>Ga0316204_10004956_pt1 | contig 22904 bp, 21 predicted proteins | sample 6monrhotite_MG_2_FD_205661 | JGI IMG/M metagenome (GOLD analysis project Ga0316204, IMG submission 205661) | Microbial mat bacterial communities from mineral coupon in-situ incubated in ocean water Damariscotta River, Maine, United States -... | ecosystem: Environmental > Aquatic > Marine >... | reverse complement strand
TCTCCATCGGTTATGAAGGGGATCAAGGCAGCGTCGCCGATGAACTTCCCTATGCCCGGATGATTGCCGATCAGGTCGGGGCCGACTACCACGAATACCTGATCAGCCAGGAAGACTTGCTGGGTTTCCTGCCGCAAATGATCAGCCATCAGGACGAGCCCATAGCCGATCCGGTGTGCGTGCCGGTTTATTTTGTATCAAAATTAGCGCGTGATAACGGCGTTACCGTCTGTCAGGTCGGCGAGGGCGCGGATGAATTGTTCTGGGGATATCGCAGCTGGAAAATATTTCTGGGACTGGAAAGGGCGAATGCCTTTCCAGTGCCTAACGTCATCAAAAAGTTGGGGCTCGCGACACTGCGCGGCATAGGCTTGGGTGATCGCCTATATACGGAATTTTTGCGCCGGGCTTCTGAAAACCAGCCGATTTTCTGGGGCGGCGCGGAAGCCTTTCCCGATGCCGAAAAAAAGAAATTTCTGTCGCCGCGATTACGCAAGAAGTTTGCCGGGCGCACATCCTGGGAGGTTCTTGCCCCGATCCGCGAACGTTTCGAAAAAAACGCCTGGGATACATCGGCCCTGAACTGGATGACCTATCTGGACCTGAATCTGCGCCTGCCCGAGCTTTTATTAATGCGGGTCGATAAAATGAGCATGGCCGCCAGCATCGAGGCCCGCGTGCCGTTTCTGGATCATCACTTTGTTCGGCATGCCCTGTCGATTCCGGCGGCCCTGAAAACCCGTGGCGGTGACTTGAAACGCCTCTTGAAACGGGCCGTTCGCGGCCTGATACCCGATACGATCATCGACCGGAAAAAACAAGGGTTCGCCGTTCCCATCAACGACTGGGTCACAGGCCCGCTGGGCGAACAGGCCATAAAAACCCTGAATACATTCTGCCGGGAAACGGATTTTTTCGACCCGGAAATGATCCGGAATTTGTCACCGGAAAAATCGCCGCGCCAAACCTGGTATCTGTTGAACTTTGCCCTGTGGTGGAATGCCTATATCAAGCCGTCTGCAACCGCCGCCCATACGGGCCATCAACCATGAACAAAAAATGGATCGCACTGGCGCTTAAAATTCTGGTTTCCGGTGGGTTGATCTGGCTGCTTCTCGGTACAATAGATCTGACCACCGCATGGGAAAGGATCCTCGCCGCTGACGGCTATTTTCTGTCCGCCGCGGTGGGCACTTTGGTACTACAAATTGTCATCATCGTCTCCCGTTGGCAGGCCGTGCTACGTGCTATGGACATCCACGTACCTTTTGTTCGCTCCCTCGAGATTATGTATATCGGGCAATTTTTCAATCAGGCCCTGCCATCATCCATTGGTGGCGATGCCGTACGCATCTACAAGACTTATAAGCAGGGGATTCCCTTAATTAGTTCCATCAACAGCGTCATGCTGGACCGAGTGGCGACGGTGCTTGGCCTTGTCGCCCTGGTTGTCATAGCCGCCCCGTTTTTTATGGAAAGGGTGGGGCAAGAAGATGCCTTGTGGATCATTCCTGCCGTTTCTATCGTCGCCGGCGGCGGTGTCGCCGGGCTGGCATTGCTAATGGTTCTCGACAAAGTTCCGTCACGCTTCAGGCGTTATAAAGTCATCCATGGCCTGGCCGTACTGGCCGCCGATACCCGCACCGTTTTTCTTTCGCCAACAAACGTGTTCAAAGTGATGTTCGTGTCGCTGGTTGGGCATGCCAATATAGCCTTGGCCACTTTTCTGATCGCGCAGTCCCTTGGCCTGATCGTCACTTGGGTTGATTGCATGGTATTGATGCCGCCGGTGTTACTGCTGATGACATTGCCTATTTCGATTGCCGGATGGGGGGTGCGCGAAGGGGCCATGGTAACGGCATTCGCATTGATCGGAATTCCTGCTGACGGGGCCCTGGTGCTGTCGATCATGCTGGGCCTGATTGCAATCCTTGTATCGCTGCCCGGCGGGCTTGTCTGGCTGATGAGTGGCGATCGCGATATTGGCAATATCAACCTGAAAGCAAAAACATGAAGACACTGATTTTCGATCTGGATGGCACACTGATCGATAGCGTGCCAGATATATCAGCCTCGCTGAACCGCGCGTTTACAGGTGAAGGCCTTGCTCCGATCGCCATAGAGCGGGTAAAAGTTCTTATCTCCCTGGGTGCCCGCGCCATGGTAGAACAAGCCGCGCGAGAAAGTGGCTGCGGGCCAAACACCAATTTTGACGATCTGCGCGATCTGTTTTTGAGCGAATACAAAGCTCGGCCTATTGAAAACACCGTCGTCTACCCTGGCGTGTTTGATGTTCTGGATAAACTGAAGGCCGATGGCGTCTTGCTTGGCATCTGCACCAACAAGCCGAAAAAAACTGCCAGTACGGTCATTCCCGCATTGGGACTTGATGGGTATTTCTCAGCTACCCTGTATAGCGATAGCCAGCCCTATAAAAAGCCTGACCCGCGGCATGTGCATGACGTTATTGACCTGCTGGGCGGTGATGCCGCCGAAGCAGTGTTCATTGGCGACAGCGAAATCGATTTAGCCGCCGCGCACAACGCGGACCTACCCATAGTGCTGGTTTCCTATGGTTATTCGCTAGCGCCACCCCACGAGCTTGAGGCAGATGTCCTGATCAATCATTTTAGTGACTTGCCGAACGCCCTGGACGAAATCAGTCAACAGCAAAAACGCTGAGCGGAACCCGGTCTTGATGTAAAATCAGACGGACCGGCAGGTCACCCAACGGTCCCGGTTGCAGGGCGGCCTCATAGGTTGCCCGCTTGGCCGGGCCGGTGATGATCAGAAAAATTTGACGGCTATCAAGCAGTGCGCCTGGTGTCAGACTCATCCTGGCCTGCCGCGATGCCGTTGCGGCCACGGGAAACGCCCGGTCGGTTGCTTCCATCCAGTCGCCCGCCCCCGGAAACAAGGAGGCAATGTGACCATCCTCGCCCATACCCAGGAAAACAACATCCAGCGGCCAGTCCAGGGTCGCCAACCCAGTCTCACTGTCTTCCAATCCATCAAACGGGCTTTCGTGATTGGTTTTCAAGCCCACGAACCGCGCCTTTGACGCCGGCCCCTGTAATAGCAGGCGGCGGGTCAGCCCTTCATTGCTATCGGCGTGCAGGGAGTCAACCCAACGCTCGTCGGTCAGGGTTATTGAAACGTTATCCCACGCCAGGTGCTTGCTCGCCAGGGCCGGAAAAAGATGTTCAGGTGTACGCCCGCCGGAAACAGCAAGGGCGGCCCGACCACGCTTCTCGATCCCGCTTTGCAGACAGGTCGATATATCTTTGGTAAGATCTTCGACGCAAGCTTCCAGCGCGGCAAACGGCAAGAAAGTCAACATTGGCATATTCGTCATTTGATTCGTTGTCTCGTATTCACGATTGAAACCAGTGAACCGACGCATTTGACACACGTCGCGCTCGTGGTTAACTCAGATTTGTTCGACATTTAGGCTTTATTCAACGGCCCGACGACAATAAACACGTTGCATGAAAAACAAGACTGACTTCCATGCTCATGATGACATCAAAGTCGGTTCCGAGCGTTCCTTTGGTCTTGTTTTTGCCGCTGTTTTTGGCAACATCGCATTGTTGCCGACGTTTTCGCCGTTACCGCCGTTACCCGAACCTGAAACCATGAAGTGGTAGCGCAAGCCCTGGCCGACGGCATGATTTTTGGCTGGTTTCACGGGAGAGTTAAATTTGGTCCCCGCGCCCTGGGTGACCGCCCGTTCCTTGGCGATGCCAGGTTGGCGGAGTTGCCGTGCTGCACAAGGCAGACCAGGATCCGGCGTTAAGGCAAAATTATAAAGATGCCTTCGAACTGGATTAATGCAAAAGGTTTTGTTTTAGGTGATTCGCGTCCCAAACATGGATGCGATCAGGTTGCCCGGCAGAAGCAGTAAATATCCCATGGCCTTAACATGGTGTCGCTGATTCCAGGATGCAGAGATAGCTTCATAGTGAACAGCGATAATCCGGTAAAGATGGTCAGTGAAATGTGGCGCGTGGCGGTTGGCGATCAGCAGACTGCATTCCAGACGTCTTCGCGTGTGACTGGTAATGGAACCCGCCGTCACGTGGTAACGGGTCAGGGACGGTGGGTCGACACGAAATTTCACGCCCTCTTTTTCTAGGACTTTCAACCACAAATCAAAATCCTGAGCCGTTGCAAGGGTCGCATCAAATCCACCGGCAGCTTGTACGGCATCGCGCCGAACAACAATTGTTGAGGTGGCGAGGAAACCTTTACGGTACAAATCGCGGTAAGGATCTTTCGCAGCATTGTAGCGAGCAGCGCAATCGACAAGTGCTTCTTCCGATCCGCTTACGGCGATGTAATTATGCGCGGACATGACCAGATTATGATCCTTGAGCGCCTGCACGCTGGTTGCCAGCTTTTCCGGCATCCATTCATCATCGGCATCCAGGAAGGCCAGCCAATCGCCCGTGGCCTCTGTGATGGCCCGGTTGCGTGCCGCCCCGGCACCCAGGTTTTGCTGTCTTATGACCTTCAAATTAACGCCGGGCAGTCGGTTTCTGAAATTCTCCGCCGCCTCGAAGGTTCCGTCCTCGGAGCCATCATCAACGACGATCACTTCGACAGGTTTCACCGTCTGGGAAGCGACCGAGCTAAGCGCCCGGTCAATCGTTTTAGTCGCCTTATAGGCCGGAATGATGACGCTGATGTTCACTTCAGATAACCTCCAGCGTCAGCGTCCCGGACCATGGAAGGCAGACGCCGTTGGTGATCTGGATAGCCGTCGCCGGAATGCCCCGCCCATAGGCGGTCCATCGGGTGATGCTGTCAATCGTCACATCACCATCGCTTATCAGGCGAAATGTCTGCTTTTGCCCATGCAAGATCACGCCGTCTTCATTCCGCGAGACTGTCAGCGGCGTCACGAGTATGCGTGAAATATGATGAGACCCACGGCCCTCGGCGCTATCCTTGATGGTCATCAATGTCGGAGTAAAATGCCAATGACGATGGACCGTTCCGACACCTTTCAAACGCCTGAAGCCATCATGGGTCAGGCTGATCGATTGCTGGTCCTGCACGATCCGGGGTGCCGGACCGCCCATATAGCGGCGGAAGGTTTCATCATAGTATGGTTTGTTGGGGGGATAGGGGTCCGCATCGTCGATCAGCACCGTGTTGTGAACACGCCCCGAACGATAGATAGCGGCATCGCCGGTTTCCCCGTAGGTGCCACGTCCGGGATCGACAAAAATCACCTCGTCGCCGAAGTGAAGCTCAAAACCACCGCAATCCTGATGGCCGTGCCCCGGCATCTGCGAAAAGCCATCCGGCGAGGCATGCCATAGTCCCGACCATGGACCGCGATCAAAGCGGTGCCAGCCGTCTGGGGCGAGGGCGTCGATTTTCCCATTTTCCAGAACCTCTACATTTTTAAGGACATCTTCCGGCGACAGGTCCGGCGAGATATCACCAATCAAAGGGAGGCCACCAGGCAAGGTCAGGCAACCAAGGACCTCTCGGGCACGTCTCGCCACATTGGACAGGGCTGCTAATTCAGAACGCCCCGCCTTTTCAGCAGCTTGTGCACATTGTTCGTAATTAAGCGCTAGCAAGGCGTGATAATGGCTCGACCCCTCGCGCAGGATACCCGAAGGCGCAAAAATCCGTTTCGCCTCCTCGATCAAAATCCGGCCGCCCAACTCGGTACACCGGGGCAGGCCAAGGGTGAGCCCCAACAAGAATAGTCCGCGTCCGTTATTGGCGAGATGGTTGGATGTGTGGTGATCACCAAAATATTCAAGCCGCGCGGCAATTGCCGGTCCATGCACGGCCAACACCGAAAGCGTCTTGTCAACGGGGCCGGGCAGGCCATTATCCCGAGCAAAGGCCAGAATGTTGATCGCCCTCTCCGCTGCCGTATAGGGGTGCCAGGCCCAGCCGTCATTGGGTTCAGCATAGTCGTTCGCCCACGCGCCCCAGATTGCCACGACCCAGGCCGGATCTGCTTTAACACCAAGCAAAGGCAACCAGGAAAAACGATGCAGGGCCAACTGGACCTCGACATCATCGAAGGTGCGAAGGAACAAAGTCGCTTCATCACCCGGATCAAGCCGAATCGATGTCCCGGCCAAGGAAATTTCGATGGGCCTGGTGGGTGCAGCGTCCGTTCGCTGCAAAAAGTTACCGGAAGGCGTCTCGGCGACAAGTGGCAAATAGCCATCCAGATAGGGTGGGCAGTGGGCGGCGAAGGTGGGTTCGCCCGGCCAGCGACCCAAAAAGCGACCCAAGGTCCAGGTTCGCAATGTTCGATCCGCGAGGAATTGGCCAGCCTTTCGGAATATTGCTTTTAACATCTATGTCTTTATTTGGGCCAGTCATTGCCTGGAATACGGGCGTTATCGAGGCCTTCAATGGCGGCCCGGCCCATGGCCAAGATGGCTTCTTCGGCACTGCCACCAATGTGCGGGGTGGCGAGGAAATTGGGCAGTCGCAAGAGTTCCATATCTTCAGGAGGCTCCCCGGCGAAGGCATCGAATGCGGCGCCAGACAAGCGCCCTTCCATCAGCATGGCCTTTAACGCCGTCTCGTCAACCAGGCCGCCGCGCGCCATGTTGATCAGGATGGCGTCTTCTCGCATTTGGCCCAGACGTTCGGCTGACAGGATGTTGCGGGTGCTGCCATCCAGTGGCAGGTGCAGAGTGACGACATCAGCGCGCGCCAGCAGGTCTTCCAGATCGGTCGATTCTACACCATGAGTGGCATAAAACTCGGGAAAATCAAGAATGTCATGGGCCAGCACCGTGCAGCCAAAAGCTTTCAGCAAGGGCGCCAGATCCTTGCCTACGTGACCGCAACCGACAATACCGACCGTGCGATCCGAAAGGTAGCGGCCCATATGTTGCCGCCAGGTTCCGTCCAACACTTCCCGATTGGCCGCTGGCACGTGGCGCAGCAGGGCGATGGCGGCGGATATCATCAGTTCTGAAACCGAACGCCGGTTGGTGCCGCCGGTCCAGCCCAGTTTAACGCCGCGATCTTTCATGGCACCCATGTCGATCATGTCGTAGCCGACACCGTATTTGGATATTACCTGGAGTCCGGGCAGGGCCTTAAAAAAAGTGGCATCGAGTTTTTCCAGCGCCGTGATAGCGGCCTCGTGGCCGTCGACAAACTCGATCAGGGCGGGGCCGGAAAGGCTTAGTCCGGCGTCATTGAAGGTGACGTCGGGATACCTGTGCAGAAGTTCGGCGCGCAGCACCGGGTGTTTTGAAAATGAACGCGAAGCGACGGCGACACGCGGGCGTTTTGTCATGATATCCGTGTCCGTTCCAGAAACTCTTCGCACAACCCCCTGAATATCCCATCATTGGCATACGACTGCCGGAATACGATGCCGTCCGGATCGGGTAAAATCAAAGAAACGCTTTGTGATCCGACATTCTTTTTGTCTTTGGAGATCGCGGCGATAAAAGTATCAATCGGCACCGGGTGATCCTCGAATCCGGTGTAGTTGACGTACAAAACAGGATGCATGCGGCGGTAATTTTCTTCGCTACCAACGCCGAGTTTCCACGACACAAAATTGGCCATATCCATACCAATAGTAACCGCGATCCCATGCGGTATGGCGAATGCCGTTGCGGCCTCGATGGCGTGACCAAAACTGTGGCCATAATTGAAAATATTACGGGGTCCGCGATCCATTTCATCGCGTTCGATATAGCCCTTCTTGATTTCCAGCGATCGCAAGATGTAGTGGCGCATCTTTGTCTTGTCGGAAAACAAAAGCGGATAATCAGCGGCGATTGCATCAAAAGAAGAAGGACCGTCGATAACATGAACCTTGATCATTTCGCCAACGCCGGAACGCACGTCGCCTTCATCGAGGGTATCCAGGAAATCAACACAGACATTGATTTTTTTCGGCGGGGTGAAAGTCCCAAGAATGTTTTTAGCGGTGCCGCAATTAATAGAACTTTTAGAACCGATACAGCTATCGGCCTGGGCCAGCAAGGTAGTAGGGAAGAAGTGCCAGTCAATCCCACGCAACATCGTCGCAGCAAGAAAACAGGTAATATCCTGTATTATGCCGCCGCCGATAGCGATCAACGTATGGTCACGCCTAACGCCGTTTGCGACAAGATGTTCGACATAGGCGGGCATTTTTTCCAAAGATTTATTGGGCTCGACAGCTTCAATCAAGAGAACCGATGGATGCTTCAATACATTCGCCAGGGGAATGGCGTAGAGTTCGGCAACCCTGGCATCGATGATGAAGTGGGCATCGGCTGGCACGGCATTATTCAGGTTTTCAAGGGCCGCATTGTCGAAGTGCGCCACATACGCCCCGTTGAAGGATTGAATGCTTAATTGCTCAGACACGCGAAAAGCCCCCGTCGATGAGAAGATTTTGTCCGCTAATATAGGTATTTTCCGGCCCCGCTAACCAGGCGACGAAAGCAGCGATTTCTTCTGGTTGACCAAGACGCCCCGCCGGCACTTTAGAGGTCAGTTCAGCAATGCCCGTTTCGCCAAGGACGTCGCGGGTCAACTGGGTATCGATAAACCCCGGCGCAACGCAATTGGCAAGAATGCCATCGGCGGCGACTTCGGCGGCCAGGGCCGCGGTCATTCCGTCTATGGCGAACTTACTGGTCGCGTAGGCTCCGCGCTGCTCCTTGGCAATGGTACCCCAGATCGAACTTATATTGATGATCCTGCCCCACTTTCGATGGCGCATTCCACCAATCACTGCCCGACAAAGCATAAATGGTGCCGTCACATTGATCCGCTGGATCAGCTCAAAATCCACCGGATCAATATCGGCAAAGGGAGCGATTTTGTTGATCCCGGCATTGTTGACGAGAATATCGATGCTCATGCTTGATATGTGTTCGCAAAAGGCTTTGGTGGCTTCAGGATCACCAAGATCAATGGCCAGATATGCACACCCTGCGGGCAGGACACCATCCGGCTTGGTGCCGGTTCCGATCACCGCGCATCCATCTGCAAGCAAGCGTTCGGCGATGGCCTTGCCAATGCCGCGCGTCGCACCGGTGACTAGGGCCGTTTTTCCATTCAGGGATTGTGTCATTTCAAATCACCAAAGCTTAAGTCTAACAATGACGTGAACCCATATGACTTAATAGGTTTGCCAGAGAGGGTCACTTTCCATATGCGCCTCAACCTTATCGCGGTCGGCCGGGCTGTCGACCGAAAACGAGGCTATGTAAGGATAGGGGGCGACTCGCTGGCCGCCGCCGTGGTCGCAAATACGGTTGGAATCGCAGGCTTCCGATATCTCGAGGGGGCTTTCCGGGGTTTCTGTGAACCACTTCAAAAAGCGCCAACGGAAGGCGAAGATGCCATATATTCTCTTGGCACCGTGTTCTTGGGTGAACACCCCTTTGCAGTATGGGACAGGGCTACGCGATGTATAGAGCACGTCGCCCTGCAAATCGTGGACGATCTTGACGATATCGGGGTTCACGAAAACCTCTTCATCGACAATGTCCATAGCCAACACGGTTCCGGGTACGGCGGGATCGTCCAGCAATGGCTTAACCACGGCGTCAATCATATCGGGGCGCATCATCGGTTCATCACCTTGCACGCAAACCACGATATCTTCGTCGCTAATATCCTGGCCGCAATTTGCTGCAGCTTCGGCGACGCGATCAAGCGCGCGCGTGTGGGTATCAGCGGTCATCATCACCGGATAGCCTTTGGCATCCCCGAATTCTTTGATTTCCGTATCGCAGGTTGCCAGATAAAGCCCATCCCAGCCGTCGAACATTTTAGCCCGTTCGAAAACGTGTTCCACCATGGGGCGTCCGCAGATGGGGAACAACGGCTTGCCGGGAAATCGACTTGCTGCCATGCGGGCAGGAACAAAACCAAGTATTTTCAAGGGAACAATCTTCCTTAGTGATGAAATCAGGGGGCCAGCAGCGTTCGCAATCGTTTTGCCGCAACGGTGCCCGCCAGGCGATGGCCAAGAACAGTCCAATGCCCGTCGTGAGCGAAATGGGTCGGCGCATATCCGGCTTCATTGAACGCCTCGAAGGGATCCACATAATCGATCCCGCGTTCGCCAAGAGCGGTGCCCATGGCTTTGCGCAGACGCGCATATAGCTCATCGCCGCCATTAAGTTCGAAACGGCCCGGCGCGATGACAACTAGGAACGGCGTGCCCTCAGGTATCATTTTTTTTAAGGTTTCAATTTCGGCGACACTGCGTTGGATTGCTTTTTCAAAATCAAGGCCCAGCAACGGGTTCTTGTAGGTGTCTATCGGTCGCACGATGCCCAGAGAAGTCAGGACTTCACGCAAGACATTGACACGCTTCAGTGACACGGCGACGAAATTATAAATGGCGGAATGCCCGGTAAACCAGCTTTTGATCGCGATCAAAGATGTGTTTGTCGGTTTTGCATCCAAACTTTGACTATCCTCGCGACGGGCTTTTTCCCGGCAATCATAGACATGTATGTCGTTTTCCAGGATCAACCCCATTACCACAGCGCGGGGCTGGACGGATTCAGGCATACGGGCCAACAACGCTTGATAGCCGCAGACGTCAGTACCAGGGCTGGCAATGTTGTATGTGGGGGATCCGAGTTTGTCGCCAATTACCGAAGCGTAAATCTGGTTTTCTTCAACTCCCCATCCGAAAGTCATCGAATCGCCGACCACCCAGATCCGGCCATCAGCCTCGTCGACAGGCTCATTATTGCGAAGGCCAAATTCGTTGATGTTAATATGAATCCTGAAATCGCCATTGTTCTGGGCAAAGTAGCCATCAAAACCGGGCTGTCCCGTGCTGACCCGGCCATGCCCTGCAACATTGATGGCACGCATAAACCAGCCGCTGTAGTATTCCTGCCAATGGGGCATGGCAACCCTGAGGACCGCTTCCGCGGCGAGCATGAATAAAACAAAACCGATAATGATCGCGATTAATCGGCCTTTCCATGTCAATGAAAGACGTTCTTCCATCAGGCTTTCTTCTTTCCGATAACGTCAAACAATGCCCCTTCGCGAGCGATCGTGCCGAGCCATGACAGTTGCGTCACGACCCGTTGATAGGCGCTTCCAGGATCAGTCTCATCGAACAGTCCCGGTGCCATTTCGCCGCTACTGCCAAGGATGGACGGGGAACAATTCAGGTATTCGATATCGTTTTCTTCAAACCATTCCATGACCTCGTCAATGGAATGCCAGGTTTCGTGTGGATTGTAATACTGATCCTTGACCCAGATATCGGCTTTGCGCGCATCGTGAATGCGGTTCCTAACGACGAAATCGATATTGGCGCCAAACACCCCAATCACTTTTGAACGCAACCAGGTCGGAATACGCGCATATGAATTATACAATCCGACCATGACGGTCCCACCCGGCTTGACCTTTTTGACGATATGCGAAAAGGCTTTCCGCGCATCGAAGGTGTGATGTAGGACGCCGTGCGAAATTACCACGTCAAAAGAATTGTCCTTGACCGCCAAATCGAAAATATTCATCTGGGCAAAGCTGCCGCGCTCCAGGCCATTGCGCTGTTTATGTTCGACAGCCAACCGCAAACTGCCCAAAGACATATCGATGCCCAGAGTATGGTTATTGTTAAGTTGCAAAAACTGGGTCAACTGGCCGGTGCCGCAACCGCATTCCAGTACCGTTTTGTTAAAGCCGATAGCGTCCAGCAAATTCGCCGAAAACGGATTGCGACCGCCCTTGTTGACCAATTCGCCGAATTCCTCCAGACCTTCGTAGCTAGGGAAGGGGTTTTCTTCGTAGAACGACCGGACCCGTTTGGTGACGTCTTCGCCTTCTCCCTCCTGGGGCATGTACAGCGAAGGGATGCCATCGATGAAATCATAGGACTTGCCGCTGGAGGCACTTACCAAGGCATTTCCATCGAGCCTCAAATTATCCCCATCGCTTCCGCCCGGTTCTTTCAGGCAGGCCAGGATTCGATCGGAAAACATCGGCGCAGAACGTGTATTGGCGGCGTCGCTCACTGGTCTTCCTTTATAAGCACACAATCACCCATGACCAGCATGTCCATCTCGGTGGCCATGAAACAGCGATAGGCATCGTCGGGAGAACAAACAACGGGTTCATCGCGAACGTTGAAGCTGGTATTGACCAACAGGCCACGCCCGGTCTTTTTCTTGAAAGCCTGAATCAGGTGATGAAAACGAGGATTGGTTTGCGCGTGCACCGTTTGAATACGGGCCGAATAGTCAACATGGGTAACAGCGGGAATTTCACTACGCACCACGTTCAATTTATCAAGTCCCTGACGGGCTTCGTCTTCGGGCGACAAATCCCTGTGATGCTTTTCACTGACCGGGGCGACCAGCAACATATACGGGCTGTCTCCGTCCAGATCAAAATATTCGCCGACATCTTCACGCAGAACCGCCGGCGCGAAAGGACGGAAGCCTTCGCGGTATTTGATTTTAAGGTTCAGCAATTTTTGCATGCGCGATGAATGCGGATCACCAAGGATGGACCGACTGCCAAGTGATCTGGGGCCGAATTCCATGCGCCCCTGAAACCAGCCGACGACCTTCTCCGCCGCCAGGGCGTCAGCCGCCAGCGCCATCAATTCCTGCTCGTCGGTAACTTCACGGTATTTAGCCCCGCGTTCGTCCAGCACGACCCGCACTTGGGACGTATCGAAGGAGGGCCCAAGATAGCTGCCCTGCATGGCATCCATACCCTGCGTAACAGGCACCCTTGCGGCATCCGGGTCGGCCATCTCATTGGCAACGGCAAGGGCGACACCGAGGGCAGATCCGGCATCGCCAGCTGCGGGCTGAATCCAGATATTTTCAAAAGGGCCTTCGCGTAAAACACGGCCATTGGCCACGCAATTCAGAGCCACGCCACCGGCCATGCACAAATTCTTCTGGCCGGTTTCGTTGTGCAGGCTGCGAATTAGCTTAAGCACGACTTCTTCGGTGACCACTTGAACAGATCGAGCCAAATCCATGTGTTTTTGATTTAAGGGTTCGGCCGGATTGCGGGGCGCCCCTCCGAACAAATCATCAAAGCGCGCATTGGTCATGGTCAGGCCGGTACAGTAATTAAAATACTGCATGTCCAACCTGTACGAACCATCATCCTTAATGTCGATCAGGTTTTCCAGAATAGTGTCGACATATTTGGGTTCGCCGTAAGGTGCCAGACCCATGACCTTGTATTCGCCTTCATTTACTTTGAAGCCAAGATAATAGGTAAAGGCCGAATAGAGCATGCCAAGGGAGTGGGGAAAGCGAATTTCTTTTTCCAGCGACAATTCGCGACCTTTGCCGATGCCAAAAGATGTTGTCGCCCACTCACCGACCCCATCCATGACCAATACGGCAGCTTCGTCGAAAGGGGATGGGTAAAATGCGCTAGCAGCGTGCGAGTGATGATGGAATCCAAACATCAGCTTATCTTTTGCCAAGGCACCACGGCCAAGGTCATTCAGGCCATTGATCAGCAAAGATTGCTGCAGAATTTTTTCTTTTACCCAAATAGGGATCGCTTTGACGAAAGACTTAAAACCCGACGGCGCAAAGGCGATATACGTTTCAAGAAGGCGATCAAAGGTCGCCAACGGTTTATCGTAAAAGGCGGCGTAATCAACCTCGTCGAGTGTGATCCCCGCCTCATCAAGGCAGTAGGCAACGGCTTCGGCAGGGAATTTGCTGTCATTCTTCTCGCGCGAGAAACGTTCTTGCTGGACGGCAGCGATGATTTTGCCATCGCGAACCAGTGCCGCCGCGCTGTCATGGTAAAAGGCTGAAAGCCCGAGAACAATCACAGGTGATATCCTTACCGGTTTAGAAAATGGCGTAGATGAACGGCGCAATCGCCGTCGACTTGGCGACGATCAATAATCCGCCGAGCATGACCAGGCCCAGGATAACAGGAGCCAACCAGAATTTTCGGTAGACCTTCATGTACTTAAAAAGTTGTTGTAAAACTGACAGCATGGCGGCGTGATCGATTCCTGGTTGAGGCTAAAACATATCCGGAAGTGTTTCGGTTGTGACTTGCCGACCAACCGGTGTCCAATACGTGCTCTGGGTTGATTTCATGCTTCTTTGCATGGGGTCCCGACCGATCAGACGCATGATCAGGTTAATCGGCAGTATGAACAAGACAAAGAATACTCCCAAGACCAGGTGATTGCTGACGACCGAAAGCCTTGCGCCAAAGGCTGCCCAAAGGCGGTTCAGCGGCAGCAAACTGCCCGGCAAAACGAGCGCCACGAACAAGAAAATCCCCGCCGCGACGGCAAGCCAGACGACTAATGCATTGAAAATAAACCATAAAGCGACAAAAAACACGGTGAAAACCGTGGCAAAAGTCAGGCCGAAGGCGCGGTCAGTTTGACGAATCATATAGAAAATACCCTTGATTTCAGCCCTTTATACACTGGAAACGTCATCATTCAAGTTCCATCGGGATTTCCAGTCGGGATCGGCGCAATAGATCCGGTATACTAGCTGCATGGTTTTCAGGGCCTCGTCTGCCGAACCGTTGGTGATTTCCTCGTCTTCGAAAATCGCATGGGCGAATTCGGCAACTTCTTCCGACCATGACGGGTCCTGATTATAACGGGTCGTCACCTCTCGAGGGTCGCCCCTGTCATCGTCACCGGTGCGAATTACAGTCAGGGTTTCCGCCCCATAGCTTTTAGATCCCGATAAAATACCGCTTAAAACGATAGCCCCTTTCGCAAGAGTGATTTCAAGTCGAAAGCTGTGTCGCCACTGTGTTGCCGAAGAATGCAGCATGGCGACCGTGCCTTCGGCTGTGCGCATCAAGGCGTAAGCGTTGTCTTCAACGTCGTGGCCCCAATGATCATTGGAAATAAAACTGTGAACTTGCGTAAACTCGCCAGAAAACAGGCGTATCAGGTCGACAATATGAATTCCCTGATCAAGCAACACCCCGCCGCCTGCCAGGTCACGGCGGGTACGCCATGAATCCTGATCAAAGGTAATCAGCTGCGATTTTCCATAGACACCGCGCAAATTGATAACCCGGCCCAATTCGCCAGAGCCCACAATTTTCAGAGCCTCCCTGACAGAAAGATGATAGCGATGGTTAAAACCATACTTCAGCTTCAAGTGCGGCCGGGAAGACGCGCACGCGATGACATTTTCAATATCTGAAACATCACGACCCGGTGGCTTTTCACAAAACACATGCAGATTATTTTCAAGTCCGGCAATGGTAACTTCGGCGGCGATATCGTTGCTCATACAAACAAGCAGAACGTCCAGGTCTTCCTTCAATAGATTTCGGTAATTCGAGAAACACTGAATCCCATCATCAATGACGCCGTCGTTAGCAAAGGACTGGTCGCAAACAGCGACGACTTTCAGGTCGTCCCGTTCGTCAATCACCTGTCGGCGACGCTTTCCGACAACACCGTATCCGGCTATGCCAACTTTTAAAGGCGTGTTCATGATTTTGGCGTGCGATAAAGGTCTGAAACTGCTTCATTGTCACGGCCCAATCGGCTCGATTGATCGTCTGTTCCAACACGTATCCAGTCACCGGCTTCATCAGAACGGTAAAAGGCGTGTAGCAATTTCAAGGTCGCCAGACAATCCTCGCGGCTGACCGGATAGGCTGCTTCGCCAGACATATGCTTGACAATATCGCCATACATTTCGATGTGGCCAAACCCGTAAATAACGCCCGGCCCACTGGCTCCCAGGAAGTCCTCGCTGAAGCCTTCACAATCTTCGGGTGCGGGCGTGAAAACTTGCAATTCATTGACGGCAATGCCACCGATTTGTGCCAGCCCTTTCGATCCCACGATGGATATAGAGGCCTCGAAATCATCCGGCCTTGCCGCCGTCGTTGCTTCGAGGACGCCAACGCCACCACCGTCATAGCGCATGGTGGCGACAACCGTGTCTTCGACTTCAATATCGGCACCAAGAGTCCGCATGGTGGCATTAACTTCCGAAACCTCGCCTCCCAGATGCCGCAACAAATCCACATGGTGAATGCTCTGGTTCGTCAGCGCGCCGCCATCATGGGAAAAGGTGCCCCGCCATGGGGCCATATCGTAATACCGTTGCGGTCGGCACCAGCGGACCCGTACCGAGACGATCCGAATGTCGCCCAATTCATCATTCGCCAGCGCCGTTCGAACCCTGGAAACCGCTTTGTTGTAACGGTTCTGGAAAACCGGAAAAATTTCCTTTCCTGCATCCGCGGCCACTTTAAAGGCTTCAACAAGCTGTTCCGGTCGCATAAAGGTAGGTTTTTCGACAATGGCGTGCTTGCCATATTGGCCGATCACCTCAAGGACATGTTCAAAATGCATTCCAGAAGGTGTAATAACCGCGGCGATATCAATTTCAGGGTGAGCCTCGAACATGCGACGGTAATCGGCAAAAGCGGGAACATTGAATTTTTTTCCGTAGGCTTCTGCTTTTTCTATTTCCAGATCACAAACGGCGACCAGCTCAACGCCAGCGGTTGCTTCGATCGATGTGCAATGATGTCCGGCGATACGGCCGCAACCAATCAGGGCGACTTTTATGTTCATGTGTTGGCCTTGTCGTGGTGGGGTGTGTAAGTCCAGATAGAATTCAGATTTTGAGTGCTCACCCTAAATCAAAAGAGGGTAAGAAGCAGTAAAATTTGCATACGTTGTCCTCAAACACGGGCATTCTCATAGGGCCCCCGACGCTCTCTCTAGATTGCCGGGATTTTCTTCCGTATCAAAAAAGTTCTGCCAAACGGACATGTCCACCGGTGCCAGTATTTGTTCCCATTGAACCGGGGGAGTCGTACTCAGATTATTCAGGCAATCAATGACCCCGCAAACTGAGGCAGAAGGGACCTCAAAACCGTCTGGAAGTATATTTATGGATATTCGGTCATCCAGGAGAATTCGAACCATGGGAATTCCCGATAGCAAGGCTTCAAGGCCGGAGGTCCCCGTGGTGAAGAGTACAGCCGATATACCAGACTGATCGGGCATGCGTTTATTTGTCCGCTTCAGGTTTTCCGTTTCCTTGAAAGCCACCGGGTACATGGGATGTTCTTTGACCAATATCTTGCGTCCCGTAGCGGCAACATCGTAGGCGACGGAAAGTTGCTGTTTGGCCACGGTCAATTGGGCGGAAAGAGGCGCAAAGATGGGTCCGTCAGGGTCATAAGGGACCTGCCGACCTTTTGTGATTCGCAATGAGCCGCCGATTTTGATTCTTTCCTTCGGCGTGCCCCAATTAACAAGCTGATCACGATAGGCCGGTCCATCCGATATGACGGTATCGGGAAAGCTATCCAGTCCATCAGGATTACTGGCCGGCGAATGGTTAATTTGATGCGGCCCGATGGCGGTATGTTGATAACCGCCAGTGCGAACACCCGCACGTCGGCCCAAACGACACAACGCGCGTTCCCATGCAAAATTTTCCCACGGCCACACCACCACAGTCGGTCGTGACTGATTGATCCAGCGTTGTTGACATTGGATTTGCCACCTGATCATAGCTGAACTTCCGCCGCCATTTTCCTTTTCGGCAGCGCGCCTGACGAGCCATCCGTTTGCCCCGTCCTTCAGCTCTTTGCGCGGAACCCAATATTCCTTAAGCAAGGAAAGAGCACCAAAAACAGAACCCCAGGCGTGGATGGGCGCGGTGCGTCCATCGGCACACAGCCTGCGCGCCTCGTCAACCGGACAGTCGGCGTGAAGCAAACGCTTGATGCCGGGAAATTGCCCCATCATGTCGCCGAAGTAATCATCCTTGCCCATGGCGTCGCTATGAGGGTGCCCATAAACGAGGATCACCCGATCATTTTCGCGCATAATTTTTCTGAAATGCCGAAGCTGAACATAGGCCCGAACCAGTCGAAAACAAACCGCCAGTCGGGCCACGATCCCACGTGTCTTCAGACGCAACCTTTCGGCAAAAAAACCGGGCGCCGCGCCCGGCGTAACTCCTGGCAATTTTGAAAGATGCCTGAATACCCATGGGTCATCGCAGATCACGGCATAGGGTGTTTTTTCGCAAGCCAATTCACCAATCAGGTCCGACCAGGCAAGCATCAAGCCCAAATCCGACCCGTACACGGCACCCGTCGGAGCATGCGCCGTTTCGGCACTGGGATCCTGAGTCATCGATCTGCCCAGATCCCACCACTGAGGCCGCACCTTCATAAAACTTTCTTCAAGGCGCGTCGCAAGATTGGACAATTTGCCCGCCGCTTCCAGGTCTGCATGGGTACCCGTGACGGCAAGCCATGCCTTAAAGTCGGCGGCGGCAGGCAGATCGGCAGATCGACGAAGAAGGACGGTCATTTAGATGAAGTATTCCGGAATGAAAAGAACAGAATCGCCAATTAAAGCCAATCGCCGCCCGTCAGAGGCAACATCTGACCCGTAATGAAGCCGGCCCAACCTGACAATAGATAAACAAACAGCGCCGCGGCTTCATCGGGATCACCTGCGCGTTTCAACGGAATCAGATCGATACGTTCGCGCATTTGTTCGTCGACCTTATTCAGCCAGCGCGCGTGGAAGCCTGAATCAATACAGCCAAGACGTACGCCGTTCACCAGAATGCCATGCGGCGCTCCTTCGCGTGCCATACCCTCTACCATGCACTCGGTGCCCCGCTTGGCTATAGCATAGGGAAACGACATGGCGCTGCCCCCGTGTATGGCCGATTCGGTCCCGTTGAGAATGATGCGCCCGCCACTTTGCTGTTCCTTCATATGCGTCATGGCACGGCGCGCCAGAAAGAACGGATGGCTCAAATTGACGTCCATATTTCGCTGCCAATCGTCCTCGGGTATATCTTTCCAATGTCCGGGGAAATGCAGCGCTCCGGAAAGGCAGACAAGGGCATCGATGCCGCCCGCCCTTTCAACAAATTCATCGATAACCCCAGTGCAATCTTCTTCCGAATTAAAAGCCCGAAGAATAGAGATGACACTCCCGTCCTTTGCCCTAGGGTGTTCTTTGGTTGCGCCCTGGGCACCGATGACACAATCGGAACCTTCCAGCAGCATGTCGATCACCGCCCGTCCCAATCCGCCACTGCCTCCGGTGACAAGAATGCGCATGCCCTTGGTGGCCTGCGGCACCCAGTCGGGGCGATTGAATGTCGTCATATAAATCTCCTGAGCAGCAAATTCATGAACCCGTTTTCCCTTGTCCCCGCAGCCCCAAAAACCGGGCCAGTCGCGCCATTAACTTGGGCGATATCTTTTCCAGGACTACGGAAAAAAGCAGATAATAAAAGAACTTCGCCGTTTCCCGAGCGGCCAAACGAAATTGACGCTTAAGATTGGCGACACTATGACGGAAATAGCTTGCCTGAAGCTGGCGATGGATTTGATCAACATCAACGGCGGGGCGTTTCGCCGGGGCCGGACTGGACAACGGCCGGGCCAGGCAGATCAGGTTCTGTATATCATTCTGACCCGTGAATTCCGGTGTCTGGGGAAATCCGCTGGTGAATATGTCCACGACTTCAAAGCCGCCGCGCTCCATAAGGTACGTCATGCTGTCAACGCTATAGGTAAAAAAGTGTGTCGGATCACATAGCGCGATACCATACAAATTCGGCACTTCAACATAAAGATAGCCATCGGGTTTCAGAATGTTTTCGCGCAGGTGTGCCAGGAAGCGAAGCGGTTCGCGCAGATGCTCCAAAGAATGGATCATGGTCGCAAACTTTACTTTTTCATCAAAAGTGTCGCTATAAATGTCGCTCGTTACAAACGAGTCTTCAAATCCAAAAACGGCCCGGGCAAATTCGACCCCTTTTTCATTGTAGTCCGTTGCGATGCAACGACAGTCCCACAGTTGCGAAATACCATGAAGGAACATGCCCGAATAAGCACCAAAATCGACGATGACCTCGTCGGCGCTAGGCGTCAGTTCCGGGTGTTTATGTTTATTGCGTGTGATGGCGCTGTGAAAATTACGGACCCGCCCCAAAGCCCGTCCGGTAATTGACATATCTATCGGCGCATCAATCAGGGTGCCGTCAATTTCATGAGCGTCCCGGCTTTGTCGATAAGCAGTATTATAATGTTCAATCAGACGATCTTCAGCCGGTTCCGGTTGGCCCGAAACAACACCACAGTCGCTGCATATATAGTTCTCATACTCATGAAATTCGGGTGCATATGAGATGGTGGGGAACAAGAACGAATCCACCTGCAGTGGCACAAGAACGTGACCCTCGCAAATTCGGCACTGCATCAATAAAAATTCCTCAGCACATTTGCACTCGTGGCAACATCCGCAAGGGGGTCCTCTTCACTGAACATGCGCTGCTCGATAGAGACATAGCCTGCATAATTTGCGTCGCGCAGAAAACCGCCAAGACGTTCGTGATCAACCTCTTGGGTAGAACCAAGAATGGCGAATCCCGGTTCATTAGCATGATAATGAACCAGCTGCTCTTTTACCCCCAGAAACGTTTCCAAAGAAGCTTCTGAGTTAGCGACCAAGGCTTTTGCATCCAATTGAATTTGAAGGGCGGGATGATTGACAGCTTTGACGATTTTCAGGGCATCAAAGGCCGAATGAATGAAATCCGTTTCCGTTGGACCAAGAGGCTCGAAACAAAAACAAGTTCCATGGGCCTCAACCCGACAGCACAATTCTCCCGCAAAATCTATGGCCTCGGTATAAGCGACAGCTTCTGGCATATCGCGTCGATGGCGCCCTCCCCCGTAAACCAGCGTCCGACCGCCCAGATCGCGACACAGTTTTGACAGGTGCTCCAGAAAATCAAGCGTTTGCGAGCGCGTCTCGGGGTCCCGAAACAAACCTAATTCAGGGTGATCAAAAAAAAGAGAATGCAGGCCAACCGTCGCTAGCCCCGCTCCCTTGATCGCCTTTGCATAGGATGTAACCTGAGCAGATGTAAGGCCCTTCCAAGTGTCGCGCCACACCCTGCTTGGTGCCACCTCAATCCCATCAAAACCAAGATCCGTCAGCCTGCTCAATTCCGCAGTATGATCAAAAGCAGGCAGCGCAATGTTGGAAACTGAATATTTGCTCACTCTTTTTCCGCCTCCGGTTTTTGGGCCTTGATATCCCAACTGAACCCGATATATCGGCTCAACCATCTTTCAGAACGACACGGCGGCATGCGCGGAATGCCGGCGACAGGAATGCCACCATCATGCAAAGGAAAGCCCAGTGCTTTCATAAGCTTACGACGGAACTGCGTCAGTCGCGGAATGGCAACCTGATCCCATTCCCAGCCTACTTTGCGCATACCAAGAACATTAAAAGAATGCAGTAACGTGCGAATTTCTTCTGCTGAATACACACGCGTAATAGGATTTTTGACAATTCCGTGCGACGGCTTTCCTTCTGTCACCAGGCCCATCCATTCTGCTTGAGGGAAGCGAAAAAAAGTACCGGTCAGAATGCCGCGAGGAAATATATTGAACCAGACATTAGCCGAATGACGCGAGTAAAGCATCAGCACAGCCAATCCGCCTGGTTTAAGGACCCTGAAAACTTCGGCGATACATTTTTCTGTGTTTTCAGAATGGTGCAGCACACCGTTGGAATACACGATATCGAACTGGCCATCCTGAAACGGCAGGTTTTCCCCATCCGCCTGATATGCGCGTCCATTGCCTCCTTCTACAAGCGCAAATTTCAAGGCCGTCGACATCACGCGTTCGGGTGTCAGGTCGACTGAAATGATATCGGCACCATGCTTTTTAAACAATGCAGAATGGGCACCAGCGCCGCTTCCAATTTCCAAAACCCGCTTCCCTGCAAGTTCTTTCAGCGGCATTTCATTGACGGCCAAATGATCGCTTACGCGGAAATAGTCCTCCAGCTTTTCAAGCTGGTCGGCATAAATTTCTGGCGTCAGGTCGGCATCATTTTTTGCGTAAAGCTGCTTGTACAAATCTCCCCACCAGGCCCGAATGTTCTTTTTGACCTCATCGGCCTCATCGCTGGCGACAAGAGATCCCCAGCCTTTCTCCAGGTCTATGGCATACACCTCTTTGCAAGCAGGACATGTAATATGACCTTCCGGTTCTTCGATCTGAAGGCCCGTTGCAAGGCACCTTGGACAACGTAAAATTTCACCAGCATCGTTCTTGATCTGGTCAAGAAAAGTGGCAGAGGGCGTTTTTTGAATTTGATCATTCATGCTGTGTTTTTTCTTCAATAATTTTCCGCCCGATATCATCAAAAGCGGCAATAATTCTCTCGTTACTTATTTCCGGTATTTCCCCAAGCCGCTTAGCAATTGAGGCATTAAATCCGGCGACCGCAGGATGATCCAGGCGGTATAGGTTGTTTTGTTGTTTCGGGTCCGTCTTTACATCAAAGAGTTGATGATCAGGTGGGCTGAACTTGTCATCCGGGTCGAGGTACTCCTTCCATATATAATGGAACGCCTCTGATCGAACGGCGAAATATAAAGGGCGGTGTTCAAACACGCAATTTCCGCCATAAAAGGTCTCAAAGAGCGCGTGAGGGCGATCTTGCGTACCCGGATCCAAGACAGATTTTCCCTCCCAGTCCGGATGAGGCTTAACATCGGTAAAGGCCGCAATGGTGGGGGCCACGTCCATAATCGTCGTCAGCCCCATAACATCCTGGCGTTTGAATTTTGGATTGTAATACATCATCGGAACACTTGTGTTGTGATCGTAAAGAAGAAAAAAGTGTCCAAAATCTCCATGATCCCCCAATTCCTCGCCGTGATCGGCACAAACCACCACCAAGGTATCTTCTGAAAGTTTCAAACGGTCGAGTGCTTCGACGATACGCCCGATCTCCAAGTCGGTAGAACGAACCGCGGCATCGTATAGCGCCGAGTGAACCGGCCCATCCTCAGGCCTATTCGGCTTTCCGTCCAAAGCCAGCGAGGGATCGAGATCCTCCGGGTAAC
>Ga0316204_10004955_pt1 | contig 22907 bp, 28 predicted proteins | sample 6monrhotite_MG_2_FD_205661 | JGI IMG/M metagenome (GOLD analysis project Ga0316204, IMG submission 205661) | Microbial mat bacterial communities from mineral coupon in-situ incubated in ocean water Damariscotta River, Maine, United States -... | ecosystem: Environmental > Aquatic > Marine >... | reverse complement strand
CGAAAATGTCTGCGCTCGGTGCCGCCATGCGAAAACTGGTACATCTGTGCTTCGGTGCGCTTAAAACGCGTCAACCATACCAGCGTGATTATGGAAAAATTAGTTGACGCTTAAGACGGTATCTACGTGGGCAGCAAGTTGTTGATGTTTTGTTTTCTCTGTGTCTCGGTGGTGAGGCTTTTAGGTTTGCTTCGATAAACTCACCACGAACGGAGTATTCAAACAGCATTTCCCTAAAGCAGAAAAGTCGCGACTATGCCTGCCAAGCCTCGTCGCGATACACCACAGCATCGCCCAACGTGACGGATTCGGTGATGGTAAATACATCAACGTGGTATCTCGCGGCGCTGCGTTTGATCTGGGGTTTGTTATAGCTGCCGTGTTTCATGCCTAACGATAAATGAATGCCGCACATGCGTTCATAGGTGCCGATGTCGCTGACCAGAATATCGCGGGTGAAGGTCCGGTTTAAACCGAAGCCCACTTCGCGTAGCCAGACTTCACCTTCATCGGCGCGAATCTGCTCCAACACCTTGTCGAATTCGGGCGTGGAGTTGATGGTGTCGGTGACGCGTCCTTGGTTAATAACGAGGGTGATTGGGTGCTCGGGTTTGTTGACGCTAAAGCTGGTGTCGCCGAAAACAAAAATACGCACACGACCATTCACTGCTTCAAGATCGCGCGACTCGGTAAACACTTCGCCGATAGGAAACTGGCCGCCGACATTGTTCATTGCACTGTAATCGCCGATATTTAACTTGGCGGACTCAAAGCCCGCTGCAAAGATCAACTGCTCGCCGCCGCTGTCGATAACGCCCGTCGCAGCACTGTCGATATGCGCTTTCAGTGCATTGCCCGTGCCGCGTATATAAGCAGCGTCGTAAGCTAGTGAGTCTATATAGTGTAATGACTCCTCACCTGGCATACGCCCCAAGTGCGGATGTTCGATCACCTTAAGCGATAGCTTGAAAAGCTCAACACGTAAACGGAAGGCATCTAACCTGAAACTACTGGTTTGAATCAGCGCTACTAGGTCGGACGGCGCGAGTTGTTTGAATGCAGCGAGAATCGTCTCCGGCGCGACCGAATCAAAGTCAATAAATGTCGCTTCAGGAAGGACGCGCCGATAAGCCTTCGTCAGCGCCAGCGAAAGCGCGCATTGCCCATCCCAAACCACCAGCGCGGCATGAGTGGCGTCATGCTCAAAAGCAATTGACAGAATGTCGCGCACGTGCTTTTCGGCGGTGTCGATAGCGGGGGCAGGCAGGGGGGAGGTACTCATTTCACGCAATTATAAACTTTGAAGAGACGGTAAGCTACACGCAGGTGGCAGGAAGAGCAAGCCAAGCATTCAGACTCATTTTATATTGGAAGAAACTGGTAATAGCGTGCTTTATCACCTGAGGGTATACTTTGCGCGATTTTATTTTTAGTGAGGTTTGTGATGGGCTATGCAGAACTAATTAGCAAGCTGGAAGCATTGCCGAGCGAGAAACGAGCAGAGGTTTTTGAGTTTGTTGAATTCTTTGCCGCACGTTGTGATTCGGCAACTGCTAACAACGCCAGTCGCGCTGAAGTAGCTGCGCAAACTTGGAATAACTTTAACGAACGCTCTGGTTCGTTTGCCGAGCAACATTCCACCCTGTAATGGCGCAGTTTGATGTCCACAGAAATATTGGAAAGCAGCGTGACGCTATTCCCTATATCGTCATTGTTTAATCATCCCTGTTCGATAGTTATCGCCGCCGAGTGGTCCTTCCCTTGGTACGCCGCAGTAGTCTAGATAGCTCAGCGTTATTGGCTGCTTCGGTGCTTAATCCAGTTTTTACGGTTGAAGGTGTCGAAGTCTTGTTGCACTCCTTGGAGATTGTGTCAATTGCAAGACAAAATTTTTCTGCTTCAGATAATTCGTGCCCCCGTTTGTTTTTGTTACGTAACTCTTGATAGCCTATACCTGCAATCCATTCTCTAAGGTGGTTTAGCGAGAAAAGAAGAAATAGCAGTAATCTGTTATTTGGCTCATTGTCGTATTCGTTGATCGCAGCCTGTACTTCGCGAAATAAATCGTATGGGCTTTCAAATTCAAATAAATGATCCATTTTCATAATCAGTTAAATTAGTCTCTTCAACTGATAAATCCTCTCCAACGCTTCTCTAGGACTCATCTCATCCGGCTGCAAGTCACGTAATTCTGCTAGCAATGGGTGTTCCTCCGCTTCTTCTGGTTCAATTGCTGGCTTATGGTCAAACAAATCTCCCTGCGGATTTTGCGCTGCGCTGTTTTGTTCTAGTGTACGGAGTTGTTTTTTCGCTGTCCGAATCACGCTGTTTGGTACGCCTGCCAGTGCGGCGACTTGTAGGCCGTAGCTTTGGCTGGCTGCGCCTTCGTTTACGCTGTGCAGGAACACGATGCTGTGCTGGTGTTCGATGGCGGCTAGGTGGACGTTGGCGAGTTGGGTGAATTCTTCGCTGAGTCGGGTGAGTTCGAAATAGTGGGTGGCGAATAGGGTGTAGCTGCGGTTCTTTTCCAGTAGGTGGCGGGTGATGGCGTAGGCGAGTGCTAGGCCGTCGAAGGTGCTGGTGCCGCGCCCGATTTCGTCTACTAGCACTAGGCTTTTCTCGGTGGCGTTGTGCAGGATGTTGGCGGCTTCGGTCATTTCGACCATGAAGGTGGAGCGTCCGCTGGCTAGGTCGTCTGATGTGCCGATGCGGGTAAATATCTGGTCAATCTCGCCGAGCACGGTTTCCTGTGCGGGCACGAAGCAGCCGACATGCGCGAGTAGCGCGATGATGGCGACTTGGCGCATATAGGTGGATTTACCACCCATGTTGGGGCCGGTAATGAGTAGCGTGCGGCGCGCCTCGTTGAGCGTGGTGTCGTTGGGTGTGAACTGATCGACTTGCGCTTCAACCACCGGATGCCGACCTTGCTTGATGTCGATTTGTATATCGTCGCTGAATTGCGGCGCGCTGAAATCCAGCGTGGCGGCTCTTTCCGCAAAAGTGGCGAGCACGTCTAGTTCGGCAATGGCGGTCGCGATGGTTTGTAGTTGCGGAATGAAGGGTGCGAGTTGGTCGAGTAATTGTTCGTAGAGGAGTTTTTCGCGCGCCAATGCGCGTTCATTGGCGGACAGTGCTTTGTCTTCGAAGGCTTTCAGTTCCGGCGTGATGTAGCGCTCGGCATTTTTCAAGGTTTGGCGGCGGCGGTAGTCGTCCGGTACGTTGACGGACTGGGCGATGCTCACCTCGATGTAGAAACCGTGTACGCGGTTGTATTCGACTTTTAGTGTGGTGATGCCGGTGCGTTCACGTTCGCGTGTTTCTAGTGCGAGCAGAAAGTCGCCACAGTTGGTTTGGATGCCGCGTAGCTCGTCTAGCTCGGTATCGAAACCGTCGGCGATGACGCTGCCTTCGCGCAACACGGCGGAAGGTTCGGCCTGCATGGTTTTTTGTAGCAGCTCGACCAGCGTAGTGTCGGCGACCAGTGCGTCGGACAGTGTGTGTAGCAAGGAAGCGTAGGGTGGGCACGTTTCTGTGCCCACCCGGTTTGTATCATTGGATTGCGCGCTGTCCACGCTAGCAAGAACGGTGTGTAGCTGCGGTAAAGTCAGCAGCGTATCGCGCAAGCCGGAAAGGTCGCGCGGTCTGGCGCTACGCAGTGCGATGCGGGAGGTGATGCGTTCTACGTCTACGCTGGGTTTTAGGTGGTCGTGGACGATGCTATGAAGCTCCCTCTCCCGCAAGCGGGAGAGGGTTGGGGTGAGGGGCGATGAAGAGGCCGTTTCGTCGTTGAACCCCTCACCCCCAGCCCCTCTCCCGCTTGCGGGAGAGAGGAGTGAGAGCTTGAGTTGTTCGACTGCATCCAATCTCGCCCGCAGCACATTTCTATCCCGTAGCGGGTGGTGTAGCCAGTTCGCCAGCAGTCGGCTGCCCATGTTGCTGCCGCAAGTGTCTAGTAGAGAAAGCAGGGTGGGGGCGGCTTCGCCGCGTAGGGTCTGGGTGATCTCTAGGTTGCGTCGGGTGGATGCATCCATGCGTACGTATTGCTCTGAGCTGTAAACCTGCATGCCTCGGATGTGGTTTATGGCTTGGCCTTGGGTGAGTTTGGCGTAGCCGAGTAATGCGCCTGCGGCTTCCAGCCCGATGCCGAAATCATCACAGCCAAATCCGGCGAGGTCTATGGTGGCGAATTGTTGGCATAGTCCGCGACGCGCTGTGGCTAACTCGAAATGCCAATCTGGTAAGGTTTTGAGGGCGGCATGGATGTTGTTCTGGATTGCCGCATTTTCCGCGTGCAGAATTTCTGAGGGTTGCAGGCGTTCTAGCTCTGCGGTCAGGTTGTCAGTGCTGGTTTCACATACGAAGAACTGACCCGAGGCGAGGTTCATCCAGGCCAGGCCTAACTTGCCGCTACGCTGATGAAGTGCAAGCAATAAGTTGTCGCGCTTTTCTTCTAGCAATGCGGAATCCGTGACCGTGCCAGGCGTGACGAGGCGCATGACTTTGCGCTCCATCGGGCCTTTCTGGGTGGTGGGGCTTCCCACTTGTTCGCAGATGGCGATGGATTCGCCCATTTTGACCAAGCGAGCGAGATATTGCTCAGCGGCGTGATAGGGCACACCTGCCATTTTGATCGGATTGCCATTCGATGCGCCGCGCTGCGTCAGGGTGATGTCCAGTAATTTAGCCGCACGTTCGGCATCGCCCATGAATAGCTCATAAAAATCGCCCATGCGATAGAACAATAGCATGTCGGGATGTTCGGCTTTGATGCGCAGGTATTGCTGCATCATGGGTGTGTGTGGTGATTTTTCTTGAGTACTCATGTGGATTTATCCATGAACAACATAGCGGCCAGAGAATTCAACGGCTATTTGGTCTTTGTGTTTGATGATGATTTTGAGAGCGAGTCGTGCGCGGTCATGCTTTTTTAATGTGCGTAAAAAGCGTTGCAGTGCCGTCTTGTCCAGTGTGCATTCGGCCTGCATGTTTTGATCTACTGGCAAGAGATAGCGGATGTCGGCTTCTTGAATGACGATGTGTTTGTGTAGTCCAGCTTCGTCCAGCTTGAGGTGCAACATGCCCCATCCGCACAAGACTGCGAGCGAATACAAACTGCCGCCAAAAGCTGTGCATTTGTGATTGATGTTGGGGGTAATAGGCGCGGCAAGACGTAGTTGCAGGCCATCGTAGGTGGCAACACTGATACCCATTTCATGCGCTATAGGGATCTCACGGTGTAGCGTTTGTTCGAGTTCTTGTGCTGGAGTCATGTTCGTGATTCTCTTGCCGTTGAAAGGGGAAGGGTAAATGGAGAAGGGGGAAGAGTAAAACCGTTTTTTTGAACAATGGATGCGAGGGGTTACCCTTCTCCCTTCCCCCTTCTCCATAATTTAGCTAATTTTAACGACGATGTCGTGTAAAGTATTAGCGCATTGTGCCATGTGTTCAGCGGCATTGGTTAGATGACGATAGATTTCGCGACGTTTGAACATGTTGACGTAATCATCGCCTGAAAATAGGGTAGATAAGGCAATACGGTATTGTTTTTCGGCATGGCGTTCGGCTTTGCGCGCCGCATCGGCATCTTGTGCTGCGCTGGCGGGAGTTTTGCCCAATTTAGCAAAGCCCTTAGCCAAGGCATCTACACCTTTTTTTAGGTGATGTGCGATGTCACGCATGAAGCTGTCGGGGCTGACGTCGAGCACGTCCATCTCGTGTACCGTGGTTTTGCAATACATCACGATGTCATCGAGTGCCATGATGGCGCGGTAGATGTCTTCACGATCTATGGGGGTGGAGAAGGCATCGTTGAGTTCATGAATATTGCGTACTTTGATCTGGTCGGCGGCATGTACGTCTGCTTTGAGCGCTTCGGAAATGGCGGCGTCGCCAGTTTCCATGTATTTGACTAGCAGGTCGACGGTGTGAGCTACCTGGATATTCTGCTCGGTGAGCATGAGGTAGAAGTCAGGCACTTTGGGGAAGATTCTATCTAGAATCATCGCAAGCATGGTTTTGGAGGCTTTTGTCATAGGATTATTAGGCGAATAGACGAACGATAAAGTAGCAGCTAATCGACATCAAAGCTGCGCCGGGAATGGTGATGATCCAAGTGGTGACGATTTCGCGTGCCTTACCCCAGCGCACGGCTTTAGGACGCTCTGATGCGCCGATGCCTAGAATGGATGAGGCGACGACGTGGGTGGTGGAAACGGGCGCGCCGAATAGCGATGAGCTGAAAATAACCGCAGCGGAGGTCAGTTGCGAATCCAGTGCATGCAGCGGACGGATTTTATAAATAGAAAATCCTAGGGTGCGCACGATTTGCCAGCCGCCCGTGAGAATGCCTAGTGTGATAGTAATTGAGCATGCCAGCATGACCCAGAACGGCACTGCAAAAGTGGGAATGAATCCGCCCAATACCAGCACTAATGTCAGCATGCCCATGCTTTTCTGTGCGTCATTAGCTCCATGCGAAAACGCCAGTCCGGCAGAGGTGAGAAATTGCAGGTGGCGTAAGTCGCGATTGATGGAGGGATGTGCACCTCGTAATAGCATCATCATGGTTTTGTGTAGTGCGAAACCAACCCAGAAGCCGATGATGGGAGACAGAATTAAAGCGGCAATAACTTTAGCAACGCCAGTTAAGTGACCATGCAGCAGTTCATCAAACCCCCATGCGACATGGTTAGCGCCCGCGGATACGACAACTACTCCAGCTAAGCCGCCGACTAGTGCATGTGAAGAGGAAGACGGGATGCCGCGCCACCAAGTCACTAAATTCCATGAGATGGCTCCGACAACGCCGCACAACACAATAGTTAATGCGCTGACACGATCGAGATCGTCGAGTGTAATGAATTTGCCTATGGTGTTTGCGACAGCTGTGCCACCTAATAGTGGGCCCAAAAACTCAAAGAAGGACACCATCACCACCGCCTGTATCGGAGTCATCGCTCGTGAAGCGATGACTGTGGCGATGATGTTTGCCGCATCGTGAAAACCATTGGTGTACTCAAAAATCAGTACGATGGCAATGGTTGCGATGGCGAGGATTAGCAAGGTGTCCATATCGCAGCTGCTGCCTAAATTGCTGTGAGGTGAGTGTTATGCAAACTTTTTAGCTCTTTAACTCTTCTGTTAGATGTGGTGCGATCACTTGCAGTAATTGTGCAAATATTTTGGAATTACCTGCACAAATATGACCACTTTTAAGGTAGCTCTCGTTGCCTTGTAAATCGCCTATCATTCCTCCCGCTTCAGTGACGAGCAGGCATCCGGCAGCCATATCCCAAGGTTTTAATCCTGTTTCAAAGAAGGCATCGTAACGTCCGGCTGCGGTCCATGCTAAGTCAAGCGCGGCCGATCCGGGGCGACGCAAACCTGCGGTTTTTTGTATTACGTCGCGCAAGATGTTCATGTAGGCATCAAGGTGGGTCATATTGGAATAAGGCAAGCCTGTGCCGATTAGGCTGTCAGCGAGTTGGTCGCATTTGCTAACGCGAATACGCTTGTCATTGAGGAATGCACCGCGTCCGCGTGTTGCAGTAAATAAATCGTTCTTGGTCGGGTCGTAGATCACACCTTGAGTGAGTATGCCATTGTGCTGTAGCGCGATCGAAACTGAGTATTGGGGGACACCATGCAGAAAGTTGGTGGTGCCATCTAGGGGGTCAATAATCCAAAGAAATTCTGACTCGCCTTGAGAGCCGCTCTCTTCTGCTAAAATCTCATGGTCTGGATACACATCCAGAATGGTTTGGATGATAACGTTCTCGGCGGCGCGATCGACTTCGCTGACATAATCAGCATTGGATTTTTTGGTGACCGTAAGATGGTCTATGTTATCTGAGGCGCGATGGATGAGATTTCCGGCGCGACGAGCGGCCTTCACCGCGATGTTGAGCATAGGATGCATGAGAGCGAAACCTTTTTAATGAACGAAGAAGCGCCGCCATTTTAATTGGTATTACGTTTTGAATAAACATATAAAATTTAAGCATGCTAAATAACGTTAGAGTCATCCTCAGTCATACCAGTCATCCCGGCAATGTCGGCGCGGCGGCGCGCGCTATGAAAACCATGGGGCTGACAAATTTGTATCTTGTTAACCCAAGATTTTTTCCAGATGTGCAAGCGACAACAATGGCGGTTGGCGCGGATGATGTGTTGGAAAACGCAGTGGTATGTGCCTCTTTGGACGAAGCCTTGCAGGGCGTGGTAATGGTGGCAGGTATGTCGGCACGGGTGCGCGGCATTTCGCAAGAGGTGTTAGCACCACGTGAGGCGATGCCTTTGTTGATGCAGCATGCATCGCATCCAGTGGCGTTGTTGTTTGGTACGGAAATGTCTGGATTGACTAATGAGGAGTTAGCGCGCTGCCAGTTGATGGTGCGTATTCCTGTTAATCCAGATTACACCTCGCTTAATTTGGCAGCGGCTGTGCAATTGCTTAGTTATGAATTGCGCCTCGCGGCGGACTTGGGTGATTGTGGTGCGCCCGAAGGCGGAGCTTTGGCTTCCGCAGAGCATGTGGAAAGCTTTTTTCAGCAGATGGAAGAGACTCTTACTAAAATCGAATTTTTGCATGGTAAGCATGCAACTAAGTTGATGCTGAAATTGCGGCGTTTATATGCGCGAGCAAGGCTGGAGGCAGATGAGGTTAATATTCTGCGTGGCATTTTGACTTTAACTACAAAATATCACGGCGAACTGAAGCAAAGTGTAAAGGCTAAAGAGGTTGAAAATGTTCAAAGCGATTAAGGAAGACATCACTAGCGTATTTGACCGCGATCCTGCGGCACGCAGCACGCTTGAGGTTTTGACTTGCTATCCCGGAGTGCACGCGCGTATCTTGCATCGTATTTCACATCGCTTGTGGAAGTGGCGCTTTAATTGGCTAGCGCGTTTTGTTTCACATATCGCACGCTTTTTGACCGGTATTGAAATCCATCCCGGCGCAATAATTGGTCGGCGATTTTTTATCGACCACGGCATGGGGGTGGTCGTCGGTGAGACGGCGGAGATTGGCGATGATGTGACGCTGTATCACGGTGTGACTTTGGGCGGAACGTCTTGGAAAGAGGGTAAGCGTCATCCTACTTTGGGTAGTGGCGTGGTGGTGGGCGCAGGCGCAAAAATTCTTGGCCCTATCCTTGTTGGAGATGGGGCAAAGATTGGTTCCAATGCGGTGGTGGTGAAAGAGGTTCCGGCAGGGGCAACCGCAGCGGGTATTCCAGCGCGCATCCTAGATGAAGTTAAGAAGTCCGGCGGATTTAATGCGTATGGTTTGGGGGCAGATCAGAATGATCCGGTCTCTAAAGCTTTGCATGGTTTGATCGGGCATAGCGTAACGGTAGATCAACGTATCGAATTGATTTTGCAGCATTTAGAAAAAATGGGTGTGGGGGTGGATGAGGAGCGAGCAACAGCCGACAAATTTGACCCAAACTATCTAAATAAAATTGTTGACTGAATAGATCGGGTATTCTATTATCTCTCCCTAGAAAAAAGGGAATGCGCGAGCATTCTAAATTTATGACTTTGCGGCGGAGGGTTTATGCGTTTAACCACTAAAGGACGATTCGCTGTAACAGCGATGGTGGATTTGGCAATACGGGGCGGAGACGCACCAGTTACCTTGGCGGGTATCAGTGAGAGACAAAAAATTTCTTTGTCATATTTGGAACAGTTGTTCGGTAAGTTGCGCAAGAATAATGTGGTTGGCAGTGTTCGTGGCCCTGGGGGTGGATATTGCTTGGCGCGTCCGGCTAGCGAGATAAGTATCGTTGATATTATCATCGCAGTGGATGAGCCATTGGATGCGACCAATTGCAACGTGCAAGGTAATTGCCAAGATGGCAAACCATGCATGACCCACGATTTATGGTATGGCCTAAATGAGAAAATTCACGAATATCTGGCGGGTGTGAATTTGCAGCAATTGGTGGATGGGCAGGTGAAGGCATCCGATGGTTCAACGCCAATCACGGTAAGTAAATCTGCTGCGGCTCCGATGCAAATGTATGCATAATTCACAAGAGGTTTACATGGCTTTGCAACTGCCTATCTATCTGGATTATTCGGCGACCACACCGGTAGATCCGCGTGTGGCCGATGCGATGATTCCCTATTTGACTGAGAAATTTGGCAATCCGGCTTCTCGTTCACATCCATTCGGCTGGACGGCGGATGAGGCCGTTGAGCGGGCTCGTTCGCAGGTGGCTACGCTGGTGAATGCTGATCCAAAAGAGATCGTATGGACATCTGGTGCTACTGAGTCAAACAACCTCGCCTTGAAAGGTGCGGCGCATTTTTATGCCGATAAAGGTAAGCACATCGTCACTGTTCAAACTGAGCATAAAGCCATATTGGATACAGTGCGCGAATTGGAGCGTCAGGGATTCTCAGCGACGTATCTTGATCCTGAACCTAGCGGTTTGTTGGATTTGGAAAAGCTGAAATCCGCACTGCAACCTGACACCACGATTGTGTCAGTGATGCTGGTGAATAATGAGATCGGCGTGATCCAAGACATCGCAGCTATTGGTGAGATTTGTCGTGAGCGCGGCATTTTGTTTCATGTTGATGCGGCTCAGGCAACAGGCAAGGTGGTGATTGATTTGCAAAAAATCAAAGTCGATCTGATGTCGTTTTCCGCGCACAAAACATACGGCCCTAAAGGCATCGGTGCACTGTATGTGCGTCGTAAGCCGCGCGTTCGCCTTGTTGCACAAATGCATGGTGGCGGACATGAGCGCGGTTTCCGCTCGGGTACTTTAGCGACCCATCAGATCGTTGGCATGGGTGAAGCATTTCGCATCGCTGCCGAAGAGATGGTGGTTGAAAATGAGCGTGTTGCAATGTTGCACGACCGCTTGTGGAAAGGTTTGTCCGATATGGAAGAGGTCTATCTCAACGGCGATATGGATAAACGCGTGCCACATAACTTGAACGTGAGTTTTAATTTTGTCGAAGGTGAATCGCTCATTATGGCGGTGAAAGACATCGCCGTATCCAGCGGTTCAGCCTGTACCTCGGCAAGCTTGGAGCCATCGTATGTGTTGCGCGCGCTAGGGCGCAACGATGAGTTGGCACACAGCTCAATTCGTTTTTCTATCGGTCGTTTTACGACTGTCGAAGAAGTCGATTACACGATTAAGTTGCTACACGAAAAAATAAGCAAACTGCGTGAGCTATCCCCCTTATGGGATATGTATAAAGACGGTATTGATATGGATACTGTGCAGTGGGCGGCACATTGATATTGCGGTGAAACGTGAAGATGAAGCTGTGAAATGTGAGGGTGAAGCCTTGAAATGTAAAACGAAGCGCCAAAGGGCTTTTCACCTTTCACCTTTCACCGCAACAAAGGAGCAAAAAATGGCTTACAGCGAAAAAGTATTAGATCACTACGAGAATCCGCGCAATGTCGGTTCAATGGATAAAGACGATGCCTTGGTTGGTACGGGTATGGTGGGTGCACCGGCTTGCGGTGATGTGATGAAGTTGCAAATCAAGGTTGGCAAAAACGGCATTATTGAAGATGCTAAATTCAAAACCTATGGTTGCGGCTCAGCGATTGCGTCTAGTTCACTGGTTACAGAATGGGTGAAGGGTAAGACGGTTGATCAGGTATTGGCGATTAAGAATACGCATATAGCAGAAGAGTTGGCATTGCCTCCGGTTAAGATTCACTGCTCTATATTGGCGGAAGATGCGATCAAGGCAGCAGTAGAAGATTACAAATCTAAGCATGGTGCGGTGTTAGAAACCGCTGCATGCAACGGCAATAAATAGTAGGAGTCATAGTATGTCGATCACACTGACTGAAAGTGCTGCTAAACATGTGCAGAATTTTCTGATTAAACGTGGCAAAGGTCTAGGTCTGCGCATTGGTGTGCAGACTAGCGGATGTTCTGGCATGGCATATAAGCTGGAGTTCGTGGATGAATTGGACAGCGAAGATATGCAATTCAATAGCTTCGGTGTCACTGTTCTGGTGGACCAGAAGAGTATGCCTTACATTGAAGGAATGGAGCTGGACTATGCACGCGAGGGTTTGAATGAAGGTTTTAAATTCAACAATCCAAACGTGAAAGATGAATGCGGCTGTGGCGAAAGCTTTAAAATTTAATTAAAGAGTAGATTGATGCTATCCCTTGGCAGTGACTTTCAGAAGGATTTTTTCTCTCTGTTTAATCTCCCCGTTCGTTTTCAGCTTAACACTGCACTGCTTGAGCAGCATTTCCGTGTATTGCAAATGCAGGTGCACCCCGACAAATTCACCCATCTGCCTGAGTCCGAGCGGCGTGTTTCCATGCAATGGGCGACGCGGGTGAATGAGGGCTACCAGACCTTGCGCAAGCCGATTGATAGAGCACGTTATTTGCTGATGCTGCACGGCGTGGATACGCAGGAAGAAACCAATACGGCAATGCCGGTGGACTTCTTGATTCGGCAGATGGAATGGCGCGAGGGTGTTGCAGAGGCGCTGCAAGCCAAAGACAGTGCTGTGCTTGATGAACTGAATCATAAATTGCGCCAAGATGTGAAAAGTTTGCAGATGCAACTTGAGCAATTGCTAGATAAGCAGCAAGACTACCCAGCTGCGGCAGGGATTGTGCGAAAATTAAAATTTTTTGAAAAACTGGCAGAAGAAATTGATTCTGCTTTTGATGAGATAGATGATTAAGTAGGGTGGGCGCAGTGCCCATGTTGCAATGACCTGATAACTAATTACTCTCGTGGGTACACAGTGCCCACCCTACAAAATGGCATTATTACAAATTTCAGAACCTGGCCTAAGCGCCGCACCTCACCAGCATCGGCTTGCCGTCGGTATTGACCTCGGCACGACGAATTCCCTAGTCGCCACGGTACGTAATGGCATAAGTTTGGTATTGAATAACGAAAGTGGTCATGCTTTGCTGCCATCCGTCGTGCGCTATGCGGCAGATGCTTCTGTGCAAGTGGGCGATGCGGCTCAAGCGCTACAGAGCGAAGATCCGGTAAATACCATCGTGTCGGTGAAGCGTTTTATGGGGCGAGGCTTGGCTGACGTGGGCGATGTAAGTAATTTGCCCTATCGCTTTGTTGAAGCGCCATCGTTTGCTACAGGCCAAACTCACGGCATGCTGCAATTGCGCACCGTCGGGGGGGTGAAAAGCCCAGTAGAAGTTTCCGCCGAGATATTAAATGTGTTGCGTGTGCGCGCTGAACAAAGCTTGGGTGGCGATCTGGTCGGCGTGGTGATTACCGTTCCAGCCTATTTTGACGATGCGCAGCGCCAAGCCACCAAGGATGCCGCTAAATTAGCCGGACTCAATGTCTTGCGCTTGCTTAACGAACCTACAGCAGCAGCGATTGCTTACGGTTTGGACAATGCCTCTGAAGGCATTTACGCAGTCTATGACTTGGGTGGTGGCACGTTTGATATTTCAATCTTGAAGCTGTCCAAGGGTGTGTTTGAAGTGTTGGCAACCAATGGTGATTCAGCATTGGGCGGTGATGATTTCGACCATCGCATATATTGCTGGGTATTGGAAAAAAATAATCTTTCTGCATTGGGTGCCCATGACACGCGTTTATTGTTGACCCGTGCGCGTGCTGCGAAGGAAGAGCTGACCGATTATGCGGAAACGCGTATTACGGCCATCCTCAGCAATGGTGAAGTGATAGATACCGTGCTCACGCAACAGGATTTCTACGACATGTCGAAAAATCTGGTGGCGCGTAGCATGCAGCCGATACGTCGCGCATTGCGTGATGCTGAGCTGGCGGTAGATGAGATCAAGGGCGTGGTCATGGTGGGCGGCTCGACGCGTATGCCGCAGGTGCAACGTGCTGTAGCAGAATTTTTCAAACAAGATCCCTTGACCAATCTTGATCCCGATAAAGTTGTGGCACTCGGCGCTGCGATTCAAGCCAATGTCTTGGCAGGTAATCGCAATGAAGAAGATTGGCTATTGCTAGATGTGAGTCCCTTGTCATTGGGCATCGAAATCATGGGCGGTTTGACTGAGAAAATCATTCCCCGCAATAGCACCATACCTACTGCGCGGGCGCAGGAATTTACCACTTACAAAGACGGGCAGACCGCGATGAGCGTGCATGTAGTGCAAGGCGAACGCGAGTTGGTGAGCGATTGTCGCTCCTTAGCACGTTTCGAATTGCGCGGCATCCCGCCAATGGTGGCAGGTGCAGCACGCATACGTGTTACCTATCAGATTGATGCAGATGGCTTGCTGAGCGTTTCGGCGCGCGAACAAAGTAGTGGTCTCCAATCTCATATCGTCGTTAAACCCTCTTACGGCCTGAGCGATGATGAAGTCGCACGTATGTTGCAGGATTCCACTTTGCATGCGCGGGACGATATGCAATCGCGCGCGCTGCGCGAGCAACAAGTTGAAGCTCAGCAATTACTAGATGCAGTTGCAAATGCGCTAGAACAAGATGGCGCGACATTGCTGAACGAGGAAGCACGCGCAAGCATCCATGCTGCAATGGATGTTGTGCGTAATGCTTTGCAAGGCAGCGAGCAGCAAGCGATAAAACGCGCGGTTGCCAAGTTGAACGAAGCAACGCTGCCTTTTGCCCAAGCGCGCATGGATAAAAGTGTGTCGCGTGCGCTGACAGGCCAAAACATTTCACAACTGGATAATTGATATGACACAGATCATCGTTTTGCCACACGTAGAGTTGTGTCCCAAAGGCAGCTTGATTGAAGTGGAGCCGGGAACCTCGGTGTGTGATGCGCTGTTGCAGCACAATATTGACATTGAACATGCGTGCGAGAAATCCTGTGCTTGTACTACTTGCCACGTAATCGTGCGTGAAGGCTTTGATAGCTTGGCTGAAGCGACGGAGCTGGAAGAAGATATGCTGGACAAGGCTTGGGGCTTGGAAGGCAACTCACGCCTGAGTTGTCAGGCTATCGTAGGTGAACGCGAACTGGTGATTGAAATTCCTAAATACACCATCAATATGGCGAAAGAGGGAGGTAAGAAATGAAATGGACTGATGTGCGCGACATCGCGATAGCCCTGTCAGAAAAACATTCCGACATAGATCCTAAAACCATACGCTTTGTTGACCTACATAATTTGGTAGTTGATTTAGATGGTTTCGATGATGATCATCAACGTGGAGGCGAGAAGGTGCTAGAGGCGATACAAGCGACTTGGATGGATGAGGCAGAGTAATCATCTCTGCCAGAATGCATCCCGTGTGCGTTTGCAGACGCGTCAACAGACATCTTGCCCTAATTCAATTTGGAATGAGTTATGAATAAATTAGTCACCCTATGGCGTAGCACATCACCCCGTTATTTGTATTTGTCAGGCGCGCTTGTTGTCGCCGTGCTGTTCGGCAGCGCGATGTATTTACAATATGTGTTACGTCAAGATCCTTGCCCTTTGTGTATGATTCAGCGTGTTATTTTTATATGCATAGGCCTGACTTTCTTCATCGCGGCATTACATAACCCCAAACGTATCGCTGCCCGAATCTATAGTGGCATCATCGCGCTGTTTGCATTAGGCGGTGTAGCCGTGGCGAGTCGCCACATCTGGATACAACATCTACCCGAAGACCAAGTACCCGCTTGCGGCCCCGGCTTGGATTTCATGCTAAATAACTTTCCGATGGCAGATGTATGGACGGAACTGATGCACGGTTCCGGCGAATGCGCGGCAAAAGGCTGGACGTTCCTCACGTTGGGTATACCGGAGTGGTCGCTGGTTTGGTATGTATTGCTAGGAGTTTTTGCGCTGATGTTGGCGATGCGTAAACCAGCTTGATTTAAAGCTTTCGCCACAGAGACACAGAGAAAAACAAAGCATTATCCTTCGAGGAAATCTGCGACTAACAGCATTTCCTAGGTATATAGCCATCCACTCATCCCACAAAACAGGGTAAGCGGCGGCTTATAAGTAAGTAATGCAGACTCCGAAGTTTGGAGGGATTGAAGCGCTTTTATGCGAGTACGCAGTTAGTGCTGAATAATATATTGAGCAATGATTGCGGCGGCTCTTCTAGATGTTTTGTCGTTCGGGTGGAGTCCGTCACCCATATCTTGGAAATTTGCCCATATGTCTAACTGCACCGCTCTAGGAAGTTCGCTTGCTATGCGTGTGCGTTGTAAGTCACGCAGTGCGTTGTAGCCAGCCTGATCTGCAATCCATGCTAAGCCGAAGGTTTTTGCGGGCAGTGGTAGATTCAAGTTGCTATAGGCAGGATAGATACTAAAAATCGGTGTTAAACCCGCATTTAAAGCTTGTTGTCCTACCGCGATTAAACGATCAACATAGGCATTCATGTCGCTTGCTGTGCATGGGCTAGTTAAATATTGAGGAATGCCAAATGCATCTGAATGCAGACAGTCATTGGCTATGCTAATGACTACGTATTTTGCCAGAACGGTATTGCTTCCCGGAAGCGTCACTCTCGCTTTAGCTTTAGTTAGTTGCTTGCTATAGCCTTGCCACAGCCCAGCGTTACAACCTAGGCCAGGATTGCAGCCCGGACGATCAAACGTCGTTGCTCCAGCTTGCGCTTCATTAATCACGTAGCCGGGTAAACGAGGGTCTTTAATTAATGCATCGCCAAGGCTGAGATAGGAACCCATGCCAACTGAAATGCCAAATAAGGGGGCGACCAAGGCATCATTGAACGGCAATCTCCCATCTGCATACGACGCACCAATCACCAACAAGGGCTTGTCGACATCCCCAGGTGCGGCAAATGCAGCATTTACCATCGCCAGCATCAATAAACCCATCGTAGTTGCAAATAACTTGTTAACACGGCTAGCTATGTTCATCATTGTGAATTTCTCCCAAAAAAAAGTAGAGACGCTAGCGCGTATTAAGTTGTAAATAAAGTATCTTGCCGTTACCCCTTACTATGTTTTTACGTTACATATTGTTTTTATTGCAATAATTATTTCGGAATGATTTTTTGATGGGAGCTATAAATTTAACTGGAGCGAATAGAGGTGATTGAGTTCATGCTATGTACTACAGGTGAAATCGTACGACTACTTATCTTTTCCTCCACGCACTTCCCATGCAACAACCACGGGCCAGAGAAAAAAGGCGAACAACGCCATTAGCGTCATATTGCGAATTTCATTGGCGATGAGTGCGAAGCCTGTGTCGTTTTGTTTGGGTGCTTTGCCCAGTCTGCGTGCGGTATTGGGTAGTCGTTTATAATCCCAAAACACGACTAGAAGCATCGTTAAGCCCAGAATGAAATAGATACTTATAAAATCCATTGAATATGCCTTAAAGATTTGAGGATTGCAAAATTAATGGCGCAACGCGCTAAGGCATTTTAGCGCATTAAGCATAAGGCGTATCGTGGCGCGTTTCGTGACAAGCATCTGCCGAGCGATGGTAAATGTTTATGTAGTAATATTTTAGAACCAAGGACAATGTAATGGAAAATAAGCGGCTTTCTTCTGAGCCTTTGCCCAGTGAGATGGAATTACTAGGCGAGGGCAAAGCTTTTTACGACACAATTTGCAATATGCTGATGGACGCAAAAGGATTTGAGGCGTTCGAACCACAGGATCTCTCTTATTTAGCTAGGCATATGAAGGCTTATCGTGTGGACGAGGGCACGACTATTTTTCGGGAAGGTGATCAGAATAGCTATTTATGCGTTTTGATAGAGGGGCGTGTCTGTGTTTATAAGGAAGACCACGACAACGAGAACAAACTATTGACTGTGATCTCGCCAGGCCGGATTTTCGGGGAAATTTCGGTGTTGGATAACTTTCCTTATTCGGCAAGTGTCATTGCAGAGTCTGACGCTATATTTTTATTGATGAGTCGGGAAAGTTTTCGGCAGTGTATAGATGAAAGACCTGTGCTGGGTGTGCGCATGTTGGGCCTTATTGCGCGTTTGCTTTGTGCACGTTTACGTTCTGCTAGTGGTCAATTGGTAGAGTTTGTTGATGTATAGGGCTGTGTGTTCAAGCCTTGGAGAAGAAGATTGAGCAGGAAATTTAGGCAGGATTTGGTAATATCCACTTCTAATTTTGATCGGTAGCCAGCAAATGAATCCAACCTTAGTCTTTGACATTGAGACCATCCCCGACGTGGACGGATTGCGTAAACTTTATGAACTGGATGAGGTCGTCAGTGATAAAGATGTGGCAGAGATGGCATTTCAAATGCGTCGCCAAAAGACCGGCGGTGATTTTATTCAGCATCATTTGCAGCGCATCGCGGCGATTTCTTGTGTATTACGCGAAGGCGATAACTTTAAAGTGTGGTCGCTAGGCGAGGCAGGGGAGAGCGAAGCTAGCATCATCAAACGCTTTTTTGATGGAGTCGAGAAATATACGCCGCAATTGGTGAGTTGGAACGGCGGTGGTTTTGATCTGCCAGTGCTCCACTATCGCGGGCTGATTCACGGCATTCAATGTCCGCGTTATTGGGATATGGGCGAAGACGATCGTGAATTCAAGTGGAATAATTACATAAGTCGCTACCATTCACGTCACCTTGATTTGATGGATTTGTTGGCGATGTACACTGGACGCGCCAATGCACCTTTGGATGAACTCGCAAAGCTGATTGGATTTCCTGGCAAGCTGGGCATGGATGGTAGCAAGGTGTGGGAAGCGTATCAGCAAGGTAAGTTGGACGAGATACGTAACTACTGCGAGACCGATGTGGTGAATACCTATTTGGTGTTTGCACGCTTTCAATTAATGCGCGGGCAGTTTAGTCCTGCGCGCTATGCTCAGGAGCTAGAGTTAATACGTCGTGTATTGGGACAATCTGATGCGCCGCATTGGGCGGAATATCTGGCAGCATGGTCTCAAGAGGAAGTGCGTGCTGAGTAAAGTCTGGCTGTATCTCGGGTGGTTATGGATCGCCATCATATTTTATCTATCGCTCATGCCGCATCCTCCTGAACCGATTTTCTTTTCTGGGGTCGATAAGGTTTAGCATGCGCTTGCCTATGTCTTGTTGATGTTGTGGTTTGCACAAATCTATCTCGGACTAGGCGTACGTATTTTTTTGATTGCTGCATTTGTAGCGATGGGGGTTTTGATTGAATTTCTACAAGGAATGACGGGCTATCGTTATTTTGAGTACGCCGACATGCTGGCTGATGCAAGTGGAGTGATGATTGGTTTTGGATTGGCGTATACCCGTATGGGATGCGTATTAACGTTGTTGGAAAATAAATGGAAAACATTGAACGTGTAGTAACGATTGAATCATTAGATCAAGATGGGCGCGGTATCGCGCACTACGAGGGAAAAGTAATCTTTATTGAAGGTGCGCTGATTGGAGAGCGCGTGACTTATTCATCTTTCCGCAGGAAACCTAGTTTTGAGAATGCGGTAGCGACAAGCATCTTAAAAACTTCGTCTATGCGTGTAGAGCCCAAATGTGCGCATTTCGCTTTGTGCGGCGGTTGCTCTATGCAGCATCTGGATATGCGTGCGCAGGTGGCCGTGAAACAACGCATTTTGGAAGACAATTTGCAGCGTATAGGCAAGGTTAAGCCGGAAATGATTTTGGCACCTATTTACGGACAGACTTGGGGCTATCGTCAACGCGCGCGCATGTCGGTGCGTCATGTATTGAAAAAAGAAAAAACACTGGTGGGCTTTCACGAGAGGCGCAGCAGTTTCATCGCTGATATGCAGTATTGTGAGATTTTGCCGCCTAAAATTGCCGATATGCTGCTGCCTTTGGCGCGGCTCAATGAGCAGCTTTCCATACGTGATAAGTTGCCACAGATCGAACTAGCATCGGGCGAGAAGGTAGATGTACTGGTGTTGCGCATAATGCAAGCGCTTACCCCTGAGGACGAGGTTCTGCTCAAAGAGTTTGCCGATAAGCATCAGGTGCAGTTTTGGACGCAGACCAAAGGGCCGGAGACCGTGATTCCTTTCTATCCGCTAGATGCGCCAGCACTTACTTACAGCATACCGGAGTTCGGTGTCGAAATGCCGTATGCCCCTACTGAATTTACTCAGGTGAATAGCACGCTGAATCGTCTGATGGTAGGGCGCGCCATTCGTTTGCTAGACCCGCAGCCGCACGAACGCATTGCCGATTTCTTCTGTGGCTTGGGTAACTTTACTTTGCCTATCGCACGTAGTGGCGCGCAAGTCTTGGGCATTGAGGGCAGTGCTGCACTGGTGAAGCGCGCAGAACAGAATGCCACGCATAACGACTTGTCAGACAATGCTAAGTTTGGCGTGATGAATTTGTTTGATATGGACGAGGCGAGTTTACAAAAATTTGGCGGCTTCGATAAATGGCTGGTGGATCCGCCGCGTGATGGCGCACTCGAGTTGATATCCGCCATTACGCCTGAGACGGCACCGCAGCGCATCGTGTATGTGAGTTGTAATCCAGCCACACTGGCACGTGATGCAGATATGCTGGTGAATACTAAGAGCTATGTCATTAAATCCGCAGGCGTTATGAATATGTTTCCGCACACCTCGCATGTGGAATCCATCGCCGTATTCGTTAAGCCATGAGTAGCTACAACGAACTCGTAGAAGAAGCGTTGACGCGCGTAAAAGAAATCATGCCCTGGGATTTGAGTCGTTCTCTCGCGGCGGGCGCAACACCGCTATTACTTGATGTGCGCGAACCCGCTGAATTTGCCATGTTGCATATGCCCGCTGCGATTAATGTGCCGCGTGGCGTGTTAGAGCAATCTTGTGAGTGGGATTATGACGAGACAGTGCCGCAACTGGCAAAGAGTCGTGAACAGGAGATTGTGGTGATCTGCCGTTCAGGTAAGCGCTCTGTGCTAGCTGCGGATATGCTGCTGCGCATGGGCTACACTCAAGTCGTTTCACTCAAAACAGGCGTGCGTGGTTGGAACGATTATGAGCAGCCAATACACGACGCGAATGGCAATGTGATAGATGCGGATGCCGTAGATGAATTGCTTGCGCCACGAGTGCGTTCTGAGTAGCGTAAGCCTAAAGCTAGATCACAATGACATTCGCTTAAGTAAGCTTTTGCCAGCTTGTTGCCGTTTTTGCGTCGGTTTGGTAGGTTGGGTTGCGCTACACTAACCCAAGCTACATGCTGATGGTTTGCTTTTCTCTGATGAAACAACTAGCCATTCCACTAAGCCCCATAGTGCGGGGCAAGTGGCTGGTTATGTGTTTCTGTGGTGAATGCTTTAGCTTTTTCTAATAAGGCAGTGCCACTAAATTCAATGCCACCCCAGTCTGTCGCTATAAAGTTCCTGATGTTCTGGTGATCTGTTGCATCAGGGTGGCCGAGTACATCGTCGCGGTAATAAGCACCGAAGCAATGCAAGGTCTGCTGTTGTGACAAGCCCTGCAAGGAGGCAAACGAGAATAGCTTGCATGAACCATTGTTCTGTCCAGCTTTGTTGAGTAACGAGCCATTCTTAAACGCAACTGGCGTGAATTCATACATAGAGTCGATGAGTGCTATGCTGTCGTTGAAAACGATGCTTTCAGGTGCGGTATCTAGTTGCTGCAAAAAAGTGCTGAGTTGCATTGTTAAATCTCCTTCGTTAATCTAAAAATCGTAGTTCAAACCACAGCTTTCAAAGCGCTTGCAGATTCCTATTAGTTATTAAGTAATAGGCGGACTACTGCTTTTTCTAAGATTAAAAAAGGCGGCTTGCGCCGCCTCTCTTATTGTTTCATCTCGTGCGATCAGTCTCGGTCGCCACTGAATGCCATTAGCAAACTCAACAAATGAACGAAGATATTGTAGATATCTAGGTATAGCGACATCGTTGCCATAACGTAGTTTGTTTCGCCGCCATTAATGATCTGGCTGATATCATACAAAATGTAAGCCGAGAAGATCAGCACGGCAATCGCAGAAATGGTTAGCGACAATGCGGGAACCTGGAAGAAGATGTTTGCCAGCGAAGCGACTACCAACAGCACTACCCCGATGAACAAAAACTTGCCCATAAAGCTGAAATCTTTTTTGGTTACGGTAGCGATGGTGGCAAGAGTGAAGAAAATAATGCCTGTTCCGCCTGCGGCCATACCAATTAGTTGCGCGCCATTTCTAAAGTGCAAAGCATGTTGCAAAATTGGCCCTAAGAAAAAACCAGCTACAAAGGTGAAGCCAAGCAACATAACAATGCCCCATACGCTATTGCGCAACGCCGAGACGGCGAACAGCATGCCCATCATGACCGCGAACATCAGCAAGGGAGCCATGACTGGGTGCAGTGCCATAAACGAAAAGTTGACTGCCATGCCCATAAATGCGCCGATGACAGTAGGGATCATGGTCAGCGCCAACATCATATAAGTACTGCGCAGTACTTTGTTTTGTCCCTGCGCTAGCGAACCGGTTTGCGAAATGGTCTGGAATTGCATAGCATTTTCTCCTAGTGAGGCAATTAATATTAAGCCGAAATGGCTTCGTTTCTTCACGATAGCCGTTCAGCAACGGGCATAAGACTACAGAAGCAGTGGAAAAGTTGCAATTCTGGAAAAAAATATTTAATAGGGCTTTCTAGGTAAGACCTATTTCAGGTATGATGCGCGCCATTCAGACGCAGGGCGGTCTGAACCAGTAGTTCAAAATGGAAGCTTGGGTGAGTGGTTTAAACCAGCAGTCTTGAAAACTGCCGAAGGGAAACCTTCCGTGAGTTCGAATCTCACAGCTTCCGCCAGTACACCTTATTAGCAAGCCTCACGTAATCCCATAATCCTGCAATGCATATAGCTTCTTATTACGTCCACACTGTAGCAATCAATTTTAGGCAAGTTTGTGTTGGCATCTGCCAGAGGTGGTAACGTTTTTTCGGACAGTGCGATAAGTGGTAGCCTTGCTCAACCGAGGCCGTGGATGACACGGCAAACAGAGGAGCAAGCGCATGAGAAGGACGAGAAGGAATCACGCACCTGT
>Ga0316204_10004953_pt1 | contig 22909 bp, 21 predicted proteins | sample 6monrhotite_MG_2_FD_205661 | JGI IMG/M metagenome (GOLD analysis project Ga0316204, IMG submission 205661) | Microbial mat bacterial communities from mineral coupon in-situ incubated in ocean water Damariscotta River, Maine, United States -... | ecosystem: Environmental > Aquatic > Marine >... | reverse complement strand
AGACGTCACCGTCTATGAAGTGACGGACCGGACGAGCGGCGAACATGTCGGCGTCTGGTATCTTGACCCCTTCTCCCGGACTGGAAAACGGTCGGGCGCCTGGGCCTCATCTTTCCGTGGTCACACGACCTATGACGGTCAGCAAACACCACTCTCGACGAATAATTCCAACTTCGTCGAGCCGGCTCCGGGTGAGCCCGTTCTGATTTCATGGGATGACGCAAATACCTTCTTCCACGAGTTTGGCCATGCCCTTCACACCTTGTCGTCTAACGTCGCTTATCCGACGCTGAATGGCGGTGTTCGGGACTACACTGAATTCCAGTCCCAATTGCTTGAGCGTTGGCTCTCGACCGATGAAGTAATTGAAAACTACTTCGTTCACGTCGACACCGGTGAGCCCATGCCAGATGATCTCGTCGCTCGTATCGAAGCGGCGGCGACCTTCAATCAGGGTTTTGCCACGACGGAATATCTCGCCTCGGCGCTGGTCGATATGTACTACCATACGACCGACCCGACCGGCATTGATCCCGACGCTTTCGAGCGTGAAACGATGGAGCGTCTTGGCGCACCGTCCGAAATCGTCATGCGTCACCGCAGTCCACATTTCGGGCACATATTCTCGGGTGAGGGATATTCGGCGGGCTATTACGGCTATATGTGGGCCGATGTGCTCACATCCGACGCATCAGAAGCTTTCGCCGAAGCGCCGGGTGGTTTCTACGACGAGACCGTCGCCGCAGCTCTCGTGGAGCATCTCTTTGCGCCACGAAATTCGGTTGACCCGGCTGAAGCTTACCGCGCCTTCCGTGGCCGTGATGCCGATATCGCCCCACTCATGCGTGATCGCGGCTTCCCGGTTCCAGGTGAAGACGGCGATTCCGGCGAAGAATAAACTCGCCAATTCAAGCGGCCCGGAGCATTATGTTCCGGGCCGCTTTGTATCTGCATGGCACTTATTTTGTAATTTCGGGGAACTTCATGACGCATCGTATCCTGCTTGCCGCCATCGCGGTTTTTAGTCTTTCCAGTGGCGCACTGGCGCAATCGGCATCGACGCCGCTAGACGCGCGATACGATACCGCCATCCCGAATCTGGAAACCGCGCTGGGCCATGATTTCGGCGAAGAGATCACCCCGCCAGAAGATGCCGTCGAATACATACGCTCGCTCGCAACGTCCGCACCGAACCGCATGCAGGTGTTTGACTATGCCACTAGCTGGGAAGGTCGCTCGTTGGTCTATGCCGTGATCGGCAGTGAAGCCAACATGGCCCGCCTTGACGATATTCAGGCGGACTTGCAGCAACTGGCAGACCCGCGCGGGCTTTCCGCCGCTGAGCGCGACGCTCTGATTGACTCATTACCGGTGATTGTCTGGCTCGCTTACGGCGTTCATGGCGACGAGATATCCTCCACCGATGCGGCCTTGCGGACCGCCTATCATCTTCTGGCCGCTACCAATGACCCGGTCGCCGACGCCATCCGCGAAGACGCGCTGGTTATTATCGATCCAACGCAAAACCCGGATGGTCGCAATCGTTTTGTAAATTCATTCACGCAGGCGCGTGGCCTTGAGGCGGATGGTTTTCGCTATTCAGCCGAACACGATCAGCCATGGCCCGGCGGTCGTGTGAATCACTATCTCTTCGATATGAATCGCGACTGGTTCATCATGACTCAGCCGGAAACGCTTGGCCGAACCGCCGCCATGCTCGAATGGCGTCCCATGGTGATCGTCGATGCCCACGAAATGGGCGGTGATCAATCCTATTTCTTCCCGCCTGTCGCTGACCCCGTAAACCCGGTTCTGACCGATGATCAGATGGCGGCGCAGGACATTATCGGCCTGAACCACGCCATGTGGTTTGATCGCCTCGGTTTTGATTACTTCACGAGGGAAATCTTTGACGCCTTCTATCCTGGCTATGGCGATACCTGGCCGATGATGCAGGGCGGTGTGGCCATGACATATGAACAGGGCTCTGCACGCGGCCTCGTCTGGACGCGCCGCAATGGCGAAGATCTGACCTATGCCGATGGCGTGACCAACCACTTCATTGCCAGCCTGTCGACAGCGCAAGTCGCCGCAGAAAATCGCGAGCGCTTTGTGCGCGGTTTTTACGATGTGCGGGTCGAAGCCAGCAATAATTCCGACGGACCCGCAGCATTGGTGCTGTCCCGGTCAACCAACCGATGGGGCGCAGAGCGTCTGGCGCGACTGATTGCGCGTCAGGGCATAGAGATCTCCCGCATTGACGCGGGCACCACTGTTTGTGGAGCCTCGCTTCCCGATGGCGGTTTTTACGTCAATCTCAACCAACCTGCCGGACAATTAGCCCGCACACTGCTGGAGCGCGATACGCCGCTCCCAGAAGATTTCCTTGAGAGCCAGGAAGATCGCCGCACGCGCGGGCTGGATCACGAACTCTACGATGTAACAGCATGGTCCTTGCCGGTCATGTTCAATGTCGAGGCGACCGAGTGCGCCAACCGTCCAGATCTGTCGGGAGAGGCCGTCAACGCAGATGAAGCCATGCCGTCCGACGTCGCAGATGCGGCCCGCTTTGGGTATGTCATCCCGTGGACGGATGCAGGTCAGGCCAGCTTTGTCGCGGCCCTTGCCGCCCAAGGCGTGCCGATGCGCACCGCCGGAAGTGCATTTACAATCGCTGGCGAAACCTATCCTGCGGGCTCCGTCATTATCGCCCGCACCGAAGCACCCGCCAATCTGGACTCTCTGATGCGCCTCAATGCTCGCACCATTGGGGCAGCCTATGCAGGGTTGGAAACCAGCTGGACCGAAAGCGGGCCAAATTTCGGCTCCGGGCAATTTGCAAACATTATTGCACCCCGCATCGCCATGGCGTGGGGTGAGGGCACGGACGCCAACTCGGTTGGCGGTCTGCGCTATGTGTTGGAGCGCCGATACGGCCTGCCAGTCACGGTCATTCGCACGTCCCGTCTCGGACGCGCGGATCTCTCCGATTTCGACGTGCTGATCCTGCCCGAACAAGGCGGTAGCGGCTATACCTCAGGGATCGGTTCCTCTGGTGCGGCCAGCCTTTCGCGTTTCGCCCAAGGCGGCGGAACCCTGATTGCGCTGGGCGATGCCACCCGTTTCATCACCGACCCGGATATCGACTTATTGCCGTTGCGACGTGAACGGGCAGCGGACACCCCGGTTGATGGTGATGCCGGTGAAGGCGCGCTGGTTTCCGGCAGTGTGATTGAGGATGACAGCGCGCTTCAGGCGACGCTTGAGCCGCGCAATGCCCGACCGGACACCTCGCCGGGTGCCTTGCTGAATATCTCCGCCAATAGCGATGCCTTCTTGTCGGCCGGATATACAAACGGGGCTGCGGCCATGGTGATGGGGTCGGACATCTACACCTCTGTCCCGCTGGACGAGGCCGACACAGTTCTGCGCTTTGCCGGTCCAGAAGATCTTGTGGCATCCGGCTATCTCTGGGAGGAGAATATCGCCCAGACAGCATATAAGCCTTTCATGGTATCACGCCGCACCGGTGCCGGTTTCGTGGTCGCTTTTACGCAAGACCCCACTGCCCGCGGCTACCAGGAAGGCCTTGATCTGGCGCTTTTGAATGCCGTTATTTTGGCCCCGGCACGGTCTCGCCGGCTTCGATAGGGTGAGAACCTGATCGTTTCTGAAAAACGTCACTCGTTTTTGAAAATCATCACGCGAATTTCGAAATCGCGGAGCATGGGGCAGGGAATGTCACCAGATTGATCTCGTCAGCCGCCTCCCCGCGGCAAATAACAAAACGAGGTCGATTATGTTGAATGCACTCCTCCCCGCGCTTTTTCTGGGCGCTTCTTCTATTGTCGGTGGCCCTGCCAGCGCAGAGTTGTCCTTTACCCAAGCCGAGCTGGCCACACAAAGTGGCTCGGCGGCGGTCTATCAGCGCGTCGTTGAGATCGCCGAGCAGGTCTGCAACGAAGAAAACCGCTATGCCGTGATGGCCGCAACCGCCACCCGCGCCTGCGTGTCCGACACCATTGATCGGACACTGGTCCAGATCGACGCCCCGCAACTCAATGAAATTCATGCAACCCGGAGCATCTCCCCAGATGGACGGGATCGCGTGGTGCTGGCCGCCATTGGCGATTAGCATTCCTGCCCTGCCAGCCCACATAGACTTCGCGTCCAATGGGGGCTGGCAGGACTTTTTTGATTGAGGCATACTCTTGGACATGACCGAAGCCGCACTGATCGAAATCATCGCCCGCAGTTCTGCGGGCATTTTGTGTTTATTGACCTGCGCCATTTTGCTGGCCAATGCCCGCCAATCTCTCGCTGGCAGGTTAGGTGCGCTATTCGGCTTTGGCGCATTTGCTTACATTATCTGCGCCTCGCCCGAAATTTCTGGGCTGTTGGGCGTCTGGCACGTCCCACTTATCCCGTTTTCCTGGCTCGATAGCGTGTTCTTCTGGTGGTTCTGTCTGGCGCTGTTCTGTGATCATTACCGATTCCGCATCGCGCATATCTATCCGGCCATTCCCATTTTGGTTCTGGTGGCGCTCCGCATTGTGGTGACCGATCCGTACTGGCTCGACCAGATGACGTTGGTGAAACAGGCCATTGGCTCGGTATTATTCCTGCACGCGACCTATTTCGCCATGTTGAGTCTGAAAGACGACCTAGTCGATAGCCGCCGTCGCTTTCGCGTTGTCATTGCCGCGTCAGTGGGCCTTTCGGCGGTCATATTGATGGGGCTGGACCGGATCACTTTCGGGTCGCAGGCCGAAGAAATCTATCAGGTCGGATCCGCGATCTGGTTATTGGTTCTGTCGTTTGCGTTCTCGATGTGGGCGCTACGCGCCAGCCCGAACATGTTTATCGAGCGACCAACGGAACCTTATCGTCATGATATCGAAGTGGTTGCGAAACGCATTGATCCGGCCGACCGTTCGTTGTTGGCGCGGCTGGAAACGGCCATCGAGAGCGGCGCCTATCTGGAAGCCGGCCTGACCGTCGGAAAACTGGCGGATCGATTGAATACGCCCGAGCACCGCTTGCGCAAGCTGATCAACTCCGGCCTCGGTTACCGTAATTTCTCCAGCTACATCAATTCGCACCGCGTTGAAGACGCCAAGGAAATTCTCGCAGACCCCGAACGTGCGCGCCTGCAAATCCTGCAAGTCGCGTTGGACCTTGGCTATGGCTCCATCGCCTCGTTCAATCGCGCTTTCCGCGAAGCCACGGGTGAAGCCCCCACCAGCTTCCGGCGGAAAGCCTTGCTGGCTGATTAGGCATCAGATCCTAGGGGTGCGGCATCGTCGCGCCTTGTTGGTTGTTAGATTCTTGCTCACAAGGGCGGCATGACCGCCCCCGAAATCAAAAGCGTCTCAGAGCGCCGCGAGGCCATTCGCGCCCATGCCGCAGAACTGGGCATTGATGACGCCTATATTTCCACTCTGGTAGAGACTTTCTACACTCGCGTCAGGGCAAACGCGACGCTGGGGCCGGTTTTCAACAATGCTATCGCTGATAACTGGGAGCCCCATCTCGGGCGCATGAAGGATTTCTGGGCATCTGTAGCCCTGAATGCCGGACGATATTCCGGAAAGCCCGTGCCGGCGCACAAGAAGCACGCATCCATCCAGCCGGGTCATTTCCAGATTTGGCTGACGCTTTTCGAGCAGACGCTGCGCGATACAGCCCCAACGCCCGGCGCTGTCGATTATTTCATGGAGCGTGCCAACCGCATCGCTCAGAGCCTGCAATTGGCACTGTTCGGCATTCCGGGTCTGGAAATGGAAACCCGCGCCTGATCAGTCCTCGATCGCAAACGTCAGCCCGGCTCGTTCTTGCAGACGGTCGATGAGCACATCTCCCATCGCGGCTCCCGCTGTCCAGACGCCGCCGCCCGTGGTTTGGCGATCCACATTCATCACCAGAGCCGCCGCGCACTCGGAAATCATTTTCGACGTTGAGCCATAGCCCGGATCTCTATCGCCTTTCACCGAGGCACGTAACAATTCGCCATCCGCGCCTTCACCAATGAACAGCACATCGTAAAACCCGGTTTCGCGGGCGTTTTTGTCAGGGCCTTCGCCGGGCTTTGGCAGCACAAATGTCTGGATCAGCCAGCGTGTTGGCGCAATCGCGAGCAGGATATTCTGGAGACTGTCCTGCCGGGCGGCGGCCTTAGCCCGCTTTTCACCCTTGGGGCCATCACCCGTCATCATGCGTTCGTCATAGACAAAATTCTCGCCATAAGGATGACCGGCGAGCGCGTTGGAGCGATGCACATTCTTGGTATTGATCGGGGCCATGATGAAGGGCGCCGTCCATGACTTTGCCGCCGCGTCATACTCAGCCTTGTCCGAATGCGGCTGTTGCGGGCCTTTGAAGCCCGGCACGAGAGAGAACGGATTGGTCAACAATTTGATGATGGACTTGTCTTGCGACGCCGCCTTCAGTGTTGCGATCAGGCTGGCTGCCGTGCCGCCAGAAAATGTCCCCTTCATATTGCGCACACGACCTTTGACGCGTGGCAAAGCGTGTCCAAACTTGGCCTTGGCCTCGCGCTGGAGGAACCAGACGCCCAGATCGAACGGTACAGAATCAAACCCGCAGGAAAACACCAGCCGTGCGCCAGAGGCTTCGGCCTTTGCCTGATATTTGACGATCATCTGGGCCATCCATGCGGGCTCGCCGCACAGATCGACATAATTTGTGCCAGCTTCCGCGCAGGCCGCGAGCAGGGGCTCTCCATATAGCTGGTAAGGGCCAACGGTCGTCAGAACGACTTTGGCGCTTTCCGCCATCGCTTTCAGCGTCTCGGGCTGGCCAGCATCGGCAATCACGAACGGCACGTCGCCCGGAATACCCATCTCATCGCGCACCGATGCCAGTTTCGACGCCGAGCGCCCGGCCATCGCCCATTTCAGATCACCGCCAACGCCATAGGTCGTGTTCAGGTATTCTGCGACCAGTCGCCCGGTAAATCCCGATGCGCCATAAACGACAATGTCAAAAGTCCGGTCTGTCATGATATCCCCCAAATCTGGTTCAAACATCGCGCGGATACTCGCCGGGTCAAGCGGCTAGTGAAGTTCCAGTTGACGTAACTCTACAGTCACGCCGCCAAATCCGGCCCGGGTATGAAGGCGAACGGGTAGAAAAGCCGTGCCATCGGCAATCGGCGCAATCCACATTCGCAAGGGGTGGCTGGTTTCACCCGGTTCGGGCCAGTCTTCGGTGTCATATCCGGATATGGGTTGGTAATAAGCATCACACACCAGTGCTTCGCCGCGCCAACCGCGCGTGCGGATCATCTCTGTTCCACGTGAAGCCAGAAGCAGATTATAGCGCTGCTTTCCATCGAAAACCGGAATATAGCCCTCACAAGGCGGACCGCCTGATGCGGCCACCATTTCAGACAAGAGTAGAGTCGCCGTCATGGGGTCGACCACGCCGGTGCGATCCAATTCCGAGGCGGGGGGGTCGCCCCAGGATGAGAATTCCGGTGTTGCCGTGGATCGGGCCATTCCGCCCTCAAATCGCACATCAACGACACGCATTTTGTCGCCTGTGCGCTCTATATGGCCATAGGAATCAGGCGCGGGGCCATTTGTGTCAAACCGGCCTTCGACATCGGAATCGATATCAAAATCGGTGAAGAAGGCTGCGAGACCCGCAGCCTCGACATGCGCCTGCGCCGAATAATCAGAAACGCCGAGTTCGGCATTTAGCGTCACTCGACCAACCCGAAAAATCAGAACCGAAGCCGAATAATCGGCCTCAATCAATAAAGGGGTATCACGGTTAAGCGCAGAGGCGGGAGAGAGGCCCAGAAGGCAAAGCAGGCCGATGGATATCAAACGCAACACATTCACCGCCGTCTGCTGGGTCCCGGGATTAATCCGGCCAGTCTATCGCTCCGGTCAGTCCTGTCGAGCGTCAGGCATTGACCGACGCGCGGTCGGCCTGAAGGACGAGTTTCCGATAATCGTTCAGATCGCCATCATAACGCGATGCTTGGCCATCCTTGACGAGCCAAAGTTGATCGGCCGTGCCTTCGGCAAGGTAGACATCGTGAGTGATCAGCACCACAGCGCCATCATAGTCATTAAGCGCGTAAATCAGCGCTTCCCGGCTATCGATATCAAGGTGCGAGGTCGGTTCATCGAGGATCAGGATGTGCGGCTTTTCGATCGCCATCAGGCCGAGCAGCAGGCGCACCTTCTCACCGCCGGAGAGTTTCTCGATATTGGTACCGACCTTTTCATAGGGAAAGCCCATACTGGCCGCGACGGCGCGATGCTTTGACGGGGGCGTGCCTTCTGGCAGGGCATCGCGGACATGATCGAGCACGGTTTCACCGGGCCGTAATTCATCCATCTGATCCTGAGAGAAATACCCGATACGCAAGGTGCGCGGTGCTACTCGCTCGCCCGACAAGAGCGACAGGCGCTTGGCGATGGATTTGACGAGCGTGGTCTTGCCTTGACCATTCGCGCCGACAATCGCGATGCGGTCTTCTGGATCGAGCCGTAAATCAATATCTCTCAAAATCACCGCATCCTCGCCATAACCCAGATCCGCATCGCGCAGCTGCAGCAGGGGCGGAGCGAGTTTGTCGGTGGAATTGGGAAACACGAAGGGTGTTGTCCGCTCGGCCAATGGAACCGAAATCTCCTGCATCTTTTCCAGCTTTTTCACCCGCGACTGGGCCTGTCGGGCCTTTGAGGCTTTGGCACGGAAGCGATCGACAAAGGCTTGTAGATGGGCCCGGTCGACGTCTTGCTTGGCGCGTTCGCTTTCCAGCAGCGCCATCTTGGCAGCGCGCAGACGCAGCCAGGCATCATATCCGCCCGGTGTGATCGATAATTGCTTGTGTTCCAGTGCCAGCGTGTGTGAGACGGAGCGGTTGAGCATCTCCCGATCGTGCGAGACGATAAGCACGGTGTGCGGATATTTCCTGAGATATGTTTCCAGCCAGGCGGCGCCTTCCAGATCGAGATAATTGGTCGGTTCGTCCAGCAGGAGCAGGTCGGGCTGTGAGAACAACACGCCCGCAATAGCGGCGCGCATGCGCCAGCCACCGGAAAACTCGCGCGTCGGGCGCGACAGGTCGGCGTCGGTAAATCCGAGCCCCATAAGCACTTCCGCAGCGCGCGATTCCGCTGACCAGGCATCGATATCGGCAAGGCGCATATGGATTTCACCAATGCGATCAGGATCCAGCGCGGTCTCGGCTTCCTGCATCAGGGCGTGGCGTTCGGCATCGGTCGCCAGCACAACGTCGAGGATGGTCTCGTCAGATGGCTGCACTTCCTGCGCGACCCAGCCCATGCGCGCGCCCCGGCTCAGCCGGATCGGACTGTCGGGAGAGGGGTGCGCAATCTCCTCGCGGATGATCTGAAGCAGGGTGGATTTGCCCGTGCCATTGCGTCCAATCAGCCCGACTTTCCACCCGCCAGCGATCTGGGCGGAGGCGTTTTCGAACAGGGCGCGTTCACCGACACGGTAATCAAGATTTGAAATCGTCAACATGACGGGGCGGTGTAACCATCATGACGCGTAACGCAATGGCGGTGGGGAGTCGCAAGGCCTACCGGCCATCATAATCGCAATAGAGAGACGTGGGCGGCGATAGACGCCGGGTCAGTTTCCGGCGAGGCGCGCTGACGCGTTCTGGAACAAATGGTCTCCGACCAGACCCTCGCCATAAGCATGGTCTCGACCGCGATCACCGAGATCGTAGGCGTGAGATGTTAGCGCTCTCAACGCGTCTTCGCTGGAGCCGGATACCGACATTTGTTGAGCCAGCAACCCGGCCACAATGGGCGCGGCAAAGGAGGTTCCGCGCACTTGCGTCGAACCGCCTTCAAGAGAGGGCCACACCATGTCCATGCCGCGCGCGGAAAAATCCACCTGATCACCTTGCACAGATTCCGGCATGATAGTCCGGTCCGCATTGACACCGCCAACGCCAACGACTCCTTCATAGGCGGCCGGATAAAGCGGCCGCGCATCGGAGCCATCATTGCCGACCGCGGCAACAATCAAACGCCCCTGCTCGGTGAAACGCCTAACGGCGGCTTGCAGAGCGCGGTTTCTCGGGCCGACAATGCTGATATTCACGACGCGAACATCGGCCTCCGCCATCCAGCCCAAGGCCCGGATCAACGTATCCGCCGAACCGCCCGTGGGCTGCCCGCCATAAACATCGGCTGCCAGAATACGCGCACCCGGAACGACGCCATTGCCGGACCCCAAAATGGCAGCAACATGAAATCCGTGATTATGCGGGACCACGGATGAGCCGCGAAAATGACGGGTTTCGACCTGGCCATTTGCAAAGATGGGTGAGTTCGCAGGAACGCCCGCATCAATCATGCCGATAGAGACGTTTGAATATCCTGCCGGTGCGCTCTGGTATTGATAAGAATGCGAGAGGCCCGAGGGCATATAGATCGTGTTGACGTCAAAAATACCGTCGGGATCGATCGTGCCAAGAATGGCGATGGCCGCCTGTACGCCGATGCCATTGGGCGCTCGCATTCGCACATAACGCAGGCCAAGCGCGCTTTCAGTACGATCCTCGATAACGGAAAAACCACTTTGCTGCGCCAGCGTGAGAAGAGCGATACTCGGATCAACAATCAACACTTCACCGCGCAAGACAATGCCGCCGCTCGGGCCCCGCTCCAGCAGGTCTGCATTATCGCCCAGCAGAGCATCCAGCGCATCACGCCGCGCCGAACGGATCTCACCCAATGCCCGATTTTCCAGCCGGTCCAGAATTTGTTCCGGGCGATCCAGCGGCGTGTCAGGCAGAACATCCGCTATGTCAGGAAGACGCGAAGGCAGGCGAAATTGCGCGTCAGCCACGCCAAGCGGCAAGGCCAGACTGAAAATAAAAACCCACACTGAAAATAAGCCGATCCGCATGGCTACCTCCACAAAACGCGCCGTCATGATCCATCGCTGATCACGACCCTAGCACGCCCGGCAATAGATGCAGAATGCCAGCTCAATCGCCTATGGAGGCGGTGAAACTATTCGTCGCAAAATTCCTGATCTGGGCCACCGGCGGGATTATGCCAATCGCAATCATCTTCCTCTTCAGGTTCGGATGTTGTGGGCTCGTTCGGTCGCGGCGTATTGTCGATGGGGCCTTGTGGCTCGTCTTCATCATCGTCACAGAATTCGCATTCCATCGCCTCCGGTTCGGGCGCTGTGCCATTTCCACCTGTGGCAAACCCGATGTCCTCGCCACCAAACTGGGCTGGAGCGACTTCACGAAGTGTCCGTGATCCGTCACTGCTCTCCTGCGAAACTGGTCGCTCGCGAAACTCCCAACCCGGATCATTTGTGCCGAGATTATTTGTGGCTGGCGCGTCTGGGGCGTTACCGCCGCGATGACCGCGACGTGTTCGGATGTCACCATTGCGGGTGCGGCATTGCTCGCCGGGTTCCGCCAGACGGCATAAGGGCAAAGCGGCCTCACTGGCGGGCGCGGTCGTCTGGCGTTGTGCGGCGGCTGGCGCGGCCACGGCCAGGCTCGTCGCGCCTATCAGAAGGATCGTCAATTTGTGGATATATGTCATGTCGGAACTCCCCTTTATCTGGGGGATCCTAGCATAAATATCATTCGAGAGTGGATGAGATTGGCCTGCCCTTTATTGCCAGAGATTTTTCTCCGAGTATTGTCGCGGGTCGCTAGCGCGCTAATTTTAATATCAGCATTAGGGGGCAAATCATATGTCGACAAAAACCACACTTTTAAACCGGACCGTATTGAGCAGTATCGCAGCAGGACTCTGGGCGCTCACCAGCGCGGCCTCTGCGCAGGATGTGCCCATCGTCCAACCCGGCGCGCCGGGACAGGATGCCCGTACGCTGAGCGCCGAAGAGGCGGTTCAGCTGGCGAATAATCGCTATTCCGATGCCGATGTCTCCTTCATGCAGAACATGATTCCGCACCATGAACAGGCGGTGGAAATGTCGGCGCTGGTTGAGGGTCGCACCAATCGCGAGGAATTGATCGATATTGCCGGGCGTATTGATGCCTCGCAGGCCGATGAGGTGGCTTTCATGGAAAGCTGGCTGGCAGAGCGCGGCGAAGCTCTTGAAGATCCGCACGCCCATCACGGCATGGGCCATTCTATGATGGCCGGGATGGCCACGCCGGAGCAAATGGCCGAGCTGGCCGCCGCGAGCGGCCCGGCCTTTGACGGCCTGTTTCTTGAACTGATGATTACTCATCACGAAGGCGCCGTGGAAATGGTCGACCACCTGCTGGAGCAATCTGGCTCGGCCTACGATCCGGTGCTGTTCGAATTTGCCGGCGACATCAAGAATGAGCAGGAAAGCGAGATCAGCCGCATGGGTGCGATGCTTCGCGATCTGTCGGAAGACCCGCGCTCCAGCCTGACGCCGGGCTTCCGCGATGCCGGAGAGGCGATTTTCGGCCTGATCCATATTGCCACCCAGCCCAAGCCAACTGGCTTTTTCGATCCGGAAAATCCGGCCGGCCTTCCGCCCAGAATCGAGTCCGATGAGGCGGGCGCGGCAGACGAGAATGACGACGAGGCCGATGAGCCTCAATTTGGATCGCGCTCTCCCTTCCTCAGCTTTTCCAATACCGATATGGCGTTTTCCGGCGATCTGATGGCCGTCGGCAATTATCATGGTTTCAACCTCTACCGCCTCGGCGGGGCTGAACCGGAGCTGATCAGCTCGGTCGTCTGTCCCGGCGGTCAGGGCGACGTCTCCATTGTCGGAGGCCTCCTGATCATGTCGGTCGAGCAGACGCGCGGCCGCGTTGATTGCGGACGTCAGGGCGTCAGCGAAGACGTCAGCGCCGAACGATTCCGCGGCATCCGTATTTTCGATATCGCCAATCCCGTCACCCCGCGTCAGGTCGGTCAGGTGCAGACTTGCCGTGGATCACACACGCATTCGGTCGTGTCTGGTCCCGGCGAGGACGGCGTGATCATTGTCTATAATTCCGGCACCAGTTCGGTGCGGGATGAAGGAGAGCTGGCGGGCTGTGTTGGCGATGTGCCGGGCGATAATTCCACCGCCTATTTCCGCATTGATGTGATCGAAATCCCGGTCGCCGATCCGTCTCTCGCCCGCATTGTCGACAGTCCGGCGGTCTTCGCGGACGAAGAGACCGGGCAAATGGCCGGCCTGTGGCGCGGCGGCGATCATGGCGACGCCACCCAGACCACCAGCCGCACTGATCAGTGTCATGATATCACTGTCTTTCCGAGCCTCAATCTGGCGGCGGGCGCGTGCTCGGGCAATGGCATTTTGATGGACATTTCCGACCCGCGCGCGCCACGCCGCATTGATGCGGTGATGGATGACGGCTTCGCCTACTGGCATTCGGCGACGTTCAACAATGACGGCACCCGTGTTCTCTTCACCGATGAATGGGGTGGTGGCGGTCGGCCACGCTGCCGCGTTCAGGACCCGATGACGTGGGGTGCAAATGCCATTTACAGCATTGAAGACGGCGTGCTGGACTTTAACGCCTATTACAAATTGCCGGCGCACCAGTCCGATGAAGAAAACTGCGTCGCGCACAATGGCTCCATCATTCCGGTGCCCGGTCGCGATATCTTTGTCCAATCCTGGTATCAGGGCGGTATCACGATCATCGACTTTACTGATCCCGCTAATCCGGTGGAAATCGGCTATTTCGATCGCGGCCCGATCAGCGGCGACACCATGCTGGTCGGCGGTTTTTGGTCATCCTATTGGTATGATGGCCGAATTTATGCCACCGAAATCGTCCGCGGCCTCGATATTTTCGAGCTCGCTGAAAGTGAATTCCTGACCGAAAACGAGATCGCCGCCGCCGCGCTGGGCAATCAGGGCGGCACATTCAATCCGCAACAGCAAAACCCCGTCACCTGGCCCGATCATCCGGTCGTGGCTCTGGCCTATCTCGACCAGCTGAACCGCGAGGGCGCACTCGACGCGGATCTCGCATCAAGCCTGGCCGATGTGCTCGCCCGTACGCGCGGTGCCGTTGAAGCTGAGCGGGCGGATGCGGCATTGGCCCACGAGCTGGACGCGCTGGCCACCGCCCTTGATGGCGAGGGTAGCCGAGTGGTGGCCCTGCGCTCGACACTCGCCGGTATCGCCTCAGACCTGCGCTAGGTCCACATTGAGGTCCCCGAAAAATGAGGGCGAAAGCCCTCATTTTTTTATACGTGAGGCTGATTGGATGGTTTGAACCGGGATAGGTCACCTGACCGTCCCTGTGTTTCGACATTTGGAATTCGTGTAGCTGAACGAGTAATCCGATCTCGTCAGGAGTCTGCACAATGACACCGCCAGTATCCGAGCGCCGTGAAGCTTGGATTTCGATTGCCTTGTTTCTTGCGATTGTCACCATCCTCAGTGGCATAGCCCACTATGCGATCACCCAAATTCGGCCAACCTCACACTATGTCGGCGTGTTGATGTGGAGCCCGGCGGTTGCGGCCTTCCTGACGCTGAAACTGCGGGGGCGGACGATTTCTTCATTGCCATGGCAATGGGGCAAATGGCGGTTCAATATCGGCGCCTATCTGATGCCGGTCCTCTACATATCCGCAGCCTATATCGCCATTTGGGCGCTGGGACTGGGCGGCGTCCCGGATCCTGAAGGCATTGCTGAATGGGCGTCCGATCTGGGTCTGGAGGACGTCAGCGCGCCCGTGGTGATTGGTGTGATGGTCGCCATCATGGCCACGATTGGCTGTATTCGCGCCATGAGCACCATTGTCGGCGAAGAAATTGGCTGGCGTGGCTTCTTTATCTGGGAACTTCGCAAGGTCATGCCGTTTGGTGGCGTCGCCTTGGTCAGCGGACTGGTCTGGTCGCTCTGGCATTGGCCGGTCATCATCACCTATGGCGGCGGCGACGCGGCAATTCAGATCGCTAATTTCACGGTGATGATCGTTTCGATGTCGATGATCATGGCCTATTTCACCTTCAAATCGAATAGCCTGTGGCCCGCAGTGATGTTCCACGCCGCCCACAACGTCTACTACGACAAGATATTCAACCCGCTGACGCTGGATGCAGGATCAACCAGCCAGTGGGCAGGCGAATACGGCTATATGATGCCGATTACCGCCACCCTGCTGGCGATGTATTTCTGGTACCGCGCCAAGCGTGAGGGCTTGTAGGCAAAAGCATGTCTATTTGAAAAAAATGGAGCGGGCGAAGAGATTCGAACTCTCGACATTCACCTTGGCAAGGTGATGCTCTACCCCTGAGCTACGCCCGCTCAACATTGGGTTCCAGCTTTCGCCGGGAGGCGGGGTATATCGCGCAATCCCGGCATAAAGGCAAGATGCTAGATTCAGCTAGCGGGCGAGCGTTTCCAGATAGAGATCGAAACGGTCTTGCCCCCAGTATTTCTGACCATCCGCGATCAGGAAGGGAATGCCGAAAATACCGTGATCATTCACAGATTTTCGAGCCTCCTTTTCCGCCTTTTGTATGTCATCCGATGCTTTCAGTTCGGCCTTGCCCGGTAGATCAAGCTCGAGAGACGCGGCAATCTCCGCCAGAACATCGTGTTGATTGAGATCTTTTCCATCCCTCCATCTGGCCTCAGAGGCTGCACAGGCAAATTCAAAACCCTTGCCGGCAATGTCCGCAAAATGAAAAGCCCGGTTGGGCAAATGGCTGGTCAATTCGAACGGGTCTGGAAAAGCGAGCTCCAACCCGGCGCGAGCTGTCATGCGCGGAATATCTTCCATATAATATGCCAGCTTGGGTTGGCTGTCGGTAGGATTGAAAAACGGCGCGCCGTCGGGCGGGCCCGTAAACGGAATGACGACGGGGCGGATGCCCGCAGCGTGCAGCTTGGCGAGCCCGATCCGGGAATAGGGACTGCGGAAGGCGAAAAAACAAACGGGCGCGGTCATGGAATAATCCTCTTGGCGGAAGGTCAGTTTGGCGCAATTTTGAGCTTGATCCAGATGTTCCATGCCCCATAACGCCGTTCATGACAGCCACCCGCAATGAATTATTCTCATACCTCGATGAATTGGGCATCGCCCATTCAACGCTGGACCATGCGCCCGTCTTTACCGTGGAGGAGGGGCAGGAGATCAAGGCCAACCTGCCCGGCGGGCACACCAAGAACCTGTTTATGAAAGACAAGAAGGGTCAGTTCGTACTGGTCTCGGCGCTGGGAGACACAGCGATCCGCGTCAACCGCTTGCACAAACTTGTCGGCTGCCAGCGGCTCTCTTTTGCGAAAGAAGAGGATTTGATGGAATTTTTGGGCGTTCGCCCTGGATCGGTCACGGCCTTTGCCCTGATGAAGGATGTCGATTGCCGGGTCAGTTTCGTCGTCGATGCCGCTTTACTGGCGACCAATCCGGTCAACTTCCACCCGCTCTCAAACGATGCCACGACCGCGATTTCGCGCGATGATTTGCTGAAATTTGCAAAGGCCACCGGCCATGATCCGTTGATCGTGGATTTCGCCGCATTGGCGCAAGAAGACTGACCTTGTAAATCAGGGCCGCTCGCGCCAAATAAACCCCAAGACATCAAACGGAATTATGCCATGAGCGACTTTTTCACGACCGACCCGAACGCGGCCCCCTCCACTCCACAAGCACCCGCTGTGGATCTGGTGAAGGATGGCACGGATCAAAATTTCGTGGCCGACGTGATCGAGCCGTCCAAAGAGGTTCCCGTCATCGTGGATTTCTGGGCACCCTGGTGCGGGCCATGTCGCCAACTTGGACCGGCCATCGAGAACGCTGTCCGTAAAGCCGGTGGCAAGGTGCGTCTCGTCAAAATTAACATCGATGAAAATCCCGGCATTGCCGGTCAGCTGCAGGTGAAATCCATACCGGCAGTGTTCGCGTTCCAGAATGGCCAACCCGTCGATGGCTTTATGGGCGCTCTGCCGGAAAGCCAGATCAACGATTTCATCAAGCGCATTACCGGCGATGGCCCGGACAAGGCCGAGATTGACGCGATTCTGAAGCGCGCCGAAGACAGCCTTGCGTCCGGCGATTTCGGCGGTGCCGCTCAGGACTTTTCGCTCGCCGCGCAATACGATCCGGAAAATGTTGTGCCGATCGCTGGAATGGCACGGGTTTTCCTGGCCGGTGGCGAGACCGACAAGGCCAAAGAAATTCTAGAGCACGTTCCAGAAGACAAGCAGTCTGATCCTGCGGTGCAGGCGGCTCAAACCGCGCTGAAATTGGCTGAGGAAACCGGCGATGCGGGCGATGCCTCCGAATTGGAACAGAGGCTTGCAGAGAATGCAGACGATCATGAAACCCGGTTCGAACTCGCCGATGCGCTGGTCAGCAGGGGTGATATGCAAGGCGCGACCGATCAGCTTTTCCTGATACTGGAGGACGATGCCGAATGGCAGGAAGGCAAGGCCAAGGCGCGCTTGCTGGAGATTTTCGAGGCGGCGGGCTTTACGTCCCCGGTCGCGAAAACCGGACGTCGTCGGCTCTCCACCCTGTTGTTTGCCTAGTCGCCTCTTGGCAAAGGCTCCATTCGGCCCTAGCTCAAGGTTATGAGTCAGCTTCCAAAAACCCTGCCGATATTCCCGCTTGGCGGCGCAATCCTGCTACCCGGCGAAGCCTTGCCGTTGAATATATTCGAGCCGCGCTACCTCAATATGATTGATGATGCGATGGCTGGCGACAAGCTGCTGGGCCTTGTTCAGACCCGTGAGGGCGGGTCGGCTGCCGCGCCTTTGATCGAGGCCATCGGCAGCGCAGGGCGCATCGTTCAGCACGCCGAAACAGAAGACGGTCGTTATTTGATCGAGCTGGAAGGCGTATCGCGCTTTGAGATCAAATCCGAGATTGACCAGAAAAAACCCTATCGCATTGCGCACGTCGACTGGTCGCTTTTTACGGTCGACCGCTCAGCGCCGGATGTCTTGCTGGACGTTGATCGCGCGCGCTTCACTACGCTTCTTCGCGGCTGGTTTGCACAGGAAAGTATCAAGTGCGACTGGGCGACGGTGGAGGCTGCGCCCGTCATTCGTATTATAGATCAGATCGCCATGACGGCCCCGTTTGCCGCATTGGAAAAACAGGCCTTGCTGGAGGCTTCAGACAGCCGCGCCCGGCACGATCTCATGACAGCTTTGCTCGAGAAGAAACTGGCAGAGGGTGCGGGCGGTACGCCGAACTAGGCAGTCGCAAAACGACAGGATAAAGAAACCCCATGACAGAAAACATCGAAACACCGCCAAAAGACGTCGATCCGAAGCTGCTGGAAGTTCTGGTTTGCCCGGTGACGCGTGGTCCGCTGGAATATGACCGCAAGACAAGCGAGCTGGTTTCAAAAAAGGCGCGTCTGGCCTATCCGGTTCGTGAGGGCGTGCCGATCATGTTGCCCGACGAGGCTCGCGAATTGAGCGATGCGGAAGCAAAATGAGCCGGTCCTGGCCAACAAAACTCGATTTTTCCAAATCCCGCAAAGCGCTATTGATTGAGTTCGATGACGGACAGGCGGCTGAATTGCCTTTTGAGCCATTGCGCACAGAATCGCCAAGCGCCGAAGTGCAAGGGCATGGTGCGGGGCAAAAGAAAATCATCACCGGTAAGGAAAATGTCGGCGTGACGTCGGCCAACCCGATTGGTCGTTATGCCATCCAGATCGTCTTTGATGACGGCCATGATACCGGCCTGTTCACCTGGGATTACCTGCGTGAGCTTGCCAAGCTGGATTGATTATTCCGCCGGCGCGCTTGGCGCCAACATTGGCTCCAGACCGAGATCGGTAAACAGCGCACCATCGACTTCCAGATCCGGATTGGGTGTTGTCAGCAATTCTTCACCTACGAAGATGGAGTTCGCTCCGGCAAGGAAGCAAAGCGCTTGAAGCTCGCGGCTCATGCCTTCCCGTCCAGCAGATAAACGTACAACAGAGCGCGGCATCATCAGTCGCGCCGCAGCAATGGCGCGGACAAAATCAAACCCGTCAAGCGGCTTGGCATGGCCGAGCGGTGTTCCTTCCACGGCGACCAGATGATTGATCGGAACGCTTTCAGGATGGGGACTGAGTGAGGCGAGCTCGACCAGAAGCCCAATGCGATCGTCTTCGCTTTCGCCCATACCGATAATACCACCGCAACAGACATTGATCCCGGCATCGCGCACCCGGTTCAGCGTTTCCAGCCGATCCTCATAAGTGCGGGTGGTTATGACGGTGTCATAATATTCCCGGCTCGTATCAAGATTATGATTGTAGTAATCGAGCCCCGCCGCCTTCAAGCGACTGGCCTGATCGGCTTCCAGCATGCCAAGCGTGACGCAGGTTTCGAGGCCTTCCGATTTCACGCCCTCAATCATCTCGCAAACGGCATCAACATCGCGATCTTTAAGCGAGCGCCAGGCTGCGCCCATGCAAAACCGTGTTGCCCCGCCAGCTTTCGCCTGCCGTGCGGCGCTCAACACCTTATCGATCGGCATCAGCTTGGACGCTTTCAGGCCGGTTTCGTGAAACGCAGATTGGCTGCAATAGCCACAATCTTCTGCGCAGCCGCCGGTTTTGATCGATAGAAGTTGGGATTTCTGCACGGCATTGGCTTGATGATGACGCCGGTGAACGCTTTGCGCGGCGAACAGTAAATCGTTAAATGGTGCGCGATATATCGAAGCGGCCTCGTCTGCCGTCCAGTCAAGCCGGGGTTTTGACAAGTGTTCGATATCAAGGACAGTGGCTCGCATGTCGTCTCACCCGTTTTCATCTGGCTCGGACCCTAGAAAGAGCCTCGCCTTGCGGCAAGTCGCCAAGGGCATGTTCTGGCTGGCATTTACAGCGATAACCATCCTTGCCTTGCTTCCCGGACCTGCCGCTCCACCGCGTCTGCTTGGCACGGACAAGCTGGAACACGCTGCGGCCTTTCTGGTGCTCACACTTTTGGCCAGCTTTGGATGGCGAGGCCTGCCGCTCTGGTTCATCGCGCTGGCCATGATCACGCATGGTCTGGTGATTGAATTGGTACAAGGCTCGCCCATTCTTCAACGCACAACATCCATCGCCGATGTTGTCGCCGATGGCGTCGGTATCGCTTTGGCGCTGATCCTTGGCTGGCTGCTGGGTTTCAGAAAACCGTGACCCGCCCGCCCTATAAGCCTTTTTACGATGGCCCACCTCAATTTCAGGTCGGGCTGCAACGCATTGACCGCGCCAATTGGATGAGCCCGGACCCGGAAACGCACTGGCTGCCATTGAAGTCAGAACGACTGGATGCCGATCCGGAAAAATACTATCGCGCTCTGCCATCTGCCGCGAACGCCGAAAACGAGGCGCTGTCTCGCATCGAGGCGGCGACCGGAAACAAAAGATCACCGCGCGATGAGCCAGCCCTGATAGCCGCGGGGCGTTTGGTGTCGGATGATCTGGTGGTGATGGAGAATGATGGTGAGGGCTGGGTCGCCACCAGCTTGCTTTTGGCTCAACCTACTTTCTTCTCGCTGGACGATGCCTTTAATCGCGAACTGCATCAACTCCATGCGCCGGTGCCAAATGGCGCGCCATCGCTCGCCGGGAAAATTGCCAGGGTCTTTGACCGTATGCCGGCGGGTGAGGTGTTCGAGCGCTTCAACTGGACCGTACAGCTGGGCATGGAGCGGCACTGGCCGCACGGCTCGGCCATGCGCGAACAATTGGCAACCACGCCGATAGATGTCGCCATTGATGAGCTGGTCTTGCGCGTTGAGCGTCAAACGCTGGTTCGGCTTGAAGCGACGAATGCCGTCCTCTTCAGTATCCGGATTTCTCTCGATCCGATCCGCGCAGCGCTCGCTGACCCGGCCGACCGCACAGCCTTTGCGCAAAGCTGGCGCGCGGCTTCTGATGATGCGCTCGCCTACAAACGTTGGGGTCAGTTTAACGCCCACGTCGAAGCCGCACTCGCCGCAATGGACGCTGCATAGAAAAAGGCCCCGCCAAATGACGGGGCCTTGATCCGGTTTGCTAGAATGAATTCTAGCTTTCAGGCGTTTCCGTAGTGTCCGTAGCTGGCGTATCGCCCTCTGTGCCCCAGCTATCACCATGGAAGTTTGGCGGCAATTCGCCAGTTTTGTCGAAGCGTTTGGTGATCGAGAAGACCGCGCCCGACAGCAATAGAATGGCAATCAAATTGGGTATCGCCATTGCGGCGTTGGCAATATCGCCCAATCGCCAGATTGGGTCGACGGCCTGCATCGAGCCGACAAAGACCATGATCACCCAGACAACGCGGAACGGCATCGCCGATCCATCGCCAACCAGATAGGCCAGACATTGTTCGGCATAGTACGACCAGCCGATCAACGTCGTGAAGGCAAATAACGCCAACGCAACGGCAATAACGATTGAGCCGCCCGGAATGCCCTGTGAGAACGCCGCCGACGTCACCTGAACTCCAGCCAGAAGGTCCGACTGCCAAGCATATTCAACCATGCCCGTGGACGATTCAAACTCACCCTGGACGACGAGGATAACCAGTGCCGTCATGGTGCAGATAATGATTGTATCGATAAACGTTCCCAGCATGGCGATTTCGCCCTGCTTGACCGGGTTTTTGGTCTGCGCCGCAGCGTGAGCAATAGGCGTTGAGCCTTGCCCTGCCTCGTTCGAGAACAGGCCGCGTGCTACACCAAAACGAACGGCTGCCATCACCGAATAACCGGCAATACCACCACCCGCTTGCTCCAACCCGAAGGCATATTGGAAAATCTGAGCGAAGGCCGCCGGAATATGTGAGGCATTCATGACCAGAACGGCAAATGCGCAGAGGATATAGGCCAAAGCCATGAAGGGGACGACTTTACCCGCCAACGATCCGATCGACTTGATGCCGCCGATGATGACGATGAAAACCAGCGCCGCGACGACGAGACCGACCGACCACGCTGGCAGATCAAACCCGAAGTTTCCGGCCATGGATGTGGCGCCGTTGGTAATTGAGTTGGCCTGAATCATGTTTCCGGTTGCGATTGCTGAAAACAGCGCACCGCAGCAGAACAGAATTGCCAGCCAGCCCCAGCCCTTTCCAAGGCCGTTCTTGATGTAATACATCGGGCCACCGTGGAAATGCCCATCGGGGTGTTTCTCGCGGTAACGCACCGCCAGCATGGATTCCGCATATCCGGCGGCCATGCCGACCAGAGCTGTGATCCACATCCAGAAGATTGCGCCTGGTCCACCCAGCGTAATGGCTGTCGCCACACCTGCGAGATTACCAGTTCCGACTTGCCCTGACAGGGCCGTCGAAAGCGCATTCCAAGGCGTAATTTCACCTTCACCCGATCCCTTGCGACCGCCCCAGAGCTCGCCAAATGCCGGGATTAGGCGCCGCAATGGGCGAAAGCCCATCATCACCATGAAATAAAGGCCACCGCCCAAGAGCAGAACAACCATTGGCGGAACAGGCAAAACCTGAGCATCACCCCAGCTACCGCCCCATAAAAATCCGCTGAAAGTCTCGATCCCGCCAATAACGGTTTCATAAAGCGACGTTTCGGCCGCGACAGGTGTCGTCATATCTCTCCCCAAGATCTAATCGAAATGCAGATTAGGAAGGTCTGGCCGCGACGCAACGGGTTTTTGCGGAGAGTGACGTAATCGTGTCCGATAATTAACGGGCAATTTCGTCCGATATTGATATGAAGTCATAGAAAATTGCGAAAGATACCAATGATGCGCTATAAATTTCTGACAATACTCGCTATTACGGTTTTTCTTTCTGCCCCGGTGCTTGCTCAGGACAACCCTTCGCTGAATGTGGCCACTCGCGAACGTGTTGTGGAAGGGGTCGCCAGCCGGATTGAAGCCAGTTTTTATGATTCCGAGATGGCAGGTGAGATCGCTGAAGATTTGCGAACCCGCTTGTCTGCGGGCGAATTTGATGATGCCGACAACGCCGCCAGCCTCGCCA
>Ga0316204_10004951_pt1 | contig 22915 bp, 25 predicted proteins | sample 6monrhotite_MG_2_FD_205661 | JGI IMG/M metagenome (GOLD analysis project Ga0316204, IMG submission 205661) | Microbial mat bacterial communities from mineral coupon in-situ incubated in ocean water Damariscotta River, Maine, United States -... | ecosystem: Environmental > Aquatic > Marine >... | reverse complement strand
ATCTTCTAAATACCCCGCATAATTTACCAATACTTTTTGCCCAACCCTTGGAGATACTCCATCGCCCTTTATTAAGGTAAGAACTTGGAGGCCTGAGGGCAGCGTTTTAGCGTCCCCTTTTTGAGTATCGATTTCCGCAGCAAAATCTGTCTTCATTTTAGCAAAAGCAGCAATTTCTGCTTCTTCTTCAGCAAAATAACCCGACATGATCTGAACGGCATCAAAATTCTTAGCCTCTCGGCCATTTCGAATAATTTCTACGGCAGTCATTACCACGTCGGCTACAGGCTTGTCTTTTTGAGGGGAGGCACTGGTTGCAACAGTTCCAATAGAATCAACAACTGCCATACCCTCTATAACTTCACCAAAGACTGTGTGCACTCCATTGAGCCAGGGTGTTGGTTTTAAGGTTATAAAGAACTGACTTCCGTTGGTTTTTGCTCCTCCATTGGCCATTGATAGAATGCCAGGTCCACTATGTACAAGAGAATCAGAAAATTCATCTTTAAATCTATAACCTGGGTTGCCTCTTCCGGTCCCTGTAGGGTCTCCGGTTTGAATCATAAAGTCTTTCATTACTCTGTGGAATAAAATCCCGTCGAAATATTTTTTTTCCTTGTACTCTTCACTAACAAAAGGACTTGTGCCTTCCGCCAAAGAAATAAAGTTAGCTACGGTAACCGGAGTTTTTTCGTGCTCCAATTTTACGATAATATCACCTTTCGTTGTTTTAATATCAGCAAAGATGCCATCGCCAAGGTCCTTATATTGACTGCTCTTACAAGCGCTGATTAGTGCAACTACAGAGAAAAGGAGGAAATACGTTTTTTTCATTTGATTTAGATTAATTATTGTGAGATATCTTGGTTTTTTTGTTCAATTTTTAAAATGGTAATAGTGGATTTTATAGGCACATTAATGCCGATCTTATTCTTATCTCCTAAATAGCCATACACCATCGAAGACGGAAATAAGAATGTTGCTTTCTCTCCTTCTTTTAATAGTTTTAGACTGCTTCGAAGCCCTGGAAACACATCTTGTTTGTCTACCTTATATTTTTGAATGCCTAATTCTTCTTCAGAATAAATAGTGTCATTTTCAAAACTTAACATGTTATAGGTAAAGGTGATGAGGTCATCGGTTTCTGCCGTAAAAGAAGATTCTTCTGTCTTGTTTTCGAAGTAATACCAAGACCCATCTGCACTTGCTTTATAAGCGTGAAGGGTATCTTTTAGAATGATATCCTGAATTATTTTTTCTTCTTCAGCCAACAGTAGTTTGTTTCTTTCTACAGATTCTTTTATGAAACTACCCGATTTAACCTTCACTGGTTTGCGAGGTGAAGGACCTTCACAACCTGCCAGAACTATTAAAAGGAGTAAAATAAAACTTCTTTTCATGCTTTTAATTGATCTTTATATGAATCTAACAGGGATAAGAAATATTCAGTGGTGCCCTCCATTGAACGATCACTTTTCCCCCCGGCAGCGTTGGTATGACCCCCGCCATCAAAATGACTTCGGGCAAATTCATTCACGGAAAAATCACCTTCAGAACGGAACGATATTTTAACAATACCTTCTTCCCTGTTCTCAATGAATATAACCGCAAACCGAATACCTCTCAGGGTAAGCCCGTAATTTACAAATCCTTCTGTATCACCCTTTTTAAAATGATTGGTATCTAGTTCATCCTGACTTAACGTGATATAGGCAGTTTTATAGTCCTGTAAAATAACCATGTTCTTTAAAGCACAACCCAATAAATGTAGACGACCCGGAGTATTTGTGTCGTAAATACTATTGTGTATTTCTGTATTCCTGGCACCTTTTTCTATAAGATCGGCAACCACTCTATGGGTTTCTCCCGTGGTGGAAGAATATTTAAAAGAACCTGTGTCGGTAACAATACCTGCATAAAGACAGTTAGAAATTTCCGCGGAGATTTTATCTTTGTCACCCAACAACCTGATAAAATTATAAACCATTTCACAGGTAGAGCTCATGGCAACATCCGAATAGGTAATAGCTGCATAGGAACCCGGACTCTGATGATGATCTATCATAATAAAAGTAGCCGGGGCTGCGGTTACAACCTCCTGCATTTGACCAATGCGGCTAAGATCATTAAAATCGAGTGTGAAGATCAGGGTCGCCTCATTGATAGCCTGTAAAGCTTCACTATTTTTCTTTTCGAAATTAATTACCTCTTCCGTGCCTGGCATCCATTTTAGGAAATCCGGGTAGTCATTTGGACTAACAACAACAGATTTATGTCCTAATGAAGTTAGATAATGACTAAGTCCCAAACACGAACCTATAGCGTCTCCATCTGGATTCTTATGGGGTATGACAACAATTTTTTGTGGGTCGCTCAGGAGTTTTTTAACCACCTGTATATCCTCTTTTTTCATGCCGGCAAAGATACGATTTAATACAAAAATGGTAAACCAAATTCAAAGATTAATAAGGTATTCTGTAAAATGATGCTGTGTTCTTGGACGAAGCGATATGATATTTTACTGGGATAACAACAAAATTAAACGCGATATGTGGATAACTCTCCTTTAAAACCAAGTAGGACTTTCTCTATAAAAACTTACTTTTAGGACAGAATTAAAACGCTACCTATGAAATTTTTAAACAAGATTACCTTATTGATAGTTTTGATCTGTTTTGGTGGTTGTAAAACCAGTAAAACTGTTGTTGTTCAGGAGAAAGAAGATGGGGTTTTTACGATTGCATTTGGTTCGTGTAATAAGCACACGGTAAAGAATAATCTATGGGATGATATTCTTGCGACTAATCCCGATGTTTGGATATGGGGTGGTGATATTGTATATGCTGATACAGGGGATGCGCAAAAAATAAAGGGGATGTATGATATACAACGATCTATAGCGGGTTATTCGGAATTAATGGCAAAGGTGCCGATCATAGGGACCTGGGATGATCATGATTATGGACTGAATGATGGTGGGGTAGAATTTTCCTCTAAAAAAGAAAGTCAACAGGTGTTTTTAGATTTTTTGGATGTGCCACAGGAGAGTCCAAGAAGAAGTCAGGAAGGCGTTTATACCAGTAGCACATATGATATGCCGAACGGGTCCGTTAAAATACTGGTTTTAGATACCCGGTATTTTAGATCTTCCTTAACGAAAGCGAAGGAAGATGGTAAGCGCTATGGACCGGGAGTTTATGGTGAAGGTACCGTTTTGGGTACCGAGCAATGGGCCTGGTTAGAAAAAGAATTGAATGAGTCAACAGCCGATTTTAATATTTTGATAAGCAGTGTTCAATTTTTATCCAATGAACACGGTTTTGAATGTTGGGGAAATTTCCCGCATGAAGTAGATAAATTAAAGGAGGTAGTTAAGGCCTCCAATGCAAAAGGAGTTATAATTCTTTCAGGGGATCGTCATATTTCCGAATTTTCAGTGGATGAAGTAGGAGGGATGTCCTATCCCTTAATCGATTTTACGAGTAGTGGGCTTACACATGTTTATTCTAGCTATTCTGGTGAGCCAAATCCGTATCGTATTGGGGAAGTAGTCGCCACCAAAAGTTTTGGAGTGGTACAGTTGAATCTAAAGTCAAAAGAGGCCAGTTTAAAAATGATAGGGGATAATGGCGAGATTCTAAACTCACTAACACAAAAGTATTAATGTTGTGGTTTGACTTTATAAAGTGTATTTTTGCACAAAATTTTATAGAATGACCACAAACAGAACATTTACCATGATTAAGCCCGATGCGGTTGAAAATGGATATATAGGAGCTATTTTAGACAAGATCTCGTCCGCAGGGTTTAAGATTATTGCCATGAAATACACTCAGATGAGTAGAAGAGATGCACAAGAATTTTATGCCGTACATAATGAGCGTCCTTTCTTTGGAGAGTTAGTAGAATTTATGACAAGAGGACCTATAGTTTCCGCTATTTTGGAAAAAGAAAATGCAGTGGAGGATTTTAGAGCTCTTATTGGAGCTACTAATCCGGCTGATGCTGCTGAAGGTACCATTCGTAAGTTATATGCCAAGGATATTGGAGAAAACGCTGTACACGGTTCTGATAGTAACGAGAATGCCGCTATAGAAGGTAGTTTTCATTTTGCAGGCAGGGAAATATACTAAGACAACACATAAATTTTGAAAGGCTATCTAATTGATAGCCTTTTTTTATGTCCTCATTTTTGCTGAACAAACGAACCAGAGTTAGCGAAGGACTATTTTCTTAATGATCTCGCGCCCTAATTCCTCATTCATCATGGTGATAATTTTAGATTTCCCATGACTTAGTTCTTCTCGTAGCACAGAAGAAGAAAGTGAAACAAATAAGGTGCTATTCTGTAATTCAACATTAGTGGTATAGTTGTTTACACCATTTCCCATAAGGGCAACCCAGGTTTCCTTGACATGTACTTTATCTATACCCTTTTGTAATTTATTTTCGGAAATAAATTCTTGTAGAGCCTCCCCTAAGGACAGATTGTTTTTTTTTCTGGCCACAACTACTCTAGATTAATTGGTACAAACCGCTTGTAATGGTAAGCAATTTGCTCCTGGTTTACGAACACACATTGATTAGCTGTCAAAAGTGTAATTTTTTCTTCCCATTCACTAAGGTTGTTCTTGTAATGTAATAGAAATTCACCATTAGACTCATGAATAGTAAATTTTTCAGCATCATCGGAAGTTTGGTAACTGCCATCTAACCGCGGTTGTACTTTTTTACGATAGCCCGTCTTGTCCGCCACCTGAAAATAATCGACCATTGCATTTATAGTATATTCCTTGGTGCTGCCATCCGGAAATTTCACTTTTTCTATTTCCCAATAGCCATCTAAGTGCACCAAATCTTCACTACTAACCTTGTTAGCACAAGATGCCAAAATTAGTATGAGTATTATGGAGAGGAATTTTTTCATCTTACAATTTAAAAATTTTGTACGATTGATGAATTTTTTTTATGATATTTTCTGTGCGCTCCGCATGGGTATCACTAATAAAGATCTGTCCAAAATTCTTATCTTCTACCAAAGTAATAATATGGGCCACACGGTATTCATCTAATTTATCAAAGATATCATCTAACAATAATAGGGGCGTAGTTTTCACCTGTTTTTTTAAGAACTGAAACTGTGCAAACTTCAAGGCAATTAAAAACGATTTTTGCTGTCCCTGACTTCCAAACTTTTTTATAGGATGCTCTCCTATTTCAAAATCCAGATCGTCTTTATGGATCCCAACACTGGTGTATTGTAATGCCCTGTCTTTATCAATATTTTGTTGTAGTAACGTAAGCAAATCCAGTTCTATTAACTTGCTGTTGTAATTAAGAGATACTTCTTCATTTCCTCCGGAGATTAGCTGGTATTGCTCTTTAAAAATGGGAACAAACTCGGAAATAAACAGCTCTCTCTTCTCAAATATTTCTGTGCCCAGAACATGAAGTTGTTCATTATAAATAGTTAAGGTCTCCTGATCGAACGTGTGGTTTGCCGCAAAATATTTTAGTAGTGCATTTCGTTGCGAAAGTACTTTTTGGTAGTTCATTAGGACACGCAAATACTCCTTGTCTGATTGAGAGATAACCCCATCTATAAATTTTCGACGTGTATCGCTTCCTTCAATAATCAGATCCCTGTCTGCCGGTGAAATAATTACAAGTGGCAATAAACCTATGTGGTCAGAAAGTCGCTCGTAAGCTTTTCCATTGCGTCGAATAACTTTCTTTACATTCTTTTTTAATGAACATACTATTTTTTCTTCCCGTTTATTCAATTTAAAAGAACCATCAATAACAAAGAAATCCTCCCCATGTTTTATGTTTTGAGTAGCGATAGGATTAAAATAACTTTTCCCAAAGGAGAGGTGATAGATGGCATCTAACATATTGGTTTTCCCAACGCCATTGTTCCCAACAAAACAGTTTATTTTACGGTCGAATTCCAACTCGGCATGGCCAAAATTCTTATAATTAAGAAGGGATACTTTCTGAAGAAACATTTGAAGGGTTCTTAAAATTTGTAATGTGTCGTGGAAAATATCCAAAAATAACAAATAAATACCCTTCGGTTTTGGATAAAAACTTTATTTTTGCGCGATCAACAAAAGGAACTATGGCAACATATAAAAAGCGGGGTTACAAGCCAAAAAGCAAGGAAGAAGAAAGAGCATTGGCAGAACAGAATAGTACAACCGCCGAGGTATTCAGTACACTCGATGAAAGTGCATCCAAATCAGAACAGTGGGTAGCACGTAATCAGAATTACATTTTAGGCGTTATTGGAGTTATAGCGGTAGCAGTTTTGGGGTATTTAGGATACACCCAATTTGTACAAGCACCTAAAAATGCCAGTGCTGCTAATGAAATGCTCTACCCTAATAAGTATTTTGAACAAGCAGCGCAAAATACAGCTCTTAAAGATTCTTTATACACGCTGGCATTGAATGGCGGAGATGGAAAATACGGTTACTTAGATATTATTGAGGAGTATTCTGGCACACCTTCTGCAAACACCGCTGCCTATGCGGCAGGAATGGCCTACCTGGAAATGAAACAATACGATAAGGCTATTGAGTATTTAGAAAAATTCTCACCAGACGAAGAAATTACAGGTCCTTTGGCCATAGGAGGTATTGGAGACTCTTTTCTTCAATTAGGACAAGCAGAAGACGCCTTAGGATATTACGAAAAGGCCTTGTCTCATAATGACAATACACTTACAACACCGCGTTATTTATTTAAAGCAGGGATCACCGCTTTAGATCTTGGACAACGAGATAAGGCACTGAAGTATTTTCAGCGCATCAAAGATGAGTTTTCAGATTCTGATGAAGGGCAGACCATCGATGTCTTTATTGGCATGTCTAAAACCAACAACTAATGGCCACTGCAAATCACAATCTTTCTTCGTATGATAAAGAGCGTGTACCCAATGCAGCAGATCTAAGATTTGGGATCGTAGTTTCGGAATGGAACTCAAAGATTACTGAAGGACTCTTTAAAGGTGCAGAGCAAGCACTTTTAGAGTGTGGTGCTCAACCAAGCAATATAATTCGGTGGGATGTTCCTGGTAGTTTTGAACTTACCTTTGGGAGTAAGAAGATGATCGAATCTGAAACGCTGGACGCCGTGATAGCTATCGGCAGTGTAATTCAAGGTGAAACTAAACACTTCGATTTTGTTTGTAGTGCTGCCGCCCAGGGAATTAAAGACCTTAATGTTCTTGGTGAAGTTCCGGTTATTTTTTGTGTACTAACAGACAATACCATGCAACAGGCTATAGACCGAAGTGGAGGAAAGCATGGAAATAAGGGCACGGAAGCGGCCATTGCAGCCATTAAAATGGCTATCTTAGGTAAATAGCATAGTATCCAATTCCTATTTACTATCTCGCTTGCATTTATTTACCTTATCTGGAATAAAAAGGCATGGCTGTTAACAAATTTTAGGATGCTAACTTCGGCATTTTTTTTGATTTTAAGTACCTTTGAGATTGGCGTATTATGGGACGATTCACAAAACTTCGAAAAAACAAAAAATATAATTACACCCCTCGTTATTTTGACGATAAGGGGGAGGGTAATCCTTATAGAATTGAACATAAATTAGATAAATTCAGATCAACGGCAGAAACAACACGAGGTATTAAAGGGAAGCTTACGAATGCAGTGTCCGATCTGCGCAGAGGAGCAGATCAAAATTACAAACTAAGAATACTTATTATCATAGCCATATTAGTCTTTATTTTTCTGTACATCATCGATTTTGACCTTTCTATATTCTATAAAAACTAATGGCAGATATTATTCAACTTTTGCCAGACCACGTGGCTAATCAAATTGCTGCAGGAGAAGTTGTGCAAAGACCAGCTTCGGTTGTAAAGGAATTATTAGAGAATGCCGTTGATGCCGGTGCAACTTCCATACAGCTAATTGTAAAAGAAGGGGGTAAAACATTAGTGCAGGTAGTTGATAATGGTATGGGAATGAGCCCTGTCGATGCTCGTTTGAGTTTTGAGCGCCATGCCACCTCCAAAATAAAAACTGCTCAAGATCTTTTTAAACTAAGCACTAAAGGATTTAGAGGAGAAGCATTAGCTTCTATTGCCGCAATTGCTCATGTAGAAATGCTCACCAGGCCCTCTGATGATGAGGTAGGAACACATCTTAAGATAGAGGGTAGTACCGTCGTCTTTCAAGAAGCAGCTGCAACTCCTAAAGGAACATCTGTTGCGGTTAAAAATCTCTTTTATAACATACCGGCACGGCGTAATTTTTTAAAGTCTAATCAGGTTGAGTTTCGACATATTACGGACGAATTTCATAGGGTTGCTTTGGCGCATCCTGGGGTAGTTTTTCATTTTTATCATAATGGGAGCGAATTATTTCATTTACCCAGCGGTAGTTATAGGAAACGATTGGTTCATGTATTTGGGGGAAAAACCGATGAAAAACTGGTACCTGTTCAGGAAGAAACGCAGGTGGTTAGCATAGAAGGATATATTTGCAAACCAGAATTTGCCAGGAAAAGTCGCGGGGAGCAGTTTTTCTTTGTAAACAATAGATTTATAAAGAGTCCATATCTGCATCATGCCATTTTAGCTGCTTTTGAGGGTTTAATAAAACCCGACGCACATCCGGGCTATTTTTTATATCTAACGGTGGATCCAACCTCTATAGATATCAATATTCATCCAACGAAAACTGAAATAAAATTTGATGATGAGCATACCATATATGCCATTATCAGATCTACTGTAAAACATAGCCTGGGACAGTTTCATTTGGCGCCAATGATCGATTTTGATCAGAATCAGAATCTTGAAACTCCTTATGCTTATCAGAATAAGGAAGCTTCGTATCCCGGAGTTTCAGTAGATGCAGGATTTAATCCTTTTCAAGAATCTACCGCTAAGCATGCATTTAGAGCTGGTAATGAAAAGAAATCTGCAAGGGGATGGGAAAATATGTTTGTTGGATTAGAATCCAAAGTGGGCCAGGAAGATTCCTTTAGCAGTGTTCATTTTGAATCTGAAACTATCACGGGAACTATGTTTCCGGATGCTTCTAAGACAGCGGATAACGAGGCTACTACTTTTCAATTGAGACGAAAATATATTGTGACCACCATTAAGTCCGGCATGTTGATTATCGATCAAAATAAGGCGCATCAGCGTGTGTTGTATGAGAATTTTTTAAAATGTATCACCGGTAAAGAAACGTTGAGTCAGCAACTTCTATTTCCAATCAATGTTTTCTTTTCAAAAGGTCATATCGAAATAATTCGTCAAATACAAGACAATCTAAGTACCTTGGGCTTTGTGTTTACTAGTATTGAAGAAGATAAAGTTGAAATAAGCGGTGTTCCTCCGTTGGTGCCTCAGAGCGAAGTAGGGATCGTATTAGATCAATTAATTTCGGATTGGAATATGGAGATTAGTGAGCACGATTTTTCACAATCGGATATGCTTGCCAAAACTATGAGTAAAACCCTGGCGGTTAAAACTGGAGTTATATTGGATCCTGTTTCACAAATAGCCCTTGTAAATGATCTTTTTGCTTGTAAGGAAAGTATGCTGAGTCCGTTTAATAAATCAATCTATATTACGTTATCAGAAAACGACATTGACAATAAATTTAATTAAATGGGAAGATTAACCGGAGCCATAAAACATCTGTTATTAGTAAACATACTCTTTTTCGTTGCCACGAATCTGTATGGGGATCAAATGCTGCAATGGTTTGCACTTTGGTTTCCTGAGAATGAAAATTTTATTTTTTGGCAGATTGTTTCCCATATGTTTATGCATGGTGGCTTTATGCATATCCTTTTTAATATGTATGCGTTATGGGCGTTTGGTTCTCCTTTAGAACAGATGTGGGGTAAGAATAAATTTATATTTTTCTACTTTTCAGCCGGAATTGGAGCTGCTATTATTCACTCGGCCGTAAACTACTATTATTTTAATGAAGGTATGGATGTTCTGCTTAATTCCGGAATGACGAGACCCGAGATTATTGATATTATTTCCCAGGGAAGATACAGTCCCAGTTGGTATAGTTTAGCATCTGAAAGTACTATTAATAATTTTCTGTCTGCTTATAGTACCCCGGCGGTAGGGGCTTCAGGGGCTATTTATGGGATATTGGTAGCCTTTGGGATGTCGTATCCTAACAGCGAATTATTTCTCATCTTTCTACCGGTACCCATTAAGGCAAAATACTTTATTCCTGTTTTAATAGGGCTCGACTTATTTTCAGGGGTTACCGGATATTCGATTTTTGGAAGTGGTATTGCGCATTTCGCACACGTTGGAGGAGCGTTATTTGGTTTTATAATGATGTGGTATTGGAAGAAAAACCAGTTTAATAAAAATAGATGGAATTAGATGACTAATGGAGGATTACGATATCAATATACTCGACTGAGCATTACCGAGAAGCTCGTAGCCATAAATGTAGCAGTCTACATTATAAATGGTTTATTGACTTTCTTACTTGACCTACGGAGTAATTTCATTTCCGGTTGGTTTGATTTACCAGTTGATTTATTAAATTTTATTAGTCAACCCTGGTCTATAGTTACGTATTCCTTCTTTCACGATAATTTTTGGCACTTGTTTTGGAACATGGTAATGCTGTACTTTTCCGGAAAGATATTTCTGAATCTTTTTTCGGCAAGAAAGTTCATCAATGTGTACTTTTTAGGGGTCATTTTTGGGGGGCTACTTTTTATGATAAGCTATAATATATTCCCTGTATTTTTAGGAACTAAAACATCGCTAATTGGAGCTTCTGCCGGGGTTACTGCGGTTTTAATATTTATCTGTGCCTATATTCCGAACCAGGAAGTACGGGTCTTTTTCTTTAATGTTAAGTTGTGGTATATAGGGGCGTTTTTTATACTTATAGACCTTATTCAGATACCTTCTGGCAATGCAGGAGGGCGTTTAGCTCATTTGGGAGGCGCGTTATTGGGGTACGTATACGCGCGTCAGTTGACCAAAGGCGTTGACATTGGAGAAGGATTTTCTAAAATGCTGGATTATCTAGGGGCTCTTTTTAAACCTAGTACTAGAAAAGCACCTATGAAAACGGTTTATAAAAAACCTGCGAAAGCGGCCAAGTCCAAGATAGATTATGACAAAGAAAATCGCCAAAGAAAGATTGATGCTATCTTAGATAAGATCAGTAAATCTGGTTATGAAAGCCTTTCCAAGGCAGAAAAGGATTTCTTATTTAAGGCAGGAAAAAATGATTAATGGCTAAGCGATCATTTTTAGACATTTCATTTCTGTTGTTCAATATATGGTGCCTAATTATATTGCCCATTGTTGGGATTAACTATTTTGCGCCTATTAAAGAGTACTCCATATTATTTATAGTTAATTTATTAGTCCCCTTTTTTATAGTCAGTTTTTTATTGTTTTTTTTCTATTGGCTCTTTCGTAAACGAAAGTATCTGGTTGCCATTAATATTATGGCATTAGTATGTTGGTATTTTTTTTTGGGACCCTATTTCATGATTTCATCATCTCCTGCAAAAGAGTCGAATGAGGGAATAAAAATATTCACCTTTAATGCTCATTCATTTAGAGGAAAATATTGGAATCAGAAAGACTATTTTGCTGCAAAATTTGATGAATTTATTGGGAATGAAGATCCTGATATTATTTGTTTGCAGGAATTCGACCGAAGAAGTAATATACAATACATAAAAGATACGTACTTGTATAGTTACTTTTATAAAGGGTCTGCTGCGTTAAACAAAGTATCATTATCAGTTTATTCAAATTATCCCATAATTTCGAGTGGTTCAATAGATTTTCCAAACACTGTAAATGGGGCAATTTTTGTTGATTTAAAAATAGATCAAGATACTTTGAGGATTTATAATATTCATTTGCAGTCGCTGCAAGTTAGACCGGGATCATTTAAAAGAGAAGCGCCAACAAACTTACTGTCTAGATTAGGCGGGTCTTTTGCAAAACAACTCGAACAGGTTAAAATATTAAAAGAACATCATTCAAAATCACCTTATAAAAGTATTATTTGTGGCGATTTTAATACTACTCAGTATTCGGGAGCGTTTCGTATTGCAAGCAAAGGAATGAAGGATAGCTTTATTGAGAAGGGATCTGGATATGGGACCACTTACAATTTTAAGTTTTTACCCTTCCGTATAGATTTTGTTTTGGCTGATAAGGAGATTGAAATTACTGATCATAAAAACTATAACATTGAAGTATCAGATCATTATCCGGTTATGGCAACTTTCAATTTAAATTAGCCAGCAATCGGTTAAGTCTGCTATAATATGAATAAGCAGTCCAATGCCTATAATACGCAGGGGTTTTATAAACAAAAAAATCACATAAAGGGTAATGGCCCAATACTGGTGCAAGAAGTGAAAGTTGATACTACAGCGATTTGGATCAAAAATAGGGCTAGCGACAAGGTGATCCACATCAATAAGAATAGCAGCCAACATAATTAAAATGGCCTTTACTCTATTTTCTTTAAAAAAAATAAATCCTATGGCTATAGGGACCAGAAAGTGAATTCCATAATGGAGAAAGAATCTACTCATCTAGTGTGGTTATAATAAGGTCTTCTAAATAGGCCGGTGCCGAAGTACCTTCGTTAAACAACAGATCCAGAATACTGAGATTTTCCAGAAATCCATGACGTTCACCAAATACCTGTGTATACTCAGGAAAATCTACTCCAACAGCCTTTTTAGCGCTGACCAAAAATCGCAGATCCTTCATATTGGTTGGTTGTACATGATATTCCTTCGTTTTAGTAACAGGCATTTCTAACTGAAGGCAATCACCTATAATTTCAATCGCTTCAAAATTAAAATCTAACAAAAATTTGTAGTTGGCATGAAATAATGGGGCAAGATCATCCTCGTAATATTCAAAGAACGGAGAGGCTCTGTACGCCGTCTGCAATGTTCTCCAGTGCTGCCGCTGCCACTTGTATTCATTATCTACACGCACCTCTTTATAAAGTTGCCTTCCTTGGTTGCCACCAACATGTTGAATAGGAATATTCAGCATGTGTTTCCCCTGGTCGGTACAAATGTAACAACGGTTTCTATACGTTTGTTTTTGATAGTTGTCATGCACCTCCCAAATACATTCCTTTTGGACCAACAATGAAAAAATGCTGATAGAAGGAAAATAAGTAGGATGTATTAGAAAAGGCATAGTATTTCAAATATCAAAAAGACGCGAATGAAGAAAACGATAATCAGACTTCACAATTATTGATTACCTACCAATGCTATTTCTTTTGCTTCTTTCTTCGTTTCCAAAAGAAATCGAATGCAAACCACGCAGCAAGGGCAACCAGAAAATATCGAAAATACGATCTTGGTTCTCCTTTTCCGTGAACCGTTGTAAAGATCCTATCCCACCTTGGTTTCCAATTGGCTATTCCATCATTAAAATTGTCGAAACTTAGCCATATAAATATGGGGGTTCCTACAATATGATTTTCGGGAACATAGCCCCATGTTCGGCAATCCTCAGAATGATCCCGGTTATCACCCATCATCCAATAGTAATCTTGCTTAAAAGTATACGAGTCAGTAACCACTTCATTGATCAGTATCTGATTACCAGAAACACGGATAGTATTTCCTTCGTAATCCCGAATTATTTTTTTATAAAGAGGTAAAACCTTTAAGTTAAGAGGTACAGTAGCTCCCTTTTCAGGGATATAGATAGCTCCAAAATTATCATTGTTCCAATTATAATCTGCACTCTGCGGAAAAATATTATAACCTCGTTCGCCTGCGGGTTCAATTATTTTTACCAAAGAATCTATAGAGGAATTGGCTCTGAGAATTTTCGCCATGTCATCTGTTAGGGTAACTTGTCGTTCCCTATCTGTTATCTCTCTTAAGGCCAATCGCTGGGACCTAATAATGTCCGGACTAATTCCCCGGCTATCTGTTAAAATAACAGGAGGGTTGTTTTGATCATACACGGCGTATCCATTAGATCGCAAGGTATTTGTCTGCTGCGGGCTTAAAGCTTGCGCTACATACGTCCTGTTAAATTCAGTTATTCCGGCCTCTACTAACAATCTGGATGACACCCCTTTCTGGGCATATACGGTATAATCATATTGAGGTTTAGCCCTGTCAGAAAGAACCAATTGTTCGCCATTAATGAATACATACCCGTCTCTAACCGAAAGAGAGTCTCCGGGAAGTCCAACACAACGTTTTACGTAATTCGACTTCTTATCTATAGGTTTTATTACTCCTTTTTCTTTTTTAAAGAAAGCCCGTACGGTATCTGCAGGCCAGCTAAATACCACAATATCATTTCTGTCTACTTTTGTAAAACCGGGTAATCTAAAATAGGGCAGTTGCGGTTTGTTTAAATAGGATCGGACACCTAAAACCGGAATCGTATCATGAACCATGGGCGCCGCAACTGTAGTCATTGGTGTTCTTGCTCCGTAATGAAATTTACTCACAAAAAGAAGATCCCCAATTCGTAACGTTCTCTCTAAGGACCCTGTAGGTATTACATACGGTTGAATAAAGTAGGTATGCACCAGCGTGGCAGCAACTATCGCAAAAACAATAGAACTGACCCATTCCCCCAAACCACTTTGAGGATGAAGACTTCGATCTTTTATATATTCAACATCTAAACTGTAATTAACGTAATAGGTGTAAAAACCAAGGGTGAGTATAACAAGCCATGTCTCAACAAAGCTATTTCTGCCAAAACTACGAATGGTCTCTACCCAAATAACGGGAAACATGAGTAAATTAATGATGGGGATAAATAGCAAAATTACCCACCATTTAGGACGCCTAATAATCTGCATTAAAACAATTGCATTATAGATTGGGATAGCAGCTTCCCAAACTTGTCTTCCTGCTTTTTTATACAATTTCCAGGTCCCCACAAAATGAATGACCTGTATGATTAGAATAAAAAGAAACCATTGTGTAACGTTCATAAACTTTTAATTTTCTTTTAGACGCAAGAAACCATTGCAATGTTACTGTTTTAACCCATATTTAACACGTCTTTCATGCTGAAAACACCTTTTTTTCCATGAATCCATTCGGCTGCAACCACCGCCCCTAAGGCAAATCCTTCCCGGTTATGAGCCTTGTGTTCTATTTTTATTTCATCAACTGCTCCGGCATAGGTAACTATATGCGTTCCGGGAACTTCTCCTTCACGATGTGAATGAATTGGTATAGAGCCAGGCATAATCTTATTTAGAGACCATTGATCATACGCCGATTCATGAATAATTCCTTCAGCAAGTGTGATAGCCGTACCACTGGGAGCATCTAATTTTTGGATATGATGTGTCTCATCCACTGAAACTTTGTATTCTTTCAGATTAGACATCATTCGAGCCAAATACTGGTTCAGCTCAAAAAAAACATGCACACCCAAACTAAAATTAGAAGCATACAGAAAAGCACCCTTATGCTCCTTGCAATAAGTAACTGCCTCTTCATAATGCTCTAGCCATCCTGTGGTTCCTGAAATTATAGGAACTCCGGCCGCTAAACATCCTTTTATATTTCTCAATGCTGCTTCAGGCATGCTAAAATCGATGGCGACATCCATGTTGCTATAATCGATCTCAGTAGTCTCTATTTCAATTGTAGCGACAATGGAATGGCCTCTCCTTTCCGCAAGATGTTCAATCATTTTTCCCATCTTCCCATAACCAAAAAGGGCAATTTTCATAGGCTAAAACTTTATAGTGAATGCGATGCCATAATTCGGATCTGAAGTTATTGGATGGTATTCTAGGTACGGTTTAATTTCGAGGCTTAGATCGTCATCCACGTTAAATTGTTTTAGATGAGCATCCACATTGGCATCTATAATATTAAATGCGTAGAGGCCAATAGTTATTAAAAGTGCTAAATCCCTATCTCGTTGATAACGCTCCTGTGCGTCTTGCAATGCTTCATCCGAAAGATCTGGAGAACCCGGAACTATTCCGCTGCCATTTAGATCATAAAATTCATCATCGGTAAACCCAGCTCTCCTTCTTTTAAAAGCCGAACGAAATCGGTCATAAAAATCATCATTAAATACGTAGACGTAGACACCGGTTCCTATGGCACCATAAACAATGGGTAATTTCCAATAACGACGGTTGTAGATTTGACCTAAACCCGGCAATATAGCCGAATAGAATGCCGCTTTACTTGGCGCTAATGGATTTACTTTCTTTTTTGTGATACTTCCATCAATGACAATCCCTTTTTCCTTGAAATCTCTTCGAAGCGAATCTGACTCTTTATCTTTTTTTTGGGAATACAAAAAGGTGCCCAATAAAAGAAAGCTTATAAAAAAAAAAGACGCTTTACTCACCGGTAATTAATTTATTAATACGAGTTAATTCGTCTTGCGAGCTAAAGGAAATTGAAATTTTCCCTTTTCCATTATCCGTAGTATTTGTAACTACTGGAGTATCAAGGTATTGACTTAATGCCTTATGTTTTTCTTCTGTATAGACAGATCGCTTAGGGGATTTTTTAGAAGTCTTCGTTTCTACATTTCCTGTTTCATGGTACTTCCGAACATCCTGTTCTGTTTCCCTGACGGATAAATTTCCAGCGATTATTTTTTTGTAAAAATTTAATTGATCTTCCTTGTTCTTAATGTTTACAAGGGTTCTACCATGCCCCATTGAGATAAATCCATCCCGGATGCCCGTTTGGATGATGGGATCTAGTTTAAGTAAGCGCAAGTAGTTTGCGATACTAGATCTTTTCTTTCCAACCCGGTCACTTAATTTTTCTTGTGTTAATTCTATTTCGTCTATAAGTCGTTGGTAGGATAAGGCTATTTCTATAGGGTCCAGATCTTGCCGCTGAATATTTTCAACAAGGGCCATTTCCAAAGATTCCTGATCATTGGCAATTCTGATGTAGGCAGGGATGGTCTCGAGCCCAATTAATTTAGAGGCACGGTATCTTCGCTCACCAGAGACCAATTGATAGGTATTAAAATCGAGTTTTCGAACGGTGATGGGCTGAATAACCCCTAATTCGTTAATGGATGATGCCAGCTCCTGAAGTGCCTCATCATTAAAGTTAGACCTTGGTTGAAATGGATTGACATCAATGGTGTTTAACTCTAATTCAACAATGTTACCAACTACCTTATCGGCGTTTTTGTCGTTTACGGAATTGATATCATTCTCCGGATCCTTTAAAAGGGCAGAAAGTCCTCTTCCCAATGCCTGTTTTTTGGTCGCTTTCGCCATTATACTTTCTCTCTATTTTTTTTGAGAAGCTCGGTGGCCATGTTCAAATAATTTGTAGCGCCTTTACTGCTTGCATCATATTTTATAATACTTTCTCCATAACTAGGGGCCTCTCCCAGTCGAACATTGCGCTGAATGACCGTATCAAAGACCATATCCTCAAAGTGTTTTCTTACTTCTTCCACTACCTGATTGGAAAGGCGTAATCTGGAATCGTACATAGTGAGCAACATCCCTTCAATATCCAGATCCGGATTGTGAATACGTTGTACACTTTTAATCGTATTTAATAACTTCCCAAGTCCTTCCAACGCATAATATTCACATTGGATAGGTATAATTACCGAGTCTGCCGCTGTTAATGCATTAAGGGTCAAAAGTCCTAAAGAAGGGGCGCAATCTATAAGTATATAATCATAATCTTCTTTCAGACCACGAATAGCCTGCTTCATCATGTATTCCCTATCATCTTTATCTACTAATTCTATCTCAATTGCCACCAGATCTATATGTGACGGAATAAGATCTACATTGGGAGAAGATGTCTGAATGATTGTTTCTTTTGCTGTTTTTGAATGCTCTATTACCTGATAGGTGCCAATTTCGACAGCATCCACATCTATTCCTAATCCAGAGGTCGCATTGGCCTGAGGGTCAGCATCAATCAGCAATACCTTTTTTTCCAGTACACCAAGCGAGGCAGCAAGGTTTACAGTCGTAGTAGTTTTGCCTACGCCTCCTTTCTGGTTTGCAATAGCGATAATTTTGCCCATCATCATAGTAAGTTAGGGGCTAAAAATACGATTATTTAGCGTGCTAAAAAATGTAATTTGTTAACACTAAGTGAATAACTATGCTATAATTCTGTTAAAGTTTAAACTGCAAGATATGAAGGTTAGAACAGGTATTATCCCCGTTCTGTTTCTAATAATATATTCAGAATTTGAATGGCTGCATCGCTTATTTTGGTGCCTGGGCCATAAACGGCAACCGCCCCTGAATCGAACAGAAATTGATAATCTTGCTTCGGAATAACCCCTCCTACAATGACCATAATATCCTCCCTGTTATATTTTTTAAGTGCTTCCAAAACTTGTGGCACTAAGGTTTTGTGTCCGGCAGCAAGGGATGAAACCCCCAGGATATGAACATCATTTTCTACCGCTTGTTTGGCAGCCTCCTGAGGCGTTTGAAATAAGGGCCCTATATCCACATCGAACCCTAAGTCGGCGTAGCCTGTGGCAACAACTTTTGCGCCCCTATCATGGCCATCTTGTCCCATTTTAGCGATCATTATTCTAGGACGCCTGCCTTCCTTGGCCGCAAATGTATCGGCTAGTGCTCGCGCTTTTTTAAAACTTTTATCGTCTTTGATTTCTTTTGAATACACACCGGTAAAGGTTTGAATTTTTGCATTATACCTCTTAAACGCTACTTCTAACGCACTGCTAATTTCGCCAAGAGTAGCTCTTTTTCGGGCAGCAACGATGGCTAAAGCTAATAAATTATTTTCATCAACCTTCGTAGCGTTTTCTATTATATTTTTGGCAGCATCGGCTAATTCTTGCAGCGCTTTGTTAACGTCTACTGTATTCCGGTCTTTTTTTACAGCTTTCAATCGTGCTATCTGCTGTCTTCTAACTTCCGCATTGTCTACCTCTAAAATATGAAGTGCATCTTCTTCTTTGAGGACGTATTTATTTACCCCAATGATGATGTCTTGACCACTGTCAATACGCGCTTGCTTCTTGGCGGCGGCCTCTTCTATTCGCATTTTAGGAATACCTTCTTCAATGGCCTTGGTCATTCCACCTAAACTCTCTACTTCTTCTATGAGTTTCCAGGCTTTTTCAGTGAGTTCATGGGTTAAATGTTCCACATAGTAACTGCCAGCCCATGGATCTACCGTTTTTGTAATTTTTGTTTCCTCCTGTAAAAATATTTGGGTATTTCTGGCAATACGTGCCGAGAAATCTGTTGGTAAGGCAATGGCTTCATCCAGCGCATTGGTATGTAGGCTCTGAGTTCCTCCAAATGCTGCTGCCGCTGCCTCAATAGTCGTTCGGGCAACATTATTAAACGGATCTTGTTCTGTAAGACTCCATCCGCTGGTTTGACAATGGGCGCGCAGGGCAAGCGATTTTTTATTTTTAGGATTAAATTGCTGCACTAGTTTGGCCCATAGCATCCTACCCGCTCTCATTTTGGCTATTTCCATAAAATGATTCATACCAATACCCCAGAAAAAGGAAAGGCGAGGGGCGAACGTATCTATATCCATACCGGCCTTTAAACCTGCTCGTATGTACTCCAATCCATCTGCGAGGGTATAGGCAAGTTCTATATCTGCCGTGGCTCCTGCCTCCTGAATGTGATAACCAGAAATACTAATACTATTAAATTTAGGCATGTATTTGCTGGTGTATTCAAAGATATCCGCAATGATTCGCATCGATGGCGTTGGCGGATAGATATAGGTGTTACGCACCATAAACTCTTTAAGAATATCGTTTTGAATGGTCCCTGCCAATAATTCTGGTGAAATACCTTGTTCTTCCGCAGCTACGATATAAAAAGCCATGATAGGAAGTACCGCCCCGTTCATAGTCATGGAAACAGACATCTTGTCCAGGGGAATTTCATCAAACAATATTTTCATGTCTTCAACCGTATCAATGGCGACACCAGCCTTACCAACATCACCAATAACTCGTTCATGGTCGCTGTCATATCCTCTATGGGTAGGTAGGTCAAAAGCAACAGATAGTCCTTTTTGTCCTGCAGCCAAGTTTCTTCTGTAAAAAGCATTACTTTCTTGTGCGGTCGAAAAACCAGCATATTGTCTAATGGTCCAGGGTCTTCTTACATACATGGTGGAATAGGGGCCTCGTAGGTAAGGAGGAATTCCGGCAGCATAATTCAAATGAGACACATTCTTTAGATCTTCTTTTGAATAGCTTTTCTTAAGGTCTATTCCTTCGGCAGTCTTAAACGGATTGGAATTGCTCATCTTCTTTTCTAACCCCAATTCAGAGGATAATTCCAAGTGCTGTATATTTCTTCTATTCATTATCCAGTCTTTTTTGTTCCAAAGCCTCCGCCAAGCGCTTTTCTAATATGGGTTCTATCAATGTTTTTACTGGCTGCGTTTTTAAAAATGGATAGAGCTCCAGTGTGTCTTTCATGGTATCCTGGCCATTTTCATATTTATTGCTTCCTACCAAGATCTTTTCTTTTGATTCGAATAGATGTAATTCTTTATCGGCACTCTCTTTAATCTTTTTCTGAATAGTATGATTTTTTACATTCTTTAAGAATCCGCCAGCGGTCTCTATATTCTTGAATAACGCTAAAGCCTTTGTTGCTAATTGGTTGGTAAGGCTCTCAATATAATAGGCGCCATCTGCAGCGTTGGAAACTGCCCCAAAATAACTTTCGTTTTTAAGAATTAACAATTGGTTACGCGCTATACGTTCTCCAAATTCATTATCCTTATGGTAGATGGCATCATAGGGCTGGTTGCAAATCGTATTGGCACCACCTAATACAGCTGCCATACATTCTGTTGTGGTACGCAGTAGGTTGGTGTTATATTCATATAAAGTCTTGTTGCGTTTAGTGGGATAGGCAATAATATGGCACGTCTCTGGTACATTGTATTCCTTGGCAAGAGTGGCCCATAACGTTCGTAACGCCCTAATTTTTGCAATTTCAAAGAAATAATTGCTGTCTACGGCAATTGTAAAGATAGGGGCACAAACTAATCCGTTCTTTTGATTTTCAAAGAAGGTAAGGTATTCATATGCTTGTGAGAGGGTATAGGCCAATTCTTGCACTCTGTTGGCACCTGCATTTTGAAAAAGAGAACTATCTATACTAAGAAAAGGAACCGAACCCATTTCCTCACTAATTTGGCTTAGAAGGGTATGATCTTTCTCAAGGGAATAATACCAGTTTCCTGTACGGGCTAAATGCCCATAAATATCTATATGTATGGATAGATTGTTAGGTGTCTCTTGTATTAAACTACCTATCTTTTTACAAAAGGTTGGCGATAAAAAATCTAATTTCAGATGAACTGGCACTGTTAGTAGGTCTATATCTTTTAGAAGTTCCTTTATGTCTATATCTTCTGACGGTAGCCTAAATACAATGCTTTCTGCTCCTCTTGTTACAGCGTCCTGAGCCTTTTGGTTCGACTTCAAAACATTTTGAACATAGATTTCCTGACCTATGTACCAATTTTCAGGAGTTGTTATTTTTGAAGCTGGGCTTTCCTTCATGTCCTCAGCATGATAGAATGGTTTAACATTGATCTGTTCCGGAGAGGCCCAGATAAGATGTTCATTATAATCGGCTCCCTTTAAATCGGTTTGAATTTGCTGTTTCCAGCCTTTCGCGGATACTGCCGGAAAATCTAATGACAAATTAGTCTTCTTCATTCTTCTTTATTTTTAAGCTGTCTTCATATTCTATCAAATAAATCTCCTCATTCTTTTTCTTTAAATAGTATTGTTCTCTGGCAAATTTTTCTAATTCTTTAGGATCTGAAAGCTTTTCCAGGGTCTTTTTATCCTTTTCAATTTCATTTTTGAGAAATTCCTGCTGTTTTTCCAGGGTTTTTATTTGTTTTTTTATTTCTAAATGAATCATTAAAGAGTTGGTATCAAAGAACACCATCCATATTACAAACGCTGTTAGTACAATAACATAGATATTGGTTGCTATTCCAAACCATTTCTTCTTTTTCAAATTTTTAAGTCCCATTAGTTCTAGTTCAAATTATCTGTTATAATGGTTCTCACGATGTCCACCGCTACTGTATTGTATTTATTGTTGGGGATAATGATATCCGCATATTCTTTGGTAGGCTCAATGAATTGGTCGTGCATGGGCTTTAGAGTGTTTTGATATCTGGATAAAACCTCTTCAATATCTCTACCGCGTTCGTTGATATCTCTTTTTAATCTTCTTATTAATCGTTCGTCACTATCTGCATGCACAAATATTTTAATGTCGAACATATCCCGGATGGCCGGATGGGTTAAAATCAATATTCCTTCAACAATCATCACTTTACGAGGATGCGTGTGTATAGTATCTTTTGTACGATTGTGTTTGGGGAAAGAATATACGGGTTGATCAATTGGTTTTCCTTCCCTCAGAGCGGTAAGATGTTCTCCTAAAAGATCAAAATCTATGGCCCTGGGATGATCGAAATTAATATTGGCACGCTCTTCATAAGGAAGATGCGAGAGATCGTTATAATAAGAATCCTGAGAAATAACCGCCACCTCTTCTCCTGGTAATTCGTTGATGATTTGATTTACTACGGTTGTTTTTCCACAACCTGTTCCCCCTGCAATTCCTATGATCAACATATTACACTAATTTACACCAAAAATAAGGATTTGAGTCGATATCTAACCAGCATTTATCAGTACATTCTGTGATACATAATTACTGCTAATAGGATCTGTAAAACATGATAAATTTCATAGTTGTATTAATTTTCAGCTCCTAATTTTGAGGGATATTTCTATTTATGGAATAGTGATAAACTAGATTAAAAAACCCATATGTTATACCATATATTTTATATAACTTATACCCTTTTTATGGGTCAGTAT
>Ga0316204_10004950_pt1 | contig 22918 bp, 24 predicted proteins | sample 6monrhotite_MG_2_FD_205661 | JGI IMG/M metagenome (GOLD analysis project Ga0316204, IMG submission 205661) | Microbial mat bacterial communities from mineral coupon in-situ incubated in ocean water Damariscotta River, Maine, United States -... | ecosystem: Environmental > Aquatic > Marine >... | reverse complement strand
AAACCGGCACAGAAACCCCGTTTTCCCACGCCGAGGGCGAAGTTCTGCGCCTGTTCCTCGACAATCCCAAGCGCTTGATCTCACGCAGTCAAATGCAAGAGCAACTGGGCGGTGCCGCGGGTGAAAGCTTTGATCGCGCGATGGACGTGCGTATCTCTCGTTTGCGCACAAAACTGCAGGAAGACCCCAAGAACCCGCAACTGATCAAAACCATCTACGGTGCTGGCTATATTTTTCTGGGCGAGGTCGTCTGGAGCTGACTATTGCGCCAAACCAGCAACCGTATCCGCAAAGCACTGATCGAACGATGCGCCGGTTTTAAAGCGCGACTGCACCTCATACATGCGGCGCGCGGCGTCGCCGCGCATACGGGGGCTGTCCCAATATGCCTCGGTTGAGATCAGCGACTGGACGGGGCTGGCAAACGGGAACTTTCGGCCCGCCGTCATGCTTGCGGCACCGGCCAACAAGCATTGCGAATAGGTCGACGGACAGGACACTTCGCACAGCTCGCGCAGCGGCCCCCAAGACACGACCTTTTCTGCGTGCATCTTGATAAAGGCCTGCGTGTCGGCGTCATGTCCTATGTCGCTCATTGTGGAATGGGTGCCGGCCAAAAGAAGCTCGGGCGCTAGGGCGTCGCGTTGGGATTGGAACATCGCAAACAAATCACCGTCCAAAGCCCCATCTTCGCCCAGCACATCAATCGCCGCGATGCTTTGCGTCGTCGCCAAGCGGATCGGTGCGACAATTGGATCAAGTTGATCGCCGTATTTGGTGATCAAATCCAATGTCTGACGCAGGAAAAACCCGTCATATAGCTTGAACACAACTTCGGTCGCTAAATCCGTTTCGCCGTAGTCCAGCAAGGTTGCCACACCGGCGTCAGCTTCGGGCGAAAAATGCGTGCCATCGGCGCGTTCGTCGGTCGTGTAGTTCGCCTTAGACTCGACCAGTGCACGGGCCAGATCGGAGTGCGCCTGCGCAGCCTCAAGCCACGAAACGCCGGAAATTCCGCCTGGTTGGCGCAGCAGATCAAGCCGCGCGACCCGCGACATATCTCCTGTGACGTGGCGATGCATATGCGGTTCTTCTGCAATACGTGACAACAGTATTTGCGCCGCCGTGTTGCCGCTTTCGGACAGGGCTTTCAACGCGTTCAGGGCCACGAGGTCATCGCCGTCCAGCCACGCGGACCGCGCCTCGATAAACCCGGCGTCGGTTTGACCTGATATCACGGGGGCCTCGGCCCAAGCCGGACCACTGCAGACAACCAAAAGACCGATCAGCGCACCACGTATCATCTCGTCTCTCCCCACAAGTTAGCGAAAGCTTACCCTATATCTGCCAATCTGACCAATTCGCGCGACCATTGCGGCAAGGCTCCGCTTATCTTACTGCTTGGCAACGAGCAGAGTGAGGGCAACATGACCGAATTGATTCTGATACGCCACGGCCAAGCCAACACTGGCGCAACGGACGAAGCAACCTATGACAACCTGTCGGATCAAGGCCGCCAGCAGGCCCGTTTTCTAGGCGATTACCTGCGCGAAACGGGTGGCTTTGATCGCGTCATCTCTGGTGCGATGAGACGTCAAATCCAAACAGCCGAGGCACTCAACCACGACAACCGCCCCCATACAACGGACGCGCGTTTAAACGAGCTGGATTATTTCGGCCTGTCACGCTGGGCGGCGGCCACGCATGGGGTCGCATTCCCCGATAGCCAAGACAGTTTCGCAGCCCAGATACCGCAGGTTCTTGATGCGTGGCGTCACCAAAAAGGCAGCACCGACCTTGAAGCCTACGACGCCTTTCGCACCCGCATTTTCGCAGCCCTGAAAGACGCCGCACAAGATGGCCCCGCCGTCCTTGTGACCTCAACCGGCGTGATCGCGACCCTAACGGCCATCGCGCTTCACCTTGAAACCAACGCCAAATCCAAGATGTTTCTGACGGTGCAGAACACGTCCGTCCACAAGTTTGAACTGCGCCAGGACGAGTTGCATTTGACGCAATTCGGGGCCACACCCCATTTAGACCTGCCCGAAAGGCATACCCTGAAATCCCACTACTAAGGTAATATCCATGACACATCTCTGGGTCCGCGCCGAACAACGCCTGAACGAAGAACGCGTCGGATTAACGCCGCAAGGCGCGGCTACACTGATCAAAGCGGGTCTCCGCGTGACTGTCGAAGAAAGCTCGGTCCGGGCGATCGGCATTGACGGCTACAAGGCCGCGGGGGCGGACATCGCGCCCGAAAACTCGTGGCCAGACGCCCCGAACGACGCAATCATTTTCGGCCTCAAGGAACTGCCCGATGACGCCAGCCCCCTGATCCACCGCCACATCATGTTCGGTCACGCCTTCAAGGGCCAGCACTCTGGAAAAGAGCTTCTGGCCCGGTTCAAAGCAGGCGGCGGCACGCTTTATGACCTTGAATACCTGACCGACGACAGTGGCCGCCGCGTGGCCGCCTTTGGCTATTGGGCCGGATTTGCGGGTGCCGCCGTCGCGATGCGCTGCTGGTCCGCCCAAGCCCGAGGCACCACGGCCGGACCCGTCAGCGTGTTCCACGCATCGCAGGCGATGGTTGACGATCTTGGCCAAGACCTACAGTCTTCAGGGGCAGCGCGTCCCAAAGCGATCGTCATCGGCGCTTTGGGACGCGTCGGCACCGGCGCGTGCGAATTGCTAGAGGCGGTTGGCGTAAAGGTGACCAAATGGGACATGGCAGAAACCGCCAGCGGCGGCCCGTTTCCCGAAATCCTAGATCATGACGTGTTCATAAACTGCATACTGGCCCGCCCCGGCACGCCGGTGTTCGTCGCCAAATCAGCGCTAACAGCGCCGCGAAACCTTAGCGTCATCGGCGACGTCTCGTGCGATCCCGACGGTGATTACAACCCGATCCCGATTTATGACCGCGCCACCGATTGGGCCGATCCTGCCATACGCGTGGCGCGTGATCCGGTGATGGACGTCACCGCCATCGACAACCTGCCGTCGATGCTTCCGGTGGAAAGTTCCATTGACTACGCAACGCAACTCTTGCCGACGTTGCTGACTTTGAACACACTAAATTCTGGTGTCTGGGCGCGCGCCTACGATACATTCAAAACACACAGCGAAAAGGTAAAGCCATGACAGTTCATTGGTGCGGCGCGGGTCTATCCGCCATTCCAGGTCTTCGGAAACTTCTAACGGACGGCGTTGATGTCTGCGTCTGGAACCGGACTGTCGCCAAGGCTCAGGACGCCGTCGGCGATCTGACCGACAACATCAAGACCTTCGATTTTGACGCCCTGTCAGTGGATCTTTCCGCCGGAGACATCGTGGTCTCGATGCTGCCAGGCGATTGGCACGTCCCGCTTGCCGAGCTTTGTATCAGCAAGAACGCCAACTTCATCAGCTCGTCCTACATCGCGCCCGAAATGCGTGCACTCGATGCCAAGGCCAAGGACGCAGGGGTTGCGGTTGTCAACGAAGTCGGCCTTGATCCGGGCATCGATCACTTGATGGCGCACCACCTGATCGCAGACTACCAAGCCTCGGACGCGTTTGACGCTGGCAACGACCTCAGCTTCAAATCCTACTGCGGAGGCATCCCGAAAATCCCCAATCCGTTCCGTTACAAATTCAGCTGGTCGCCGCTTGGCGTGCTTAAAGCCTTGCGTTCCCCTTCGCGCTCAATCCGCGACTTCAATCCGCTGGATGTGAACCGCCCGTGGGATGCGATTTCAAGCTTTAACGCGCCCTTGCCGACCCCTGAAAGTTTTGAGGTTTACCCAAACCGCGACTCGATCCCATTTATGCAGGATTACCGCTTTGATCCCGCTTGGAAGGTCCGGGAATTCGTGCGTGGCACTTTGCGTCTTAACGGGTGGAAAGACGCATGGTCGGGCGTGTTCACCGAAATCGAAACGCTATCTGGCCCCGAAGGGGATGCGCGTCTTAAGGAAATGTCGGATCAGTTCTGGACCGACAACGCCTACGATGACGGCGAACCGGACCGCGTGGTTCTGTGCGTTGACCTAAAAGCCGAAAAAGACGGCGCGCCTGTGTGGCACAAAACCTACGTCATGGACGCATGGGGAGATGACAAAAGCACAGCCATGGCGCGGCTGGTGTCGGGCACGGTTGCCTTGGCGGTTGACGCTGTTCTTCAAGGCCAGATCGCGCCGGGCGTGTCAGCGGCCCCAAGCGATCCTTCGCTTGTTAAGACTTGGATGGACGTTATCGACACCCAGTCACAGCACCTCGAAATTGTCGACCACGTTTGACGCTGCAAACTTCGGATAGGGCGGCCTGCCCTATCCGCCACGGATCAGGCTGTTTTCGTCATCCGTGACCGAAATACCCAACGCATCTAACCCGTTTTCCAGATGATCCGACAAATGCGGCGACCCGATCAAGTAGTCGGCGGTCGGCGTTGTCGCTTCGGCGCGGGCTGTGGCAAGGGCCTCTGCAACCTCGCTTGCGTCGAAGGTATCGCGCCCGATCCACATGATCGCCACAAGACTCGTTTGTTCTTCGGGCAACAGATTTTCGATGAAGGCACGCAGTTCGCCCTCGGCGCGGGTCAGTTCGCGCGCCATCAAAATGATCTGGGCCACTTTGTAAGATGAAATTTCCAGCATGGTCAGCTTCCTGTTCTAAAGGCTGGTTTACCTTGCAAGATGTGCGGAACGCGCGCTTTGATCTTCCTCAAGTCGCTCGAATTGCATTTTTGCCGCGTCTCAAAGAACAAGAATGATCCACTTGCCATTTTCGCGCGTAATGCGACTATGATCCAGGAATTCGCCTTACATGCCCCAGCTTCGCTGCGGGCCATGCCCGCACCGACCAAGGTGCTGAACCCTCAATACAAACCGAGGCACGCCCGACCCGTGAGACATTCCAAGGATCACATGCAGTGGATCACATGCCTGCAACGCATTCGTGACACCCAAGACCAAGCGCAATTCGCGCTGCTATTTCGCCATTTCGCACCACGCATCAAGGGTTTCCTGATGAAAAGCGGCGCAGACGCGACGCTCGCTGAAGAAACCGCGCAAGAGGTCATGGCGACCGTCTGGCAAAAGGCCCACATGTTTGACCCCACGCGGGCCAGCGTTTCAACGTGGATTTTCACCATTGCGCGCAATCGCATGATCGACGGCATTCGCAAACAACGCCGCCCCGAACCAGAAGACCTGTCTTGGGGCAATCAAGCCGAACCGGATCAGGCCGACGTGCTATCGCTACAACAAGAAAGCGCTCAACTGGTCGACGCCATCAAGACGCTTCCCGAAAAACAACGGATGTTGATCGAAAGGGCCTTTTACGGCGATCTTTCCCATTCCGAGATCGCCGCTCAAACGGGCCTGCCGCTTGGCACCATCAAATCCCGAATTCGCTTGGCGCTTGAGCGCCTGAGGCACGCAATGCAATGACACAGACACGCACCATAAAGCATCACTTGACGGATGAAATTCTGGCTGGATATTCGGCTGGTCAATTGACCGAAGCCGCCGACCTGTTGGTCGCAGCGCATCTGACGATGTGTGATCAGTGCCGGGCGATGTCGGAAAGTTTTGATGCCCTTGGCGGTGCGCTGCTAGACAGCGATGCGACGGCCTTTGCGATCTCTCCGATGTCTGAGAGCAGCTTTGCCGCAACGATGGCTTTGATCCAGACCGGACCCGTGCCTGAAATGCCAAAGAAGCCCGTCAAAAGCGATCTGCCCGCGCCACTTGGCGACTACATCGGCGGCGGCGTGAACGACATCCGCTGGTCAACTGTTGGTATGGGCGTGAAGCAATCGAAACTGGTTTCGACGTCAAAGGCAACGGCCCGCCTGCTGCTTATTCCCGCAGGCGTTGCCGTTCCTCATCACGGGCACCACGGACAAGAGCTTACCCTTGTCCTGAAAGGCGCCTTCACCGACGAGACCGACCACTTTGGCCCCGGCGATGTAGAAATCGCAGACGAGGGCTTAGAACACACCCCTGTCGCTGACACATCGGCTGATTGCATTTGTCTTGCGGTCACTGACGCGTCTCTGAAATTCAAAACGCTACTTCCGCGATTGATCCAGCCGTTTATTGGTATTTAAATTCAAATCATCTTTGTAGGATAGAAGGGGTGGTGCCAGCGTTAGTGCGCCAGCAACTCGATTGCTATCGATTGGGTGGGATCTGCCATTGCGACATTGATCCCCAAAGTGCATCCGACAACAAAAAACCAAGAATAGAATAACTTTTTACGCATTATTTTCACCATTTACCCGTCTACATCTCGCGACGCTATATAGCACCATTTATACATTAACCTCCGTGTCAGGAATTACCCCAAAATGTGTCCATTTTGTGTTGAGGTACTTTTTTGCCCCTTAAAGTCCGGCATTTCACGCTCACTGTTCTCGGTTTGGATGTAATACCAATTTCAAAGCCACATTGTCGTTGCCGAACCCGTTAACGGCATGTGACGCGCATGTGAGTCTACTCTGATTCTGCTTTGATCAGGAACTCGGCCGCACTTAAATTGCGAATCTCGGTATCAACGCCGCGCACCTCGGGCATATGCGAATCCTCGGGGACGACGCCCAAAGCCTCAAACTTGCGGGTGGACGGTAGCACCCGCCCCTCAAGCGACGCGACGGCGCTGTTGTATGCCGTCACAGATTGACCGAGCGAGCGGCCAACCTTTTCCAGGTGGCCCCCGAAAGTGACTAAGCGGTCGTAAATCTCTTTCGCTAACTTTTGAACTTCGACCACATTGCGCGCCATCTTTTCTTGCTGCCAGCCGTAGGCAATCGCCTTGACCAACGCCATGAGGGTCGTGGGCGACGCGATCAGAACCTTGTTGTCGAAAGCGTATTCTATCAACCCTGGGTCCGCTTCGGCAGCCGCCGCGACAAAGCTTTCGCCGGGAATGAACATCACCACAAAATCCGGCGCTTCTGGCAGGTTCTTTGCATAGTCCTTTGACGCAAGTTGGCGCACATGGGTTTTGACGTGCTGCGAATGGCGCAACAAATGCTCTGCTTGCTTTTCCGGTGTGTCGGCCTCAATCGCGTCCAAATACGCCTCTAAAGGCGTTTTGGCGTCCACAACAATCGAGCGCCCGCCGGGAATATGCACGATTGCGTCGGGTCGGCGCGCACCGTTGTCGGTCTCCATATGGCTTTCCAGCTCGAAATCCACATGCTCGGCCATGCCGGCCATTTCGAACACCTGCTTAAGCTGCATTTCCCCCCAGCGACCGCGGGTTTTTGGCGCGCGCAATGCCTGCACCAGCTTGCGCGTTTCTTGGCCCAGCAACTGCTGCCCCTCGTGCAAGGATTTCACCTGCGCCTGAATGGCACCATAAGCCTCTTGGCGTTGCTTTTCCATTTCACCGATGCGGGTGTCAAACTTCCCCAATCGCTCGTCCAGAGGCTTCACCAGCGAATGGATCGCCTCTTGTCGTTTGGCCAGGGACTGATCCGCGTCGGCTTTATGTTTCTCAAACCGCTCAGACACCAGCCCGAGGAATTTCTTGCTGTTGCTTTCCAACACCCCAGACGCCAAAGCGCCAAACCTATCCTCAAGCTCGGTTTTCATGCCGCGCAATTCTTCTAGCCGTGCTTGATGGGATGCGCGCGTGGCTTTCAGTTCGGCCTCGAGACCTTGGGCCTCAAGCAAGTAACCATCGCGATCTTCCGTGACGGCCAAAAGCCGCCCCTCGACCATCGTCAGACGTTCCGAGCGCACCTTTTCCGCCGCGAGGGCTTCTCGAAGGCGTCCGATTTCATGCTCATTCGTTAACAAATCCTTAACGCGCCGCCGGTGCGAGAGAAGTGAAATCAACGCAAAGACCAACGCCAAAAGCAGCAGCAATCCTGCCAGCAAAAGCGTGTCGATCGTCAGCAACGCAGGATCAAAAGGCCATAAATCACGCATATCAAGTTCGTCCAAATAGCCGTTCAATATCGGTCAAATTCAATTCAACATAGGTCGGTCGACCATGGTTGCATTGCCCCGAATGCGGCGTTGCTTCCATTTCACGCAACAAAGCGTTCATTTCTTCGGCCCGCATACGGCGACCCGACCGGATTGATCCGTGGCACGCAACGCGGCTAAGGATCGCTTCGATCTTTGCCTGCACCAACCGGCTGTCCCCAACATCGTCGAGTTCATCCAGCACGTCCCGCAGTAGCGCCTCGGCGTTGATTTCACCCAGCAGCGCCGGGGTTTCGCGCACGGCCACGGCGCCTCCGCCAAAAGGTTCGATCCCGAGACCGAGTTTCAGCAAATCATCCGACAGCGCCAAAAGCCGCGCGGCGTCACCTTCGGACAACTCGACAATCTCGGGGATCAACAAAGCCTGCGCAGCCACGCCGTTTTCTGCCATCTGGCGTTTCAGTTTTTCATAAACCAAGCGCTCATGGGCCGCATGTTGGTCGACAATCACCATCCCGGTTTCGGTCTGGGCGACGATGTAGTTTTCGTGCACCTGTGCGCGGGCAGCCCCCAAGGGCAAGGCTTCTGCGCGGCCTTGGTCTTCATCACCAACCGGCTCAACACGCGCGGAATAATCCGTCGCCATGTCCGCAAACCCAGACTGCGGGGCCTGCGCTTGATAGATTGACCGGATCGCCCCAAGTGACGGTCGATCCATCTGATAGCGCGGCGCGGCAACGCCTTCGGGCCGCATCGCCCCGAGTGTCGCCCCCGCCACGGTTGACGACGCCCTATGCCCCGCTTCCGCCAAAGCATGACGCAAGGCCGACACGATCAGCCCCCGCACGATCCCGGGTTCGCGAAACCGAACCTCGGACTTAGCGGGATGCACATTCACATCCACCAAATGCGGATCGCAATCGACGAACAAAGCCACCGCCGGATGTCGATCGCGCGACAGGAAATCGGCGTAGGCCCCACGCAAAGCCCCAAACAACAACTTGTCCCGCACCGGCCGTCCGTTGACGAACAGATACTGCGCGACAGATGATCCGCGCGAATAGGTTGGCAACGCCGCATACCCCGTTAGGCGAAATCCTTCACGCTCGGCGTCGATCCGCAGGGCGTTATCCGCAAAATCTGCCCCGATTACCCGCGCCAGACGCCTGTGCATAGCGTCAAACAAATCGCCCTGTTCGGGGTCCGCGCGAAACGAAATCCGCCCTGCGCCGCCACCTGACACATCGCGCAGGACAAACCCGACAGACGGTTCCGCCATGGCAAGCCGCTTGATCACATCCCCGATCGCCTGAGTCTCAGCCCGATCCGAGCGCATAAATTTCAACCGCGCCGGGGTCGCGTAAAACAAATCACGCAACTCAACCACGGTGCCCTTGGACAAGGCCGCAGGCCTAACAGCGGACATGTCGCCGCCGTTCACACTAATCACAGCAGCCTCGCCGTTTTCAACGCGCGAGGTGATCGTTAACCGCCCTACAGCCCCGAGCGACGGCAACGCCTCACCTCTAAAGCCAAAGGAATGAATATCGAGTAAATCGCTGCCATCAATTTTCGACGTGGCATGGCGCGATAAGGCCAAAGCCAGGTCGCCCGCCGCAATTCCGCAGCCGTCATCGGTCACGCGGATCAACGTTTTGCCACCATCGGCGTAGGCAATCTCAACCCGTCGCGCGCCGGCGTCCACGGCGTTCTCGACCAATTCCTTGACCGCAGACGCGGGCCGTTCAACCACTTCGCCTGCCGCAATCCGGTTGATCGCTGCATCGTCAAGCTGGCGAATAACCGGCCGAGTATCGCTTATTTGGGGGGTATGCGCATTCATAGCGCAAAACCTAGCATGACACGGCCCGAGTCGGCTAGAGTTCAGTCACGACCAATCAGCGTTTCTTGCCGCCGGTAAACAGGATCAACCCCGCCGCGCCTGCAAACACCGCGATGTCCGCGACATTGAACGAAAAGGGGTTGGAAAACCCGCAGCAGCTCATGTTCAGGAAATCGGCAACGGCGCCATAGATCAGTCGATCCAAGACATTACCGAGCGCACCGCCGATCAAAATGCCGCCCGAAATCGCCCCGAGACGCCCCGGTTTTTCACGCATCAGCCAGACGTAAATCGCCACGACGAGCGCCAAGGCAATCGCGATCAGCGCCCAGCGCGCTTCCGCGCCAGACAGCAGACCAAAGTTAACGCCGGTGTTCCACGCCATGCGAAACACCAGATAGGGCGGCAGCACTTTGATCTCATAGACTTCTAGCAGATTGAGGCCGAACAGCACGACCACCTTGCTCAGCTGATCCAAAGCGAAGGCGGCCCCTGCGGCCCATGCTATGATGCGGCGGGTCTGCATCAGTGCTTAAAATGGCGCATGCCGGTGAAGACCATGGCAAGACCGGCCTCGTCAGCGGCCTTGATGACCTCATCGTCGCGCATTGACCCACCTGGCTGGATCACGCAAGCGCCCCCAGCGGCGGCGGCTTCAAGCAACCCGTCCGCGAACGGGAAGAACGCATCCGATGCAACGGCGCTGCCCTTGGCGGGGCTTTCGGCCAGTCCAAGTTCCGCCGCCATGCGACCGGCTTTGGACGCGGCAACATTCGCGCTGTCCAAGCGGCTCATCTGGCCTGCCCCAACACCGACGGTCGCGCCGTTTTTGACGTAGACAATCGCGTTGGACTTGACGTGTTTCGCGACCTTCCAAGCAAACAACAGGTCGGTCATCTGCTCATCGCTTGGCGCAACTTTGGTCACCACCTTCAAGTCTGCCAACCCGACGGTGCCGACGTCTTTATCCTGCACCAACATGCCGCCACCCACCTGCTTAAAGGCCACAATCGGCTTGCGTGTGTCTGGCAGCCCATCGGTCAATAGCAACCGCAGGTTCTTTTTCTTGGCAAAGATCGCCTTGGCCTCATCTGACGCACCCGGAGCGATCACGACCTCGGTGAATATCTCGGTGATCTTTGTCGCCGTCTCAGTGTCCAGAGGCATGTTCAGCGCTACAATCCCGCCAAAGGCCGACGTGCGGTCACAGTCAAAGGCTTTCTGATAAGCCTCAGTTAGTGTCGCGCCGATGGCAACACCGCAGGGGTTGGCGTGTTTGATGATCGCAACAGCAGGGCCGTCGGCTGGTGCAAACTCGGCGACCAATTCATAGGCGGCGTCCGTATCGTTGATGTTGTTGTAGCTCAGTTCTTTGCCTTGCAGCTGCACAGCCGTCGCGACGCCGGGGCGGTTAGATCCGTCGGTGTAGAAGGCGGCCTGTTGGTGGCTGTTTTCGCCGTAACGCAGGGTCTGCTTGATCTCGCCGGCAAAAGCGCGACGGCGGGGGGCATTTTCGCCAATCGCATCCGCCATCCAGTTCGACACGGCCGCATCATAGGCCCCCGTGCGCGCATAGGCGATCTGGGCAAACCGCTGGCGGAACGCATAGGACGTCTGGCCATCATGCGCCGCAAGCTCGGCAAGCAAGGCGTCGTAATCCTGAACGTCCACAACCGTTGTCACAAAACCGTGGTTCTTGGCTGCAGCGCGGATCATTGCAGGACCACCGATGTCGACGTTCTCGATCATCTCGTCGTAACCCGCGCCGCGCGCCAAAGCCGCCTCAAACGGGTAGAGGTTTACGACCAACAAATCGATTCCGCCGATGCCATGTGCGTCCATCGCCGCAACGTGTTCGTCATTGTCACGCAGCGCCAAAAGCCCGCCATGCACGCGCGGGTGCAATGTCTTGACGCGACCGTCCATCATCTCGGGGAAGTCGGTGATTTCCGACACGTCCTTAACGGCAAGCCCAGCATCGCGCATCGCTTTGGCAGACCCACCTGTCGACAGCAACTCAACCCCGCGGGCGGCCAAGGCCTTGCCCAGCTCAATCAGGCCAGTTTTGTCAGATACGGAAAGAAGGGCGCGGCGCACAGGGTGCAGATCGGTCATGTGGGGTCTCCGAGAGGGTCAGTCGCTTAACACCGCTTCAATCTCAGCCAGATCACGAATGCCCTTAAGGCTTTCAGGTGTCTTGGCCAGAGACCAGCGGATGCGGGTCGCATACGACATTGCAACGCCGGTTAAAACGATTTGTTTCGTCGCAGTTGGCCGAATAGCTTCGCGACTTAGATAGACCGAGCTTTCGAGCGCCATCTTGCAACTGCCATCGTGGCGAAACACCCACACCTCGCCGCTTTTCAGCGTCAAACGATAGGCGTTCAGTTCCAGATCAAACGCGGCCTCAACATCAGGGTGCAAATGAAATCGCAGCGTGAAGGCCAGACCTTTACGCGCGCTTTCGATCAGCTTGTCGAATTTCGCCCGCGCGCGCCGGTCTTCGGACAGCAACACGTCTTCGCCCGCAACGGCACTGCCATCGATGGTCAGTTCCAGCGCCCTGCCCTGCAAAACCCCGTGGCTGCGCAGATAGCCGTCGTGGCTGGCCTCTAGCCGGATGTATTCAAGATGACGTTCGCGGTGGAGTTCAATGTTGGATGGGCGGGTCTCCATCTGTTCATGCTTCTGCCCGAGGATATCACGCGTCCGCCCCAACCGAGACGACGACGACCCGTCCAACCCCATCACAGAATGCGACGGGGTAGCGCGACCGGCTTTGCGCCAATCCTCACCGAATGGTGCACCCGATCCGCAGCTAACGATCAACGGCCTGCGCCCAGACGTGACCTCAATCGCAAGGGTCGAGGCATGCGCTTCAAACGACGCATCCGCCTTCGCAGGCTTTGCCGCGTCCACAATCACACTCGTCCGTCCAGACGTCACACGGGCAAACCCCATCGCGCCGTCGCTTTTCAGCCCCCGCACGTTTGACGCCGCAAGAGCGCGATCCAACCCGCGATCAAAACCCGCCCCGCCGCCCTGCATCCGCGCGAGACCACCATCGAAATGGCGCACGCTGCGCAGAACGGGGACGATCTTGGCAATCGTTTCGTTCAGAAACGCGGGCGTGTCGCGGTCCATCACGGTCAGGTCGTCTCGGATCCAGATCAGCAGCGTCAGCAAATAAAGCAGCTCTTGCGGGTTGCGACTTTCGACTTCCCCGTCAGCAGTCACAGACCGTGCCACCTGCCGGCGCAGCGAATTGATCATCTCGGCCAACGGCGGGTTTAGGTCTGACATCACCCGCGCGCTTAGAAACAAAGCCGCCAGCGCCTCTATCCGAGGCACCCCCGCCGGTGATTTCTTCCAGCGTTTCGCCAAGAACCGCGCTTGGCGGGTTAGAACAGCATCAAACCGCTTGTGATCCACTGCGGACATGTCGCGCGTCAGGTCGTCGTAGTGATGCACAAATCGTATCTGGCGCATGCCAACAATGTCCGAGGACCACGCCAATCCGCTACCCCGCCCGCGCTTGGCGATCCATTGATTGACCCATAGCCGCGCCACAGACGCGCTTTTGGCCGACGCCACTGCCGCCAGATTGTCCAGCCACACAAAGCTGTGCATATCGACGCGAAACGCATCGTCAGGCGCGCGAATATCCCAGATCGACGCCCCCGGTGCCACAACCACCCGTCCGCCAAACTTGAAGTCGCCCTGCAGCATCCCAAGACCCATCGCAACCGATCCGATCGACCGAGGCCCGGGCATATCGTGCAGCTCAAACACCTGACGGCTAAGCGACAGCACCCAAGCCCGCATCCGGTTGCCCGCACGACGTCTTAGTGTTGCCCCTGTACCTGGATATTGCGTCATTGCGCCGTGTCGCCCCTTTTGACCCAACGGGGCCAGTCAAGCCTTCATAAGCCGTCGCGCTTTATTGCGAAAGCCCCGTCCCCGCCTAGACACGCTTGTTTCGCATGGCTGGGATAACATCGACGTCGTCGCGCGCAATGAGCGTTTCAAAGTCTGCGCTGTTTGGGTCGATGACGGCCAAACGTCCGGCCTCATTTGCGTGAACGGCCCACCCGTTCGTTTTCGTCAAAGGCGAGGCGCGAAAACACGGCTGCCCTTTTGAAAAGAACGTCTCACGGAACTGGGGGAATGCGTCGTCAGCAATTCCCTTGCGCGCAGCGGCCACAGACGACAAAACTTCGTCCGACGTCAGATCATAGGGCGCGGCCACCAGAATCTCATATTGCAACGCCGCGACCGATCCCGCTTTTTCAGGAGGCTTGGCGACAGGCTTGCAGTCCTTCGCGGGAACGATCAGCGTATTTTGCGTGTTTGTCGTGTGCATCAGCGGTTCCTGAGCGCAAAGACCAGCAAAAGCCTGCCTTTGCGCCTGTTTAGAGCTTGCGCAACACGGCGATATAGAACCCGTCCATACCGCCCTTGTCGGCCCAATAATCAGGACGCAACCGCAAGCCACCTTCTTCGGTGATCCACGCGCTGTCGATCCAGTCGCGTTTCAAGGCATCGCGATCAACCACAATGTCTGTACGGGCGCTAAGAACGTCTTCGACCTGACATTCGCCCTCGTCCGGCAACAGGCTACAGGTGCAATACACCATCCGCCCACCAGGCTTAAGCAGATCAAGCGCATGGTTCAGCATCCGCCCTTGAAGCTCGAACAACTCGCCAAACTCAGACCCGTCTTTCGCGTGGGGCAAATCAGGGTGGCGACGCATCGTGCCCGTCGCCGAACAGGGCGCATCAAGAATGATCGCGTCAAAACTGCCCTCAACCCGAAGTGCGTCGACCGTCTTGGTTTGCGCATGCACCTTGCACCTCTCAAGGTTTTCGCGCACCCGCGCCATGCGCTTCTTTGAAACATCCACGGCCAATACCCGCGCCCGCGGCGTCGCCGCCTGCAGCGTCTTGCCACCCGGGGCCGCACAGAGATCAAGAACGTCTTCACCCTCTTGTAGATCAAGCAGCTGAACCGGTATCGCGGCTGCGGCGTCTTGTATCCACCATTCGCCAGCGTCAAAGCCTTCAAGTCCAGACACCCGACCCGCGTTTTGAAGACGCACAGACCCAGACGGTAGGACTTCACCACCCAGTTTTTCGGCCCAACCCGCTGCGTCAGATTTCACGGTGATATCGAGCGGAACAGATGAAAACTGAACCGCCTCCATCGCAGTGACGGCCTCGGCACCCCAAGCCTCAACCAGAGGTTCGCGCAGCCATTTTGGCAGACGCGGCACGCGCAAGGCATCCCACGTCTCAGCACCATCGGCTACAATCTTGCGCATCACAGCGTTCGTAAGACCTTTCAGATGGCCGATGTTTTTGGTGCGCCCAATGATCTCGACCATGGAATTTACAACCCCGTGGGATGCTTCGCCCAACGCGCAAACCTCAACCGTGCCAAGCCGAAGCACGTTGCGCACGGTCATGGGGGGATATTTGCGAAGGTGTTTTTGTAGCATCCGATCCGCCCGCTCTAGCCCCCGCAGAGTTTCGGTCGCCAATCGTTGCGCACGCGCGCGGTCAGCAGGCTCAAGATGATCAAGCGCGCCACCTTGCACCAACTCGGTCATCAAACGCCCCTCTTCGAGGATCTGATCCAGCAAAAATATGGCAGCTTTTCGTGCCAAAAGTCCTTGGTCGCTCATAAAAGGCCCCTTGCCTGCGTCTTAACAGCCGCTTGATGCAACCGAAGGCGGGCGTATATCAAGAGCATGACGTATTAGGAAGCCATCATGACCGAAGAATCAAACGCCAAAGACTTACCCGCCGCCGCCCAGCGTGCCTTGGCCGAAGCCGCCGCCCGCCGCAAAGCTGCGCCCCAGTCCCCGCTCCCCAAAGAACTCGGTGGCCGCGATGGGCCAGAGCCTGTGCGCTACGGCGACTGGGAAAAGAAAGGCATTGCGGTCGATTTTTGACCCGTGGCTATGAGTATTTGGGCAAAGATAAAGCGCAATCACCTGCTTTATCTTGCGCTAAATACCTCGGGGTTTGGGGCAGCGCCCCAATCCGTCACAGCCCCAAAACGTCCACCATGTCATACTGACCCGGCTTTTTGTCCAGTCCCCAAAGCGCAGCCTTTAGCGCACCGCGCGAAAAGACGGCCCGATCACTTGCCACGTGGCGCAGGATGATTCGCTCTCCTGCTGTGGCAAACATCACATCATGCTCGCCGACGATGTCGCCGCCACGGATGGCGCTAAACCCGATGTCGCCGCGTTTGCGCGCGCCGGTGATGCCGTCGCGGCCGCGATCTGACACGTCGTTCAGCTTTACATTGCGACCCAAGGCCGCAGCCTCGCCCAGCATTAAAGCCGTTCCCGAGGGCGCATCGACCTTTTGGTTGTGGTGCGCTTCGATCACTTCGATGTCGTAATCCTCGTCTAGGGCTGCTGCGACTTTCTGGGTTAGCGTCGTCAGCAAGTTGACCCCGAGACTGAAGTTACCCGCCCGAACGATCACCGCGTGATGCGACGCGGCTTCAAGTTTTGCAAGGTCGTCATCGCTAAGCCCTGTTGTACCAATCACATGCACAGCCCGCGCTTGCGCGGCCAATTCAGCGAAGGCCACCGTCGCCGCCGGAGCCGTGAAATCGAGAACGGCTTGCGCTTTGGCAAAGGCCTCAAGTGGGTCGTCGGTGACGATGACACCGTTTGCGACGCCGCCTAGAACCTCGCCCAGATCGCGGCCCACCCATGGATGTCCCTGCCGTTCAACCGCGCCGACAAGCTTTGCGCGATCGCTGCCCAGCACGGTTTTGCTTAGCATCTGCCCCATGCGGCCCGATGCGCCCGTCACCACGATCCCTGGAAAATCTGTCATGTCTCATATCCTTCTTAGCGTTGCCTCTCCATAGATCAGCATCACCCGCTTGGCAAAGCCTTGCGAAAAGCGTATCTGCGCGCCATGGCAAAAAACAAATTCCAAGACGGTCCCTCAAATAGGCAACTTCGCGTTGGTGAAGTCATCCGCCGGGCGTTGTCCGAAATCCTGTCGCGTGGAGAAATCCACGACCCTGAGCTGAATGATATGTCGATCACTGTGGGCGAGGTCAAAACGACCCCCGACCTGCGGATCGCAACGGCCTACATCCTTCCGCTTGGCGGCAAGGGCAAGGACGAAGCTATCGCGCGGCTGGCCCGTAACAAGGGCGAAATTCGCCGGCTTGTGGGTAAGAAAGTCGCGATGAAGCATTCGCCCGACCTGCGGTTTCGCATTGATGACACGTTTGATCGCATGGACGAATCCCGTCGCATGTTCAGCAACGAAGACGTGCGCCGCGATCTTGATAAGCCCGATGACGTTGAAGCCCTCGACACCATTGGTAAGCCTGACGACGCTTAAGCGCGACTAGGCCTTTGGGCGCACAAGGACGATACTTGCGACACCTGCCAACACAACCGCGCCTCCGATAAGCGACGACGTGTTTAGCGTCTCGCCTAGAAACAAGATGCCGCCCAAGACCGAGACCAACGGCAGCAGCAGCAAAAACGGGGCGACCTGACTAACGGGGTGGCGGCGCACCAAAGTGTTCCACAGCCAGTAGCCAAAAGCCGTCATAATCAGTCCGAGATACGCCACCGACAGCCAAACGACCGAGGGCGCTGTGCGCACGGCCTCGACTTGTCCGCTTTCGAAAATCAACGACATGATGAACAACTGCGGTGTCGCCAAAACGGCCACCCAAGCTGTGACCGACAGGCCGTCAGTGTCCCTAAGCTGGCGCACCATCACCTGCCCCGCCGCCCATGCCACGGATCCCCCGATCACCAGTGCCGCATAGCCAAGCGCTATGTCCCCCGTCGGCGCGCCGACGATCATCGCCACCCCCACAAACGCGAGCGCGATTCCCAGCCATTTTCGCAAGCCGGTCTTTTCGTGCAGCACAACCGCGCCCATAAGCGTTAGAAACGGCACCTCAAGCTGGACGATCAGCGACGTCACGCCAGCGTCTAGCCCCTTTAACCCTGAAAACGTCAGTGAATACTGCACGGTCGCTGCCACAAAGGTCACCTTGATCATCGCCCAGAATTGCCCCTTGAGCGGCTTGGCAAACCACACCAGCGCAAGGGCGGTCACAAGAAAACGCAGGCTCATCAACAGAATGGGCGGGAAATGTTCGATCGCGGCCTTGGCGAACACCAACCCCATACCCCACGTAACAGCGACGGCAACGCCCATAGCCATGTCGATCGGTTTCAGCGCGTGCGTCATTGAAATCTCCTGCAGCCTTAGCCCTTTCAGACTGCACCCCGCTGATCTGTCCCCTTTGCGACATGCTTGCGATTGACCCCGTGACGCCCTTACGCTACCCCGCGCGCTTATTCGCATTTCGGAGAGATCATGGGACGCAAACGCAAAGGCCGCGATATCTCGGGGTGGATTATCATCGACAAACCTGCTGGCATCACCTCGACCGCTGTGGTGAACAAAGTCCGTTGGTCGATGGATGCCAAAAAGGCAGGCCACGCAGGCACCCTTGATCCCGAAGCGACGGGGGTTCTGGCGATTGCGCTGGGCGAGGCGACCAAAACCGTGCCCTACATCACCGACGCCTTGAAATGCTACACTTTCCTCGTGCGGTTGGGCCAAGCCACCAACACCGATGACACCGAAGGCGAAGTGGTCGCGACCAGCGATACCCGCCCGACGGACGACGCCATAAAAGCCGCGCTCGGTCAGTTTGTCGGAGACATCCAACAGGTGCCGCCAAAGTTCTCGGCTGTGAAAATCGATGGTCAACGCGCCTATAAACTGGCCCGCGACGGCGAAGATGTTGAGATCGCCGCCCGCCCTCTGTTCGTTGAATCGCTGATCATGAACGACCGCCCTGACGACGATCATGTGCTGCTTGAAATGGTCTGCGGCAAAGGCGGTTACGTCCGCTCGATCGCGCGCGATCTGGGCGAGGCTTTGGGCTGTTTTGGCCACGTCCAATGGCTACGGCGCGTTTGGTCGGGTCCGTTTGACGCAAGCGGCGGCATTTCGCTCGATGAAGTCGACGCCAAAGCGAAAACCACTGAGCTGGATGCGCATCTGCACCCTCTCGAGATCGGTCTCAACGACCTGCCTGAGGTGACAACCGTCCAGGACGGCGCAACTCGTATCCGCAACGGCAATCCCGGCATCGCCTTTCCAAAGGATGTGGTCGAATACGGAGACGAATGCTGGGTCAGTCTGGATGGACAAGCGGTCGCCATCGGGCGCTTCAAGGGCGGCGAACTGCATCCGAGCAAGGTGTTCGTCGTTCAAGACACGGTTGATTGATTTAGGGTCTCGCTAAGACCTTCGCCATTTCAACCTCGCCATCTACGATTTTGCCGGTTTTGCTGTAGCCCTGTTTTTCGTAGAACAGGATCGCTCCGTTTTCAGCGTCGACAGCCGATAGCAACACGTAGCTGCGCCCGATTTCTTTGGAGCGTTTCTCGGCAAAGCGCATCGCGTCGCGGCCGTGACCGTTGCCTTGGTGATCCTTGGCCACCATCAGACGCCAGACATAGACCCCGTCCGGATTGTCATCCGGTTCAAGCTTTTGGTCAGGATGCGCCATATCCACAATCGCCATCATGCCGACGGCTGTGTCATCGACCCACATACCGTAGATCTCAGTTCCCGCCTCAAACAGAGATTGCGCCATCGTTATAGCATTGGGCGCGACAAAATCCTGTTGGTCATCCCCGACAGTCAGCTTGATCAACGGCATTTGGGTTTTGGCGGTGAGGATGCGGAAATCGGTCATGCCCCACCATCGCGCGCAAGGCCATTTTTGGCAAGCAAGGCATCTGCATCGTTTCCCCGAACAAATGCTACAAATGTCGGCAAACGCCTTGCACCCCCCGTCGCTTCGGGCGATCAATCGCCATGATCACACGCACCCATCTAAAAGGCGACGCCCAGTCCACAGCCATCTATTCGGATTGCGAAAACTATCGCTACTCCCTGACCCGCATTTGGGACGAAGGCCGAGAGCGGGTTGTGTTCATCATGCTCAATCCCTCAACCGCGACCGAGGTCCAGAATGATCCGACGGTTGAGCGCTGTGAGCGGCGTGCGCGCACGCTTGGGTTCGGGGCGTTTTCAGTGACCAATATTTTTGCTTGGCGCGACACGGATCCACGCAAAATGCGCGCCACCGTCGACCCAATCGGACCCCAGAATGATCAAGCAATTTCAGAGGCTTGTGACTGGTCAGACACGATCATCGCCGCTTGGGGCACCCACGGTGCGCATCTGAGCCGCGGGGCCGCAGTTGAAACGTTGTTGCGTCAAGGGAAACGGCCTGTCTATCACCTCGGGTTGTCCAAGGCGGGCCACCCAAAACACCCGCTTTATATTGCCTACATACAACAGCCAGAGCGTTGGTTCGACTAAAAATAGCGCTAGTTTGGTTGCACCTTGTTAACCAGAACCCATTGTTTTTGTTGAAATATTGACCCGTTTGACAAATGTTAGGCGTGGGAAATAAGTGGGTGAATGTGATGCTGATTATAGCTAGTCTGATCGGCCTTGTAATGGTCGGTGGCATGGCCCTTGCCGGGCTGGGCGAAATCGATGACGATAGCGGAATTCAAAGCGGATCAGACGACGACGATACCATGACTGGGTCTTCGGGCGACGATCAGATCGGCGGATTGGACGGCGCTGACATTGTCGCCGCAGGTGCCGGTGAAGATATGATTTTCGGCCATGCGGGTTTGGATACGTTAAACGGTGGCGAAGGCGACGACACGCTTTATGGCGGCACCGAAAACGACGTGGGTATCGGCGGCGCTGGCAATGACGATCTGTTTGGTCAAAACGGCCATGACACGCTTTTTGGCGGAATCGGGGACGATTGGCTTAACGGATCAGACGGCGACGACGCCTTGTTTGGACAATCGGGCGACGATGAGTTGCTTGGGGGGCTTGGCGACGATTTCCTGAACGGCGGCAGCGGTATGGACGTATTAAACGGTGGGGCCGGAAACGATGTGCTGTCTGGTCAAGACGCCGCGATGGATTTTCTAAATGGCGGCGCTGGGGACGACACGATGATTGCGGGCTCAGGCGACTATGTGTCGGGGGGCACTGGATCGGACGCCACGATTCTCGGGCAATGGATTTCGTCAGACGAACCCGCGATGATCTCTGATTTCAACGTCGACGAAGATCGCATTGAGATCTCAGTGGACGGGGGCAATCCTGATGTCTCGGTTGTGCTGGCGGATTCGGGGCTTTTTCAGGTGCGCTGCGACGATGACTTGCTGGCCGAAATTGCATCGAGCGGCCCGGTCACGCTGGCCCATATCATCGTCACGCAAACGGCCGTTTGAAAACGGGGGTTTCCAACGGCAAAGGAATCTCTTATATGCGCGCATCTGCTGTTGCAGACACCTCCATGGGCTTTGCTGGACGACATCCCGGCTACTGCCATAACCCTTTGATATTAAAGGAGACCCCGATGTCGATTACTGCTGAAGAAAAAGCACGCTTGATGACAGAATTCGCGACCAAAGAAGGTGACACCGGTTCACCCGAAGTACAGGTTGCTATTCTTACCTCACGCATCGCTACCCTAACCGAGCATTTCAAAACACACAAAAAAGACAACCACTCACGTCGTGGTCTTTTGATGATGGTTGCTCAGCGTCGTAAGCTTTTGGATTACACGAAGGCAAAAGATGTGGCCCGTTATCAGGACCTCATCAAACGTCTTGGCATCCGCCGCTAAGAATTCGATCCATTGGATCACAGACGCCCGTGGGAAGCCTCGGGCGTTTTTTTGTGAGCAATTGCTTTGACGGGTCTGACCACCATGACCTAGCGTTTTTGAATGGTTGATCGGTACAAGCTCGTAGACGAAAACGCAGAGCTGGAGTCTGGTTTGGCAAGGCCCAAGTGGTTCCGCCCACGGGTTGACCCCGCTGACATACGAAAACTGATGATAAAGTCGGATGCCATTGCCATGCGCGATACTCTGCTGTGGTTGGGTCTGATGGGTGCGTCAGGTTTATGCGCTGTCCTGCTTTGGCCAAGCTGGTGGTCGCTGCCGTTTTGGATCGTTTACGGTGTGCTTTACGGATCAGCGTCGGACGCGCGCTGGCATGAATGCGGACATGGCACTGCGTTTCAGACCAAGTGGAAGAACAGGGTCGTCTACCATATCGCGTGTTTTATGCTGTTGCGAAATCCGTACACGTGGCGCGCTAGCCATGTGCGTCACCACACCGATACACTCATCGTAGGCCGGGACCCTGAGATTGTTGCGATGCGGCCGCCTGATCTTTTGCGCGTGGTCCTAAACCTAGTCGGGGTGGCAGATACATGGGTTTTGTTTCGTCGCATGTGTCTGCATGCGGCTGGTCATATCCATCCAGAAGAAGCTGCTTACACCCGCAGCGAGAATTTCGCGAAGGTGTTCTGTGTGGCGCGTATTTGGGCTGTGATCTATCTGGCGGTGATCGTTTTGGCCGTTGTCATGGCGTCGATTTTGCCGCTGATTCTGATTGGATTGCCCTGCATTTACGGCGCTTGGCATCATGTGCTGACGGGATTACTGCAGCATTTGGGATTGGCTGAGAATGTCAGGGATCACCGGTTGAACACGCGCACGGTTTTGATGAACCCAGTCTCTCGGTTCATTTATCTGAACATGAATTATCATCTCGAACATCACCTGTTCACGGTGGTGCCCTATTACAATCTACCGAAACTGCATGATCGGATCAAACACGACGTGCCCGCGCCAGATCCGTCGATCTGGGCAGCGTTTCGAAAGTTGGGTCCGGTGTTGATCAAGCAGTTGACGTACAATCACGCTGTGATCGTTCCGGATTTGCCTGAGGGGGCCTTACCGTTTGGGGATGAGGTTGAAAGGCTACTGCCGCACGCTGTTTAGTGGCTTTGGGGTCGCCCGCTTTGCGGTCGATCCAGTCGGGGGCGCTGCCCCCGAACCCCCGCGGATATTTTTGGTCAAAAGATGTGGAAATGGCCTGCGCCGAGGGTTTCGGGCAGGTTGATCGGTGTCAGGGTTTGTATATTGCGCCGTTTTGAATAAAGTGGCGGGCCCGCCTTTGGGCTTGGATTTCCTAACGCCGAGCACAGGTGTCCCCTGTACCCTACGGGTGATCTT
>Ga0316204_10004948_pt1 | contig 22936 bp, 21 predicted proteins | sample 6monrhotite_MG_2_FD_205661 | JGI IMG/M metagenome (GOLD analysis project Ga0316204, IMG submission 205661) | Microbial mat bacterial communities from mineral coupon in-situ incubated in ocean water Damariscotta River, Maine, United States -... | ecosystem: Environmental > Aquatic > Marine >... | reverse complement strand
CAAGGGTACCAAGCTGGCCGCCAAGGATGAGTCCACCATGGACAATTCCCCCCTGCATGACCCGGTTCCCTTCGATGCCGACACCGGCATGCTGATGGCGGCGGACGTGGCGCTCAACAGCATCGCTGTGATCGATGGGGAGACCCTTGCCCTCATGGCGCGGGAACTGGGACGTTCCGATGAGCATGACGAACTGCACGCCCTCGCTGACGCCCACAAACAACGCATTGCCGACTGGCTGTGGGACGAGGAACGGGGAATTTTCGCGAACCGCATGATGGACGGTCGTTTCGTGCCGTCACTGGCCCCGACCTCATTTTTCCCCCTCGCCGCGGGGATTGGGACGCCTACGCAGATTGACCGCATGATCGAGGGTTACCTTCACAACGAGAAGAAGTTTGGCGGCAAGTGGGTGCTGCCTTCGGTCACCCGCGATGATCCGGCCTACCATGACAACGTATACTGGCGTGGTCGGATCTGGGGTCCGTTGAATTTCTGGGTTTATCAGGGTTTGCGCCGGGCCGGAAGGGATGCCGATGCCCGGATTATCGCCGACAAGAGCTGGGCGCTGTTTTCCCACAGCTGGCAGGACCGCGTGTGCGGCGAAAACTTCAACGCCGAAACCGGCGCGGTTCTCGACCAATCGGATACCGACGGTTTCTACGCGTGGGGCAGCCTGATGCCCGTGCTGACCGTGTCAGAAGTGATGGACTTTTCCCCATGGCATGGATGGAGTGTCATGGCGCCGTCGGAACCGGACGCCCGGATTGGTCCACTACAAAGCCCGATCGGGCCGTGTTTCATCTGTCGCGACAGTGGTGATACATGGTGGATCGAACACGCCGAGAGCGGCACCGTCTATCTGAAAAGCAATGTTACGGGGCGGGTGACAGGGGTATCACTGGACGGTGACAGTCCCGCCGCCACGATGCCGCAATCCGCTACCGAGGGATGCTGGATATCATTTCCGGGCCATGAGATCTGACCGGCTTTCGGGCGCTAGAACTGGACCAGACCCAGTACATCCTGAAACAGCACGGCGAAGAAAAACAGCCCCGCAATACAGCCGAACAACAGGTGCACGAAGTCGGCCTTGCCGTCCTCGTTACGGGCATGCAGGCCGCGCCATGCAACGATCCCTGTCGCAATAAGGAACACCAGATTGACGATGGGTTCGAGAGATGGGTCGAGTTCAAGAAAGTCAAACATGGGGAGATGTTACCTGCGCACCCGACAACAGGCAAGGGGTGGAAAACAGCTCACTTCAGGTGCGGAGTCAGGGCACGGTCTGGCTGATTTCCTTTTCATTGAAATAGGGCGGAAACTGCGATGTCGGCGAGTCGACCGAGTACTCCGCCACGGCGATGGCGGTGCCAAGCAGCACAAACAAGCCCCCCGCCGCGACCCAGAAACGACGCGCACCGTTGGGCACGCTTTCGCCAAACTCGCTATCGTAGAGATGATACTGCGCATGGTTGATATCGAGCCGACCGGCCTCATCAAGGCGGAGAATTTGGCGGGCGTAATGCCGTGCCCAATGGGGCACCTCATCGTGGAGCATGTAGTCGTGGAACAGGCGATCCACCAGAGCCTCCGGCAGGTCCCCATCGTGCCACGCCCGGTAGGCCAGTTGCAGTAACTGGAATTCACCCACTTGCAGGATATTGGCCGCCCGCCCGACTTCGCGTCGTTCGGCGGTTTCCTGTTCTTCCCGGTCAGGACGCAGCAGGGTCTGCCACAGGTTCATAATTACCCTTCCATCACCTCTTCCCCCCGTGCGAGGGGACGCGCGTACCAGTGTAGCCCGTTGAACTATCGGCCGTGTTCACATTGTGGTTACGCTAGCCCCATTCTTTCATTATATATTTATGGAATATGTTCTTGCGAGTCTTTAGTCTGGACGACTGTTTCGCCCGTTATTTTGATTTGAAAGCCATTGCCCATGTTGTTTTCCCCACGTTTTCGCAGTTTTTTCGGTGCAAAGCTGTTTCTGGCCGGATTGGTGTCGACCCTGTTTTTTAGTGCCATCCAGAGCCCTGTCCGCGCCGAAGAAGTCAAAATTAAGGGTGCCGACCTGTACCTGAACGCGGAACTGGCCCTTGGCGACGGTGCCGCGCGGGGCGATGCGACGGTCCTCATGGTGCATGGCACGCTGGCCCATAACGCGATGGAGACCATGGCGGGGTTAGCCAGCGTACTGAATGAGCGTGGCCTCAACACCCTGTCTATCAACCTGTCGTTGGGTATCGACGACCGGAAGGGCATGTATGACTGCGCGGTACCGCACCGCCACCGTCACTTCGACGCCCTGAACGAGATCGGCAGTTGGCTTGAGTGGCTACAGGCACAAGGGGTCCATGACGTGACCCTGTTTGGCCATTCCAGAGGTGGCAACCAGGCCGCACTCTATGCCGCTGAACGCGGTCATGCGCTGGTGAAGAATGTCGCCCTTCTGGCCCCCGCCACATGGGATGCCGACAAGGCCGCCCGTGAGTACGAAGTCCGCCACGGCGCGCCGCTCGCGTCGATGCTGGAAAGAGCAGTGGCGCAGGTTGCCGCCGGTAACGGTGCTGAGTTTCTGGCTGGCGCAGGCCTGCTGTACTGTCCGGGGTCGGAGGTGACCGCGGATAGCTTCGTGTCTTACTACACCCCCGACCCCCGGTTTGATACGCCCGGTATTCTGGACCGCATCCCCCTCCCGGTCGTCGTCATCGCCGGTTCAGAAGACACCGTGGTTGATGATCTACCGGCCAAGATTGGCACCGGATCGGAGCAAAAACAGGTGGAATTTGTCATTGTCGACGGTGCAGATCACTTTTTTCTGGATCTATTTGCGGAAGATGTTGCTGATTCTATTGAGGAAATCATCGAAATATCGAAATAACCAGAATTTATCGCGCTGCAATCTTGTCGTAAGCGTCCAATGATAATGTCCCTTACAATGGTATCTAAATGAGGGTTTCACAGCGAAACGTGGAACCGTTCATCGGAGGGGAATTCCGAAATGGACGAGAAAGAGCAATCGGCGCATCAGGCGACGGTTTTCAACGCAGATGGAAGCATTAGCCACCATCGACAGGGCCGCCCCCCTGAAACTCCTATGAAAGTGCCCGCCCCCGCGCCCGCAGTCAGGAAAGCAGCAACAGGAGGGGAAATTCCCTGCACGCCGGAAATGAATCCGGCCCTGATGCAGCGCCTTGCCGATCAGGCTGCCCGTTCTGTCGACGAGCAGGCCGATGACCTCGCCGATGCAATTTACACCAAATTCATGAGCCTGCTTACCGACAAAATCACCGAAAATGGCGGAACCCTGACGATGGATGACGTCGCAGAAATGGGCGACGTATTTCGCACCCAGATCGGCGATATCAAGGAAACCTTCCTCAGCGCCGTTGAAACCTATGTTCAGGCGCGCGACAAGAACAGGGTCAGCAGTGAACGGGGGAATATCTTCAATCGTATCATGGTCCACCACTTCGAGGATCGTTTTACCAATGAAGAAACCCTGATCGAAAAACCCGACCTCCTGTCGCGGCGCATGTTACCCGGCTATTACAGCGTGCTGTCCATGATGTTCGGCCCGCCAAAACTGGCTCGCTATGAACAACAGGCAAAAGCCGTCGTGGGTCTATTACGCAAAGGCAGTAGCGGCGAATTAGAATGGGACGACGTTCACCAATCCACCGAAGCAAAACGCCTCACCCTGCGGGCTGAAATCGACATTGCCCGACACTTCAAGGATACGGAAAAACGGCTCGACTGGATGGTCGCCATGATTAACAGCAACATGATCCCGCTTGAGGACGGCCGATTATCTTCCGGCTGGAACTTCACACGGGAAGCCGCCGAAGGCTTGCTCGCCGCGTTGTTCAGCAACCTGAGGGCCGCCATGAAAGATGAGGCAACCCGGCAAAAATTTGCCGATGAGCTGGGTGGCGATACCGTCATGGTGCTCGATGCCGTCACCAAGCGATTTGTGAAATGATGATGACGAACAGCAGTGGACCGACGAGCACCTTGAGTGTCCTGAATATTGTATTCAGCGATACCAATCCCGACAATGCGCGGCGCCATGCCCCCGCGTCGGCCCGGAACCGTGACCCCGTGTTATCGGTTCTCCGAACCGCGCTGCCCAATCGGGGCACCGTCCTCGAAATTGGCAGTGGCTCAGGGGAACACACGGCTTTTTTTGCGCCGTTTTTCCCAACGCTGGAATGGCAACCCAGTGATCTTGATACTTCCATGTTTCCCAGCATCATCGATTGGTCAAAATCCGCACTCGACAACAACCCGAACACGGACATCCGCCCACCGGTTCAACTGGACACCTGCAAACACCCATGGCCCGTCGATCACGCAGATGCCATTCTTGCCCTGAACATGATTCACATTTCGCCGTGGGCAAGCTGTGTCGGCCTGATGGCCGGCGCGCGCGACTTACTGCCGCCCGGGGGATTGTTGTATCTCTACGGTCCCTTCAAGCAGGATGGCCACCATACCGCACCCAGCAACGCCGAATTCGATGACAATTTGCGCAAACGGTATCCGCTGTGGGGCGTTCGCGATCTGGAGGACGTCCTCGCCGTCGCGGCGGAGCACGACCTCCATCTCGATCGAACAATTCCCATGCCCGCCAACAACCTGAGCGTCCTTCTCAGGCGGTGAAGTTACCGTGCTAAAGCGCGGCGACAACCATGATTTCCACATCGAGCCCCGCAGCCGCGAGCTTCGCCGAGTGGACTGCGGCGCGGCAAGGTGTTTCGCCGGGGGTCACCCATGAATCCCAAACCGTATTCATCTCGGCCCAGGTATCCATATCGGTCAACCATACGGTTGCCGTAATGATGTTCGTCTTGTCCGTACCGGCTTCGGCAAGCGTCGCGTCGATCTGGGACAGGATATCCGCCGTCTGATCCTTAACCGATTGACCGGACGCATCCCCTGCCACGACCCCCGACAGGTAGACGGTATCACCGTGGATGACAGCAGAACTCATCCGGTTCCCAGCACCAATTCGTTTGAGCGCCATAGTTTGGTCCTTTCAAGACTCGAAAAAGAGAAAAAGAGAAAAAGAGAAAAAGAGGGAACACTATTATCGTCAGGGAGATCAACCGAAATCTCGTCTAACCGGCCTCATCGTACCCATGACCACTCGGAAGCGGGAAGACCAGAGTTACGGTCGTTCCCACGCCGACTTCACTCTCGATTTTCAGATTCCCATCGTGGACATCGACCAGAGATTGAACGATCGCCAGACCAAGACCCGTCCCCATCTGGGTGACATGGGGATCGCTATGGGTCTGGGAAAACGGCTCGGTCACGGACGACAGCTTGTCCGCCGGAATCCCCGTCCCCGTATCCCTTATTTCCATTGTCATCGTTGATGGCCCCGACGAGACGGAAACGATGATGGATCCCTCGGGGTCCGTAAACTTGACTGCGTTGGACAGCAGGTTCTGGATGATCTGGATGATGGATCGTTTATCGGCATACAGTGCGGGCAGGTCTCTGGGGATATTCAGCACCAGCTTGAGGTCCCCGTCTTCCACCGATTTTTCGACGTGACGGGCGCAAATTCTAAGCAGCTGATCGACGTTGATGGTCTCTTTCACCAGCGAGCGTTTCCCGGCCTCAATCGCCGAAATATCCAATATATCGTTGATAAGCGACAACATGTGCGCGCCGCTGTTATGAATATCATGGGCGTACTCCCGGTAATTGTCACTCCCGAGCGGCCCGAAATACTGCGAACGGAGCATTTCACTGAACCCCAGAATCGCATTCAACGGTGTGCGAAACTCATGGCTCATGGTGGCAAGGAACTCGGATTTTGCGGTGTTCGCCCGCTCCGCACTAATCAACGCCTGCTGCAATGCCTCCTCGGCCCGCTTCCGCGCCGTGATGTCGGAGGTCGACCCACGATGCCCCAGATAATTACCGTGGGTGTCGAAACGGGGTTTGCCCTCAATGGTCGCAAAGCAGATACGATTGTCCGTTCCCCTGAAGCGGTATTCAAACCCCCTGAGGGCAGTTTGATCTTTTAACGCCGTGCGATAGGCCACCCATTCGTTGGGTGCCATCAGGTCACCGGAAATTTCCTCATGGGTCATGCCCACCGTATTGGCGAAGGAAAAATCACTGACCTTGTCGTCGCCGTCGGAGGTCCAGATGATCTTCCCATCCGTGTCGATCTCCCATAGCCAATCGGTCGCGAACTCAGCGAATTCCTTGAACCGCCTTTGGTTGATCCTCAGTTCGGCCTGTACGCGAAGCATGCGCTCAATCACGGAGCCGATAAACCCGATGCCGAGCAGCATCAGGGCGGCGACACAAAACGCAACGACTTCTGTCACCAGATCAATCGGTTTTGGGGGTTCTGCGATAACCGTGTCATAGAAGGTAATCGCCCGCATCGCCCCCGTCAGGCCGAGCGCGACGGACACAAATATCCACGCCCGCCATCGCTGGGTCGTCCGAATCAGGCGAAGCGCCATCCCGGCTGCAACAAAGTGGAAAACAACTGATCCGCCGATAAGAAGTGCCGTACTAATCATCAAACCCCTGCGCTAAACCTAAACTGCGATACTGGTAGTTCACTTGGTGTCACAACCCGACCCCGACAAGGTTCAGTTTACCGTCGGAAACAGCCGGGCACCAAAAATACGCCCCGCTGATCGGGTGCGAAAAGGAAAAAACCCCATCCGTAATCGCATCATCGTGTCCCGCCATACGTGAAATTTGTGCCTCAAAGGCATCGAACGAATGGCCGAAGGCGACGAACATCAGACCTTCTCCACTCGAGTCCGCCCACGGCATGGAGCGTCGGACAACAAAGGCCTCCGGGTCGAAGCTCTCCTGCGCGGTCCGTTTGACATGCGCAGATTCCGGGGCGTCATCAAGTTCCTCATTGTCGCTGAGACGCCGACCGATGACGTTATCGCGCTCGTCCTGGGTCATGGCCTCGAATTGATCAAGATTGTGAGCCCACTGCTGAACGGCCACAAAGCTGGAGCCATCCAAATCTGGCCCGGCCCCCGCGACAACTGCGGCCCGGTACGCGGCGTCTTCAACCGGATTTTCGGTCCCGTCTTCATACCCGGTCAGGTCAAGCCCGGTTTCGTACTTGAAACCGTCCACTATTCTGTCGCACTGAAACGCTGGTTCAAGCATATGCATGATGGAACGCGCCGAATGGATAACCCGCCCGCGGTCACTATCGCGCACCCAGAACCAGAGGTCCGTTTGTGTCGAGGGAATGTCACAACTGCCCCCCTCAATAACAGGACCGGCAATATGGGGAAACGGCCTGAGCCCTGCAATCGAATGCCCCAAGCCCTGAACAAGTGTCGCGCCAAGACCAACGACCGTATCCATTCCGATGGCCATGGACGCCAGATGTCTGAGCGCCGACGCCGGATTTCCGCCATCAACGACACTGAACTCGAGATAGCGCGCGTGACTTGGAATGGGGGCTAGGATGCCGGGTTGTGGTTCATTCATCTTCAGCTCCAGAACGGTTGGCAGGTCGGTGCTTCCGGCACCACCACTTGCGCCCGTACCTTACCACCAAAGCGGTCGATACGGGTATTCCGTTTCACTTCACGGCGCATGCGAAAAAGAGATTAACGCAAACTGGATAAATTGACGATAAGCGCGTCGTTCTTCCGCCGGATGGCGGTTGCGATCTTATGGGCGCTGTCCTGTTCGGCTTCACCGCATTCGTTGCAGGCATCGACAGCCCGGTGCTGGCCTTCCAGCATTCCCCGAATAACCGACGCTTCGATTACTGCCGCAACTTTCTCGCGTTGCTCGGCGGAAAGCTCGCCTTCGAGTTCCTTCAGGGCGTCATTGACGATTGTTTTTAGTTTATGCATTCACCTGTTTCCTTATTTTTTGGGGAGTGCGTAGTGGATGGCCTCCCTCGACACTTGCTGTCGCCACCGACATCCCCCCGGTACGTTCCCGATAATCGGGCCCCAAACGTGCGAGGATAGTACCCAGTTTCTCATCATAAGGGAATTAGAATACGGTGGGTTTATTCCCGTTTACCGTGCTCGGAAAGCCAGATCCCGCCGAGCACGAGGAACAGGGCAACCATATGGAATACCTCGATGGTCTCGGCCAGCACCGATACGGCAAACAACGACGAAAACACCGGTACCAGATTGATAAAAACACCGGCGCGGTTGGGGCCTATTCTTTCCACGCTCTGGATAAAGAAAATTTGTGCCAGAAAGGACGGAAAAACCGTGACCAGCGCCGCGATGATCCACCCGGTGGCTGATGGCCAGTAAAAGTCGCCGAAAGTATACTCCGCGACGGAAAACGGTATGGATACAAAGAAGGCGACCCCGGCAAGGACCGTAAACAGGCCGAGAGCCGAAGCCGCCGGACGCTGACGCAACCCGACGGTGTAGGAAGCATAGAGCGCGCACGCCATAACCATCAACAGATCTCCGAGATTGAACGACAACCCCGCCAGATGCACCAGGTCGCCCCGCGCACCGACAATCAGTACCCCGGCGATGGTCCCCAGCACGCCGATAAACTGCAACGGCGCGACCCGTGTGCGGTAAAGAAAAAAAGTGCCCATCAGGACGAATACGGGAATCGAGCCCTGAATAATCCCGATATTCAGGGCCGACGTTGAATACGCTGCCGAATAGAACAACAGGTTAAACCCGGTAAACCCCATCACCGCGAGACACGAGATAAAGCCCAACCGTTCGCGCAGGATCGGCCAGTCACGCCTGACATGTACGTTGGCAAACACCAGCATCAGCAACAGGGCACCGGACCAACGAACAGTCACCAGCAGCATGGGCGGAATTTCCCCCACCGCCAGCTTGCCAAAGATAGCATTTGCCCCCCAGCAAAGCGTGGCAAAAACCAACAGGAAATAGGCCCTCGCGGCAGGCTGTGGCAGTTTCGGCCGGGTTGATGACTGTTCAGACACGATGAATTTCTACAATGTTAAGTGTGCGGGTGGCTCTCTGTATGGACCCATATGACGCCAGTAGCTATACCGCGTTTGGGACCAAGGGGCAGGAACGGGAAACCCGCCTGAAACAGGTGCCCGGACCGGGCACACCATCGCCGTTTACGAATCAAACCATATCCCCTACTGTCGGTGCCATGAGCACAATCCATATCATGCACGAAAATCCGGAATGGGCGGCCCCCCTGTTTGCTGCCCTTGATGCCCGTGGGCTGGCCTATCGCGACTGGTTTCTCGACGAAGGGTCCATTGACCTGTCGGCGCCGCCGCCGGAGGGCATTTTCTATAGCCGCATGAGCGCGTCATCGCATACCCGCGGGCACCGCTATGCACCGGAACTGACGGCCGCCATGCTGGTCTGGCTGGAACAGGCCGGGCGGGTTGTGCTGAATGGCTCGCGCACGCTGGCGCTGGAAGTCAGCAAAGTCGCCCAGTACACCGCTCTTGCGGATGTCGGGGTGCCCGTGCCGCGAACCATTGCTGCCGTCGGCGCGCAATCGATTATTGATGCCTGGGACGTCATCGACGGCCCCGTCATCACCAAGCACAACCGAGCGGGCAAAGGCCTTGGCGTCCGCCTGTTCCGCGAAAAGGCCAGCTTGCAGGATTACGTCCACGGCAGCGGGTTTGACCCATCGGTCGATGGCATCACTTTGGTTCAGCAGTATATTCAGGCCCCGGAGCCCTGCATCGTTCGGGTGGAGATGGTCGGTCGGGAACTGGTTTACGCGGTGCGGGTCGATACCTCGGAGGGGTTTGAGCTCTGCCCCGCAGATGTTTGTGAACTGGACGCCAGCACCTGCATGATCGACGGCGCACAGGGAAACTCCGACGCACAGGAACGCACCGAAAAATTCCAGATACTCAAAGACATCGAGCCGCCCTTCGTCGCCGAGATACAACAGTTGATGCGGAATAACGGGACCCATGTTGCCGGATTTGAGTACATTACCGACGACGCAGGCAGAGCCTATGTCTACGATATCAACACCAACACCAATTACAATTCGGCCGCCGAAGCCCGCGTTGGAATTTCGGCCATGGACCGCCTGGCAGCCTTCCTTGGTGAAACAAGCACAGCCCCCCTCATCGAGGCCCCCGGACCACATCGACCTCCACATAGCTCTTCCGAAGCGCAAGGGTCAGTGGTGGATCGGGTCGGGCATCGGTAATCAGCCAGTCAATATCGTCCAGTGGCATCGCCGTTTCCATGAGCGGACGATCGAATTTCACATGATCGGCAAGCACGACGAGCTGATCCACGCGGGCGCGCATGGCCCGCTTGATCCAACACGCCCGATTATCGGCATCCGTTGCGCCCTCTGTTGTTAGCCCCCCGGCGCTGATAATCGCGCTCATGCCGCGGAACCGGTTCAGGAAGCCCAGCGTTTCCGACCCGAAAACGGCGGCTTCCTCCATGTCAAAGTCACCCGGACACATAATGGTGTGAATAAGCGGATTGGTGCCCAGTGCTCGCGCCACGCCGTAGCTGTTGGTGATAACCGTCAGGATACCGCCATGGCTGGCATTAAACGCCCCCGACAAAACCTGTGCAAAGATTGTCGTTGTCGCGCCGGCGTCGATCATGATTACCGCGTCACCATCGCCGATGATCTTCCGCACGGCACGTTCCGCCATGCGTTGGCGACCGCCGCGGTTGATCGTCGCGCGTATGTCGACACCCGGCTCCACCGCCAGCGATGTAACCGCCGCGCCGCCATAGGTCCGATCGATCAACCCGCTACGCGACATCTCGACCATATCGCGGCGGACCGTTTCCCCCGAAACGCCAAACCGCGCCGCCAACTCAGACGCCCGCACCGTTGGTCGGGTGCGGAGCACACCGAGAATGGCGTTGCGCCGGGCCTCCATCTTACTCATGGTGCCGAGGCCCGTGCCTTCAGCAACCGATCAGCAAACTCGGCAAAGCCCTCGCCCCCCCGATTTTCGGCCAGGTAGCGGGGCATCGCCGACATCTGGTCTGCCATATCCATCACATTGGCGACACCGACGGCGTTGGGAAACGCCGCGAACATGGGAGCATCATTGGGCGAGTCGCCCAGAAACACCACGGTGTCGGCAGCGGCCTGAACATCGAGCTCAAAGGCTTCGTCAAAAAACGTCCGCGTCATCGTCAGTTTATCGTAGTCGCCGAACCAGCCATTGACGTGGATGGAACTGACCTTGGCCTGCGCCCCCGCATCCTCGAACATCGTAACGATGGTTTTGATGGCGCCCTCAGGCAGCGGCGGTACGTCCTCGCAGAAATCAATGGCCAGATCAGCCTCCCGGTACGCCTGATCAGCGGAAATCGCGCAGCCCGGCACGGCGGCGGGAATGGCATCACGCAGCGCCGCCATCTTTGCCGCATCGGCAATCCGTTCGGCTTCGGTTTTCCAATACCGCCGGTGCATGCGTTTTTTTTCCCTGTCATAACGGAAATAAAATGCCCCGTTTTCTCCCACCACCCCCTGCACCGGCCAGAACCGTGCAACCATATCGCACCACCCCGCAGGGCGGCCGGTGATCGGGACCACAATCAACCCGGCATCATAAAGCCGCTCCAGCGCGGAATAGGCCACTGCGGGCAAGCGCCCCTCCGTGGTCAGGGTGTCGTCGATATCCGTCAACACCGCCGTGACGCGGCACAGATCGGCTTCCGTAAATTGCGCTAGCGGCGCCGGTGATGGTGTTGCGCTAGATCGGATCATGCTTGCGTCCCCTCCCGTCCGATCCGGGTGCCGGATCGGGCACCCCGCGGACGATCTAAAAATTCATGAATATGCAAACTCCCACATTAAACGTGGGAAGTCACATATTTTGTAATGCACAAAAATACTTCCACCCGGAATGGATATTCCGGCCGCGAAGGCTCATGTTTGATGTTTAGGTGCAGGAAGCCCGTCAGGCGAACGCTTCAACTTCCCGGACACATGCCAGGGCATTCGAAATCGCCTCTTGTAGAACCATGCCGGTGAATGGCTTGGCCAGCACACCGTCCGCGCCGACTTTTTCGGCAGCTTCCAGTGCCCTACCGCTGCCCATCTGCTTGTCGAAGCCGCCGGACATGGCAATAATCTTGACCTGTGGCCAGTTGTTCTTGATGCCCCTAATCGCTTCAATTCCGCCGATTCCCGGCATGAAGATGTCCGTGACGACGGCATCGACCCCAACAATATCGTGCGACGTAATGGCCTGCTCGAAGGAATCCGCCGTCTGCACCGTGTAGCGGCTTTCCGGCAACATCCCGGACACCGCCCGGCAAACCGTCCGGCTATCGTCAATGACAAGGATGTGCTTTTTCGCAGCGCTCTCAATGACCCCTCGCATGGTCGCGACGAGTTCATCTTCCTGAAACGGTTTTTTCAAGACCGCATCCGCCCCCGCGCCGCGGGCTGCTTTCAGCAAATACATGGGGTCGGTTGATGCATCCCCGGCGGACATTGCCACCACGCCGATGTCCGGTTCCATCGTGCGAATGCGCGCAATTCCCTCAATTCCACTCATTCCCGGCAGGATAATGTCCGTCAGGACGGCCGAGACATCGCGAACGAACCCGTTCTCAAAAACGTCTTCAAAAGATCCCGCCGTAACCGCGCGAAAATTATTCGCCATGAGCATATCGCCCGCGATCCGCGTGACGGTTGGCGAGTCGTCAATGATCAACACGCGGGGTTTATCATTCCCGTTTCCAATAGTCATCCCACTCCCTAATCACCCTGTTTACCGAAGGGACTATACACCCTTTGCCGCTGTGGCATTCAAGAAAATGTTATCGTTTCAGGGCGCAGGGCGTTACGATAGGGGATGTCTTGCGGGACTCCCCGTCCCGTGGCGTTTATTTTATATTCAGCAGGACAACCATGACGACCGAGCGATTTATAGACCGCCCGTTTCCATTGAAACGGCGCTTTTTAATCTGGATCGTCCCCGGATTACTTCTTTTCGTCGGAATTCTGGTTTTCACCACCTACCGGGCCTCACAGGACGTGGTGCGTGACATTTACCTGAAACAGGCAACGTTGCGGGCCGAAGGTGTCGCCCAAGGCGTCGCCCGCGCGCACCCCGGCGAGTGGCGTGATCTGGTGAACGGTATCGACCTGAAAGGCGACAGGCTCGATACATTGTCCCAAGCGTTCGAGAACGAACGGCGTGAGTTTAACTTGTCAAAGCTCAAAGTTTACGACCTCCACCGCCTGACCATTTTCGCAACGGACAGCACACAAATCGGTGTGCTGGAAGACAACGCTGCCCTCCGGGGGGTCCTTGCGACGGGACAACCGCACGTTCTGGTCGACGCCCCCGGCACCACCGGCGAATTATATGAGCTCTACGTTCCCTACCGGGTCGATGATCACCTGATCGCGGTTTTTGAGATTTATGAGCCTTCGAGCTACCTGAACAGTATCCTCGGCCACGCCGCCATGCCGGTGGTTCTGATCCCCGGCGCGCTGCTCACCGTCATGTTGATCGGATTGGGTATTCTGGTGTTCGGTGCCCAACGCGCCATCAACGCGCGAACGATGGAAGTGAACCAGTTGCGCGGGCGCCTGGAAGGACTGGTATCACGCCGCGCCGCCGAAGCTATGCGGCAAGATGAAGGGGGCGACAAGACACTATCCGAAACGGTTTCCTGTACGCTTCTGTATACGGACATCAGAGGCTTCACGAGTTACTCGGAAAACCATACTCCGGCCCAAGTCATCGCCTACCTGAACGATATCATGTCCCTGCAAATTGACATCGTAGAACGCCACGGCGGGGACGTGGACAAAATGATTGGCGATGCGTTATTCGCGCGGTTCCATGATGCAAACAGGGAATCCCGGGCAATCAAAGCCGCGGTGGATATTCAGCTCGCCATGGCGGAACGAGGCCTTGAACCGGGAATCGGTATCGGCATCTTCTCTGGCGATGTGATCGCTGGCGGTATAGGCCCTGAAAACCGTCGCGACTACACGGTCATCGGCGACAGCGTGAATGTGTCGGCCCGGCTATGCTCCATGGCGCCAGCGGGAGAAATTGTCTGCGACACGGACACTCTGGATGTATCAAAGGAAAGCGGCTTTTCTGCCATGGAAACCTGTCAGGTAAAAGGCCGGCAGGAAGAACTCCGCATACAGCGCCGCCGACCGTGACCCACCCCGAAGCGAGAGAACCAACCATGCCCGAGCGCCAACCCATTCGCACGGTCCTTGTCCTGCACAAGGATATCGACGAGGTACGCCCCATCCTCGCGCAACGCTGCGGCGAGGTTGATGTCCACTTCCTCGATGACCTCGACCAGATCGAGACGACCCTCGCCCGGGTTAACCCGGAGGCCGTTCTCTCCATCTCGCAATCCACCTTCTCGGGCAGCGCCCACCGCGCGGCAATTGATTACCCCAGCGTCCGCTGGTTCCACGTTGGTGGTTCCGGATACGAATATATCGTGCCGTGGGACCATGACCGTGTCACCGTCACCAACGGGTTGGGAATTCTGGCGCCCTTTCTGGCGGAAACCACCCTCGCTGCCATGCTGATGTTGAACGGTAATTTCCTTGCATACGCACAACAACAGCGTAACCGCGACTGGTCCCCGGTCTTCTTCCGACCTTTACACGGACAGACCTTGCTCATTGTCGGGCTTGGCAAGATCGGCAGCCTTGTCGCCAAAAATGCCAAGGCATTGGGCATGCGCGTTCTGGCGACACGGCGAACCCCGGCACCCGATCCATACGTTGACGAAGTTCACAGCGACAGCGCCCTTGGCGCACTGATCCCTGATGCTGATTTCGTATCACTCCACGTCCGGATGTCAGAGCAAACCCGTGGGTTAATCGATGCCACAATGATGGCTGCCATGAAGCAGGGAAGTTTTCTGGTTAATACGTCCAGAGGCCCCGTTGTTGACGAAGCGGCGTTGGCGGATGCTCTCGCGAGCGGACATCTGGGTGGCGCCTATCTTGATGTGTTTGAAACAGAGCCCTTGTCACGCGAAAGCCCGCTATGGGATATGCCAAACACCATTATCACCCCCCATGCGGCAGATAACGTCCATGACTGGGTGGCCCGTTTCACCGATTTCTTCGCCGACAATCTGGTCCGCTGGAATGCCGACCAACAACTACTGAACAGGGTGACGCCTTGACTGACATAATTTTACATCACTATCCACAATCACCGGTTTCCGAGAAAGTCCGGTCTGGACTAGGCATCAAGAAGGCGGCATGGCGCTCGGTTGAGATACCGCGCCTACCGCCAAAGCCTGATCTCCTGCCGTTGACCGGCGGCTACCGACGCACACCGGTCATGCAAATCGGCGCTGACATATATTGCGATAGTGAGTGTATTCTGCGAACCCTCGACGGGCACTTGCCGTCCCCTGCATTTTATGGACAAACGCCCCCACTGTGGAACGGACACGGCCTGTTTGAGTTACTGTTCAAGCTGGCACTGGTCTACACCGGAGACGCCATGCCGGAGGGGTTTGTGGAAGACCGCGGCCGACTTTACCTCGGCCCTGACTGGGACATGGATACTCTTTCTAGCCAGATCCCGGGTGTCATCGACAGCATAGAAAACGAGTTTTCCGCCCTTGATCAGGTGCTTGGCGAAGATCGGTTATTCCTCGGCGGCGAGCAACCCAACGCAGCAGACGCAAATGCCTATCATCTTGTCTGGTTCCTGCGTGGACGGTGGGATGGCGGCCCCGCACTACTATCCAAGCTGACCCATGTACTGGATTGGGAAAAACGAATGACCCAAATCGGTCATGGGACGTGGACTGAACTGAGCAGCGGTGATGCCCTCGACATTGCCCGGAACGCCGAACCGACCACGCCACGTTCAGTCGAAAGCGACAACTCGCTCGGGCTGAAGATCGATCAACCGGTTACGGTTACGCCCGACGGGATTGGTGGTGACCCGGAGGTTGCCGGAACTGTTCGGTTTATCGACCACCATACCATCGCCATTCTGCGTCACGATGAGTTGGTTGGCGATGTCTGCGTTCATTTCCCGATACTCGGCTACCGGGTCCGGGCCCAATAGCCCCGCCCGCTTGCACGGCGTGCGGGGACTGGCCATATTCTTTTAAGTAGGCCACTTTCTTTGGTTGCCAACCGCAGCAAGTGGCACATCAACATCTTGTGCGTAGGAAATTTAGCCGTGTCCATGAAGCTCTTCCGGTGGTTTGAAAAAACGTGCGAAGTCTATCCGGATGCGGTTCCGGAGATGCCACCTACGCAGTTCTGGGCGTTCCTGTTCCACTACGCCAGACCGTTCAAGAAACTGATCGCAACAAGCGCCCTGCTCGCGGCGGCGGCGGCGCTCATTGAAGTCTATCTATTTTCATTTGTCGGGAACCTTGTTGACTGGCTGAGCACCACCGAGCGCGCCTCCTTCTGGGACACACACGGAACGGAACTGATTGTCATTGGCTCAGTTGTCCTGATCCTTAACCCTTTGCTTAACTTCGCTTATGAAACCGTGGTTCACCAAGGACTGATGGGGAATTTTGCCATGCGCACGCGCTGGCAAATTCACCGTTACCTGCTGCGCCAGAGTGTCGGTTTTTTTCAGGATGATTTCGCCGGGCGCATCGCGACCAAAATGATGCAGACCTCGCTGGATGTCCGCGACACAGTGTTGCGGTTCGCGCAGGTGTTTCTATACGTCGGGGTATATTTTACCGGCGCCGTGTTCCTGTTCGCCACCAGTGACATCCGCCTGACCGCACCGATGATTCTGTGGCTCTTCGGCTACCTGATCACGCTGTGGCTATTTGTGCCACAAATGGCACGCTTGTCGAAGGAGCAGGCGGATGCCCGTTCCATGGTGACCGGCCGGGTGGTCGATAGCTACACCAACATCCCCACCATCAAAATGTTTGCCCACGCCCGCGACGAAGACATCTACGCGCGCGAGGGAATGGATGTGTTCCTCGACTGTGTCTATCGTCAGATGCGTCTAAGCACCCGGATGATTTCAACGCTTTATCTTCTGAACGGCGGCCTTCTGTTCTCCGTTGCGACGCTGTCGATCTGGTTATGGAGTGTTGAGGCTGTATCAGTTGGTGCCATTGCCTTCGCCCTCGCTCTGGTCCTGCGCCTCAGGGGCATGTCGCAGTGGATTTTATGGGAGGTTTCGGTCCTGTTTGAAAGCGTTGGCGTGGTGCAGGATGGTATTGAGACCATTTCACGCGAGCGTTCTGTGTCGGATAGTGAAGGTGCCGATGCCCTGTCGGAGGTCCGCGGAGAAGTGGTCTTCGATGATATTCATTTCAATTATGGTCAGGAGCGGGATGACGGGCGGCACGGAATTCTTGATGCCCTCAGCCTGACGATTCCCGCCGGGCAAAAGATTGGTCTGGTCGGACGGTCCGGTGCAGGAAAATCGACACTGGTGAATCTGCTACTACGTTTCTACGACGTCGAAGGAGGCAAGCTTCTCATTGATGGTCATAACATTTCCCATGTCACGCAGGAGAGCCTGCGCGCACAGATCGGCATGGTGACGCAGGACACGTCGCTGTTGCACCGCTCCGTCAGCGATAACATTCGCTATGGCAGCCCCGATGCTAACGAAGCGGAGGTGATCGAAGCCGCCCAAAAGGCCCACGCCCACGACTTTATCCTTGGCCTGGAAGATTTGAACGGGCGCACCGGCTACGACGCTCACGTCGGAGAGCGCGGCGTAAAGCTGTCTGGCGGTCAACGTCAACGGATCGCCATCGCCCGGGTTTTGCTAAAGAACGCCCCTATCCTGATCCTTGACGAAGCGACAAGTGCTCTGGATTCGGAAGTTGAAAGTGCCATTCAGGAGAGTTTGTACATGTTGATGGAGGGCAAGACCGTAATCGCCATTGCGCACCGCCTGTCGACCATCGCCGCCATGGACCGCCTCATCATCATGGATCATGGAAAGATCATCGAAGACGGCACACATGCCAGCCTGTTGGAGCAGGGAGGGTTGTATGCGGAATTGTGGGCTCGGCAGTCGGGCGGCTTCCTGGCATACGATAGCGAAACCGGGAACGACCTTTCTGCTGAAGCATAGGCCTCCGCCACAAGATCAGGGCTTGTACATCCGCTGTTTATCGTCCTGCTCCGGCACCCGCATCAGGCGTTCCTCTTCCGGCAGCTGAAGTTGCTGATAGAGGTACTCGGCTCGCCGCAAGGCGCTAGAGGGCGTTTTATCATAATACAGCAGGTGGTTTAACCAGCCCGGCCCCTCGCCAATATCATAGTCTATTTTAAGAGATTCGATATAATCGGCCAAAGCATCCTCATAACGTCCCTGCCGGTCTTTGATAATAGCCCGGTTGGCGTAGGCAGCACTTAACGCGCCAATGCCCGTTGGGTCATCGTCGGTCAGGGTATCGAGAAGAAACTCAATGGAGTGTGAGAGGACGGCTTCGGCATCATCGTAGCGCTCCAGCTGCATCAGAGCCACGCCCTTCCCCAGAAGTGCGCCACGGTGGTTGGGCGCATCGGCAAGGGCAGCGTCAAACCGCTCGATTGCTTCTTCGTAATAGCCATCACTCAGCTTGATGTCCCCCTGGCGAACCTCGAAGTCCCCGGGGACACTGTTGTTATACCACGTAATTCCAGTCCAGATGGTGAACATAACCACCGTCAGGATCAGCATCAGCTTGATAAAACGCTTTTGAATTTGTGGGGTGAAATATGCGCTCATTACTTGAACAGTGTACTCACATAGAACAGGGAAAACATGGAACAGAGCAATGCAGAGGTGAAAGCGGCACGACGTTTCAAGCGTTCCTGCTCCACCTCGTCAACAACGTCATCGCCGCCCTTTCGCATGGCGCGACGAACCGTCATAACCCAGATCAACCGGCGCACCGGGAAAAACAGCGCTATGGCTAGAACGGCTGTCCAAAGGTACCGGTATTCCTGCGTAAACAGGGCTTCCATTCGCGTGGCCTCTTTATGGTGTATGACACTTGTTTCTTAAGGTGCTTACGCAACCAATCGGATGCTAGCAGACGCCCCCCGGCACCGTAAAGGCGTGCCGTTATTCCAACGGGGTTTTAACGAAGAAATCCGCGAATTGAACTTAAATGAATCGGCCAAAGAAAACGGGGGAAGGCGCTGGCCTCCCCCCGCAGTTCTTTATCGGATCTGTATTCAGAACCTGCCTTACTCGGCAGCAGTTCCCGGTACAGCATCACCGATATCGTCGACGAGAGCTTCGACTTCCTTATCAGGAATCGTAGACATCTCCATCTTGTAGGCAAGGAACCACATCATAAAGACGCCCAAAGCCCACCAGAGAATTTGCCACGCCCAAATCGACGGGATACCGAAGGTCCAACCTTCAACACCAGCATCCGGAGCACCGAAGATATCGTTGCCAATAACAGCACCCGGGCCGATTCCGAAGAACAGCCATACGAGGGTGATGATCCAGGCAACGGGCTTCAGGCCCTGTTTTGCAGCGCTGAGGGTGGCATGCTCACGCAGGAAGTTATGGTACTTCATGCGATGAGCAAGAGAAGTTTCGCTCTGCGTCATTGCCGAAACAATGAGACATACACTCAGGTTGAAGAACATTCCCCAACCAGCGGAGTGCATGGTCCAGGGCCAACGGCCCCAAGGCAGATCAATCCCAAACACGGCAGCGATCGACGCACCGAAGTTTTCCGTGAAGATAACCCCAAGCAGACCGACAGCGAGCCCCCATGTCGCACCCTGACGGGTGATCCACGGGAACCACGTGACGGCGGCAAGTGAAGGCCACATCTGGAAACCGAACGCCACGGCCAATCCACCCAACAACACCAAGGCATCGTGGGAGTAGGTTGCAACCAGGAGTGCGGAAACGACGATGAAGAGAACACCAAGTCGACCGAACAGCTTTTGTGTTTCGTGGCTGGCTGTTGGATTGATGTAGCGCTTGTACAGATCGCGGGTCAGCATACCGCCAGCGGTGGACATGTAAGCCGCACCGGTTGACTGCATGGCTGCCAGGGCACAAACCGCCAGCAGACCAACGAACCAAGGCGCACTATCACCAACCAGGTTGATGTAATGCGGCACCAAGCCACCCTGCCCGTTGGCGGAAAGATCCGGCAATACGGACGATACGGCGACACCTGCTTCCGTTGCACCCGGTGTGGCACCCAAAAGGTGGGCCCCCATGCCTTGTGCAGCTGTGAAGAAGAACAGGATGAAACCGATACCAAAGGATGAAGCCCACACCTGCTGCGGTGCGAACGGACGGGGATCCTTGTTACCAAACGCCCACATGGTGAACGCAGGAGCGGAGTGAATGCCCATGAGTGCAAACATGTAGGTCAGACACATGACACCGGTCCAGAGACCACCGACAGGTGTTTCCTTACCAAGGCCAGCGGTGAACTGGATCACGCCAGGAATAGCGAAGTAGGCGTTATAGTCGCCGCCACCATGTCCCTGGGTTGTGCCCCATTTGCCAACACCTGTCTGAGCGAGGTTCGCCATGGCTTCGTTGAAGGCACCAAAACCGCCAAGCTCACCGTAAGCGATGAACCCGATGGCAACGATACCAAAGGCCAATAGCAGGCATTGCAGGGTATCCACGTATGCCACCGCGCGAAGACCGCCCGAAGCAACGTAGATCAACACAACACCCGACAGAACCCACATACCGGCTGTTTTCGGCACCATGTCATCGGTCAGTACCTGGAACAGGAAGCCCGATGCGCCGAGTTGAACACCCAGATAGGGAATTGAAAACAGCAAGGCGACACAGACCACCAGCAGGCGAATACCATCACCCTGGAAGTAGTCCGACAGCATTTCGCCCGGTGTTACATAACCGAATCGCTTGCCGAGCATCCACTGCCGCTTCAGGAACATCACACCCGTGAACGGGATGGTGATGGCATAGAATGAAGCGTAGGCGTATTGGAAGCCATCGCGATAAATAAGCCCCGGGTGGCCCATAAAAGTCCAACCGGAGAATGAAGTTGCAGTTGCCGCTAGGACGAACACCCACAACGAAAGTTGACGACCAGAGAGGAAATAATCACTGGCAGTCTTCGCCATACGCGCACTTTTGATCCCCCAGAAAATACAGTAGGACCAGTACAGTGCGACAAAGACGAATAACCATACGACTTTCGCAGACAAGATAGTTTCTCCCCTATCTGTTTATGGTTCCTGCGCCCTGCTATCGCAATCATCAGAGATGTCGCAAACACGAACAGAGCCAGAAATCCCAACATCCTCAGGCCAGACACACATGCATCCAACCCAGTTCCCTTAAGCTCTGGCAGCACAGGTCGCCAGAGCAGCTCATTTCACGAAACAATAAACACAGGTTCAAATCAACGACAGGTCAGAAAAACTGCCCCGGCCACGCGATGACACGCAAACCGGACTAGGACGAACACATATGGGGATCAAACAATCGGATCTTCATAACGGAAAGCCTACCTGTAGATTTTTGTTAGCGTTTATTGTTTTGTCACCCGGCGACTCCGAATTCACATTCATAGTCACAAAGTAAAACCGTTAATATCATTTTGGGCTAAAGCAAACAACAGGACGCATCATGTTTTTCCCATAAAGAACTTTTATTTCCTTGCAGTACACATTCTACTAATCAAATTTTACTTAGTATTACGTGGGTATATATAACCTTATTTTTCGTTATTACTTACTATTTATTATAAATTAGTTATCGCCACTTGCATTTAATTACAGTAAACAGGAAGTATATTTAATTTAGGGTTCACGAAAAAAATGAGGCCATTCTCCACCCCCGAAGAGCCGAATTTCTCCCAATTGATCTTTTTTAACCACCGATTCGCCCCTCGCCAAAATTGCATTTTCAGCGCAGCGCGACCTTTCGTTGACGAAGAAGCCAGCATAGAATGAAGAATGACACTGAAACCCACCGGCCCTCGGGCAGCCATTTTCACTCGGTTGGTCCGTGACATCATGCAGCAAAAGCCGCTGACGGCACCGGCGTCCATGTCGGTCGGGGAGCTCGTCGGCAGAATGAGTGCTGACCGTGTCTCCAGCATTATCATTACCAATGAAGCCGGCGCCCTGACGGGTATCCTGACGGAACAGGATGTTACACGGCGCCTGGCTTTTCGCGCCGATGCCGATGCCGAGTGCGGCACCGTCATGACGACACCAGTGGAAACCATTGGCGATGACGAACACCTGTTTCGTGCCATCGCACGCATGCGACGCCTGAATTTGCGCCACATGCCGGTACTGCGGCGGGGCGCGCTGGTAGGCATGCTGAACCTTCACGATGCCATGGCCGCCGCCTCAGAAACACTGATGCAGCAGATCGACAACCTGACATGGGACGTCGATATTGATGGGCTGACCCAGATAAAAGCCTATCAGGTCGAGTTAGCCGAAGAATTGTTCGATGAGAACCTGCCGGTAAACGAAATTCAGACCGTGCTGACGGACATCAATAACGACATCTACCGGAGGGTTGTAGACTTCAATCTTGGGGCCATGAAGGAAGAAGGGTTTGGCGAGCCCCCGGTGGACTTCTCGGTGATCGTCATGGGATCCGGCGGGCGCGGTGAAAACTACGTCTACCCGGATCAGGACAACGGTTTCATCCTCAGCGATTACCCCGATGACCGCCATACAGAAATTGATAGTTGGTTCATTGAACTGGCGGAGCGGATGACCCGTGATCTGGATGTGGTTGGGATGCCGTTATGTAAAGGCTTCGTCATGGCGACCAATCCATTGTGGCGAAAAACACTGTCACAGTGGAAAGAACAGGTTCGCATGTGGGGGCGCAAACGCAGCACAACCACGCTACGCCTGTGCGACATATTCTTTGATTTCCGGACCGCTTGGGGCGACAGGTCGGCAGGGGACGAACTGCGTGAATATGTGACAGATATGGCCGCGCGAAACCCCACGCTGTTGCAACAGCTTCTGGCAGACGGTGAAGAACAGGGCGTCGGAC
>Ga0316204_10004946_pt1 | contig 22941 bp, 24 predicted proteins | sample 6monrhotite_MG_2_FD_205661 | JGI IMG/M metagenome (GOLD analysis project Ga0316204, IMG submission 205661) | Microbial mat bacterial communities from mineral coupon in-situ incubated in ocean water Damariscotta River, Maine, United States -... | ecosystem: Environmental > Aquatic > Marine >... | reverse complement strand
TCCGCTAGAATTGGATCTGTTCGTAAAGTTGTTTGCATACCTGTCTTAACAATACCCGGATAGACTCGATGTACCTTAATTCCTGTGCTAGCAAGTTCCTTTTTCTGTATGGAAGCAAGTTGATTTAAAGCAGCTTTTGTCATGCTATATAAACCCATTGCTTCAAGAACAGTTCCTTCCCTGGCTGCTGAGGAAGTCACATAAGTAACAGATGACTTTTCCGTAGCACCTGTCATTTGAGCACTAAATCGCCCCTTAGCATGAATTAATTTTGTTATACCAAATGGCGATAGAACATTAATATTCATCGCCCTATTATAGGCTTCGAGATCTAAGTCAACTGTTTTTCCTAATTCTAAAACAGCAGCATTATGAATTAAGTAGCTTACTTGATAATCAGCATGCACATCCAACCATGCAGAAAAAGCATCTAATGCGCTCTGTGGATTTGATAAGTCTCCATCATCTCCTTCTATATTATGTACAGTATGATGTGTTGGATTCTCTCTTGTGTCAAAACCCGATCTCGAAATACACAACACTTCCATTTCTTGCGCCAATCGTTTTACTATTTCTAAGCCGATTCCTTTTGAACCACCTGTAACAATTGCCAATTTAGTCACTTTATTGTCTCCTTTAATATTAAAACTCACACATTTAAAAAGACGAGGTAGGACCAACGCTTGCTTTTATAAAACCAAATGGTTCTGATCTTTCGGCTTCTTCTCTAATTCGCCGAGCTTTTGTCCTGACATCAATTTTATCTTGGTAAAATATCCTAAACCAAAATCCCCTTGTCGAAATAGCAGGCCTTGCAACTAAAGGGTCTCGTTCAGAAGGTGAAAAATCAGAGGAACCTCCTTTTGAAGTGATAAAACGACACCCTTCTCTTCCTGAAACAGCAGTCGCTGTGAATGCCAAAGACAAAGAACTCACGAACTGAAATATAAAAAAATAATTTGGGAGTTCTGTAACTTTATCTTCATTAGAAAATAAATTAACAAATGCGAGCAAGGTTACCTGAATCGAAACATAGGACAATGTAAAGGTTGCATATGCACCTCCTCCGATAACTAATGTACAAAGGGAAGCGCGTATTAGTTTTTTAATCATATCAGACATAGAAAAATCGTTTGAAATATTACAATTGATTTTAAAACGCGCTTCATATTTTTGGAATAGTTCAGATACCAACTTGGCATTTGAGCCCATATAAAACAAAGATGCTGAAATCGCACTAAAAAACATAAATGGTGCTGCAATCGCTAATTTAAGAGGGATAGGAAGTTCACCTGTTAACCCCAAGATACCGTAAGTAACTGTCGCTGATAGTCCTATACCGGCCGTCAAACCAGTAAATCCACCAAATAGATTTCTTAAAATGCGTTGGGTAGGTGTAAGCTTATCATCATCATGAAATAAAACTGTAGATTGCCTTCGAAATATATCTCTTGCCTTAGGTGCGACCATAGATATCCAGCAAACGGTAGCTGAAATTCCAAAAATTAGCGGAAAAATGAAATTGATATAATCATTCTTACTTTTCATCAAAATAAAAAGATGTCGGGTACCTAAAAAATTTATACCACCCTCTGATAGACCAAGCATAACTCCGCTAAAATAGCCAACATTACCAAATAAATTCGTGCAGCGATTACTTTGAATTTGCGCCTTACAATTGGCTACTTCATGACTAGAGCTGTCAATCTCAACAGGTGAGCTTAACAAATCTCTTTTAACTAATTGATCACCTATGTATCCAATTGTATGACCACTAAACATAGACCAGTAGGCAATGGCAATAGAAACACCATCGAGAGCAACCCACCATGTCGGATTGTTGAGCTCATCCATTTCTTGAAGTGAACGCACAACAATTCCTGTCCTACCAAATGTAGCAACAGCTGGAAAGAAAATCATAAAAAAATAAGCGGGTATTTTAATAAATGGTTTTCTCATAAACTCTTTACCTCATTAATAAATTTAGGCTTCATCCACTCGCAACTATAAATATCAAACTCTGCAGATTGCAGGTAATCTTTTTTAGGCGACTTAAGAACCCAATAAAGAAACATAGCCGATACTGAAGGAGGAATAATACACTTTGGCAAAAAAGTCTCTCGGAACATTTCCGGAGAAAATGCAGGTAAATCTTTTATTTCTGAAACCATTGGGTCAGGCAGTGTTGCTTGTAAATATCTTTGCATATCCGTCAAAACAACACCTGGATATGCTCTTGCTATAAGAAGATCTTTCTTATAGTCCAATACTTCAGACTCTCTTTTCTGAATAAGGGATATTTCATTAATTGCAGCTTTCGTAGCACTATAGAGAGATAAGCCCGCATAAATCCGACCATAATCTAAGCGAGCAGCTGAAGAGGTGATATATAACACTCTTGCAGAATGTGCAAATCTATCTTGAGTAAATAAATATTTATTAAAAAGCATAGGCGCAAAGGTATTAATACTGAATGAACGAACAATATTTTCGTAAGAAACACTGTCCAAAGGACAAACTTCTAAAATACCTGCATTATGCACAAGGTAAGTTACATGAAATTCACGGCCTACTAGCTCAAACCACTGATGCAGTTTATCTGGCATTTCCTTACTTGTTAAATCCACATCAAGCGCATAAAAATTGGGGTGTGTATCAAGCTGACTCTGTAATTCCTCCATACCAGAATTTGCTATACATAAGACTGATATATCATCCAATAATAAACGAGCCAATTCCTTTCCAATGCCCTCGCTTGCCCCTGTCACAATTGCTAGCGGCTCTGATTCCATATAAAAATACCTATATTTAATTTAGAAAACCTGCATTGTAATACTAAAAGGCAGATTGATTTTTACTAAAAACTTCATTTTTCTCTAACAATATGAAGCTTCGGTTTTTTACAGATTGGTGTTTTTTCGGGTGTAGACTCAACTAATTCCTCTATTTGTGGATTCCTTATCAAGCGGAATTTACGCTCGGCTTTCACTAAGTTATCCTTTATCACATCACGCTCATCTTCTTTTCTATCTGAATTCATATATTCATAGTTAGGAATGAGACCTTCGATACCTCCAGTAAAAGGCTGAAATATCTCTACTTTGGGCAAACTTATTTGTGCGTGCTCTTCATAAACGTCATGAAATGAGTTATATAAAAAATCTCCAGCTTCTAAAATCTGGTTTGACTTTGACAACATAACGTATTGCATTACAGGGTCTTGAATAAATGTTGCAACAGAATAAACCAACTTAATGTCATCCAATTTTCTTATAAAATTTGTGCCTGACATTAATCCATAAGATTCTTTTTTTATTCGATTTAGCTCTTCTGCTTCTTTATTGAGTGGACAGATTTCCCATGAATAAAATGGCAAATTGTCTGTATAACGACCAATTAAACTATGATCGAATTGACCATAATTGTTTTCAACATAATTATCTACTTGGTGATAACTGGAAGTTAAACAAAGTGACTCACCACTTGGAAGGATAAGGTGTATCGTAATGTGATTAATACCAGCTACACCTTCGATTTCTTTGCGAAATACTTTTGCTAATTTGACCAGATAGGATTTATCAACGGCAAGCTTCACATCCTTAGTATCACTCAAAGCACTCTCCCTGGCACTGGCGTTGCTAAAATAATTTAACTTAAATTAGATACCTTCAATTCAGGACTAGGCTCACTGGGCTTCTCAAAGGCGACTTTAAAAGCATTAATCAAGGGCTTAATCAACAGATGCTTACCTGATTTATCTCCCGTTGTTTCTTCGATATTATAATAGATAACAGAAACTGCACGTGCTATTTCATCTGCTTTTTCAGTATCTTCATTAAAAATTTGCATAACTTCACGGGTAATTTCAGAAAGTAACTCATGGTCAATTGTTTTTAATTTCATATCTGAATGTTTAGTCTGAGTAACTAGCGTCATCTGCTGTAAATCTTCATCAGACAAACGTTGAGAATGAGAAAAATTATCTTGGGTATCCACCACTTGATCTAAAGAAAGAGCTGAAGAAATTTCAGGTTTCCCATCATCTGAAGATACACTTTCTCCTGTGAGCAACCAATCAAGATCGATACCAAGTAATTTACAATAAGTTATTGCTGAACGACTACCAATTGACCGCTGTCCAGTCTCATGAAGTGAATAAGTAGATTGAGAAATACCAAAATTTTCAATAAATGACCTGGCTGTTTTATATCCAGCCTGAACTCTTGCCTGCTTTAATCTTTTTGCAATCTCTTTAACTTCCATTTTGGATCCTATCAATTGAAAAACCTAAATCTCAGCGTGGATCCTAACAGGCAAGCAAATTTATTTCAATATGAAATATATAAATCATTGCAAAAAAGAATAAATTCAGTTGGAACAATAAGATAATCAATGATTGTCAATTATTTTACAGAATAGATTATAGCAAAGTGATCAATCATAAAAATAACAATTTGAAATAAATAGTAAGGTGCTCGAATTTATATTGGTGAAGAACTATCACCCAAGCTCGGATCAGGCACGTAACCGCGAGTTGCAAATACGACCACAATAAATGCCAAGACTGAGCTTGCAATGAGTGCGAGTGATAAAGGTATTTGGTTATAGGCGTGTACAAAAGACATGATCATACTACTGATTGCACCGCCAATGATTTGTAAAAAACCGAAAATGGCACCCGCGGTACCTGCAATTTTTGGAAAGGGATGAAACGCACCAGCATAGGCATTTGAAAAAATCATACTGGTTCCTAAAATGTAAATCACGACGGGGAACATAATTACAAACGTATTGATATCTCCGAACAAACCAAATACCAGCATAATCAGCCCTGCTAACAACATGATAGCAAGCCCGACTTTCAGCATTTTATCCAATCCAAAACGTGTAACTAACATTGCATTCGCAAAACCACCAACGATGAAAAACAAGCCAGCGATCGCTGAAACCCAGCCAAACTCGACAGGCGTTAACCCCACCACCTCTTGCAGAATAATGGGTAATGTTGTAATCCACGCTAAAATACCGCCAAAAGCCAATAAAATACAAAAGGAATAACCCATAAAAATAGGACTCGATATTAATGTCCAAGCATTCTTTGCAATATAACTAATTTGACTGCTGTGCAAATGCATATACTTGTTTGTTTCTTTCATTACCAAAATTGAACCAATTAAAGAAATGCCCGCATAAATATTGAGGAACAAAAAGCAAGAACGCCATCCAAAAAAATGTAATAAGTAACCACCGATCAAAGGAGAAGATGCCAACAAAAATACTCTTGATACCGCAAAGATAGAACTAACTTTTGCCAAATGATCACCGCTATAAACATCACGCAATATAGAACGGAACAATGCGGCGCCTGCACCTGCGCCCGCACCTTGTAGAAGCCTCCCCAAAAGAAAGGGATGAATGGATGTCGCATACTGGCAAAGAAATGTGCCTATGATACAAATTAATATACCTATAATTAGCGGTTTTTTGCGTCCAACGCTATCAGATATCGGGCCATATACTAGATGCGATACAGCAAATCCAAACATAAATACGGCAATGGAAAATTGCACAAGGTGTGTGGTTGTCCCTAGAGCATTTCTAATTGCCGGCAATGCGGGTAGATAAATATCTGAAGCTACTTGTCCTAGGCATGAAATGATAAATAGAAAAATAAAAAATAGTACGGTGTTTTTCATGTTATGGGTTCTCTGGTTAAAAAATTATTACTATCGTCATACCGCGACTCGATCGCGGTATGACGCACTTTAATCAAATAGCAGTACAACGGATTCAAACAGGATTATCTATATCAATATAGCGATGATAGAGATTAAATTTTTTAGCGAGGTGCTCACCTAAAGAAAGTACACCATATCGTTCCGTCGCATGATGACCTGCTGCATAAAAATGTATCCCCAATTCTTGCGCTAAGGCTACGGTACGCTCTGATACTTCTCCCGTTAAAAACGCATCGACGTTATGCTGACTTGCTTCTAACAATAAATCTTGAGCAGCGCCGCTACACCAAGCAATAGATTCAATTTTTTCGCTTTTTCCGGGAATATAGAAAGGTTTTCGATCTAACACAGATTCAATATGCGCTGAAAATTCTGATCCTGTTTTTTTCTGTTTTAATGTACCAAGGCGCGCAATGGCCGGACCTGCTTCAAAATAAAATTCACTCGTAGGTTTAATGTTAAGACGTTCTGCAAGCTGAATATTGTTACCAAACTTTGCATGTGCATCTAGTGGCAAATGATAGGAAAGCAAGTTGATATCGTTCTTAATCAAAGGTGATAAGCGCGCATGTCGGATGCCGGTGATACAATCACCCTCACCTTTCCAAAAATAACCATGATGCACCAGTATCAAATCAGCGTTTTCTTGAATGGCGGCCTGCGTTAATGCTTGGTTTGCTGATACGCCGCTGACAATGCGAGTAATTTCTTCAACACCAGCGACTTGCAAACCGTTAGGACAATAGTCTTTAAATAAATTGGGCGTCAGTAGTTTATCAAGATAATCAAGCAGTGAAGCAATAGATACCATTTTGCAAAAACCTTTTATAACTTCCAAAACTCTGACCGTAAAGTCAGGCCTGGGGTTTCTTAAGGGGAGCTGGCGTTAGCTCCCCCCTGTACACTTTAGGGTATAAGTCGGCGTCCGTGCGGATTCCCCGCACAGCCGATAATAATAAGGTAGGTAAAAATACCTTGGGCGTGAGCCCAGGGATTTTTACTCATTCTCACATTCTTTCGCATAATGATGCGAAGAAACACGGCGAATTTTGGCACCCAACTGCGTCAATTTTTCTTCGATGCGCTCATAACCACGATCGATATGATAAATACGATCAACAATCGTATGACCACGCGCCATCAAACCAGCCAACACAAGACTTGCAGAAGCACGTAAATCCGTTGCCATCACTGGTGCACCCGTTAAGGTTTCACGACCTGTACAAGATGCATTACTTCCATCCAATGCAATATCCGCACCCATACGTCGCAACTCATGCACATGCATAAAACGATTTTCAAACACATTTTCGGTCACCGTAGCACTACCATCAGCAACAACATTCAAAGCCATAAACTGTGCTTGCATATCAGTGGGTAAATCTGGATACGGCGCCGTATTAATGTCTACTGCTTTAGGACGAGCACCTTTTGAATCCAACTCAATCCAATTATCACCCGTCGTCACCGTAGAACCCGCCTCTCGTAACTTATCAAGAATAACTGTCATGGTGTTCGGATCGACATCCTTCACTTTAATATGACCGCGCGTCATGGCCGCAGCAACCAAATAAGTGCCTGCTTCAATGCGATCTGGCATCACCCGATAATTTCCGCCTTTGAGCCGCTCTACACCTTCAATCTCAATAGTGCTCGTCCCCGCACCTGAAATTTTCGCACCCATGCTATTTAAAAAATTAATCAGGTCGGTCACCTCAGGCTCACGCGCAGCCTGATGGATAATCGTTTTACCTTCAGCTAACACCGCAGCCATAATTAAATTTTCCGTGCCAGTAACTGTAATTTTACCTAACTTTAATTCAGCACCTTTTAAACGGCCCTTAACATGTCCGTGAATAAATCCATTAATGACGGAAATTTTCGCGCCCATGGCACGCATCCCTTTAATATGCACATCAACAGGACGTGACCCAATAGCACAACCACCCGGCAAAGAAACTTCAGCTTCACCATAGCGACTCAACAATGGGCCTAAAACTAAGATCGACGCACGCATTGTTTTTACCAGCTCATAAGGCGCTTTATAATTATCAACGTCGGAAGCATCAATCTCGATATTCATACGTTCATCAACGGTCAACTGTACACCCATACGACCGAGGAGCTCCATAATCGTAGTCACATCATTAAGATGAGGAATATTGCTCAGTGTCACAGGCTCTTCAGCCAGTAGTGCAGCAGTTAAAATAGGCAAAACGGCATTTTTTGCACCCGAAACAGTGATCTCTCCTTTAAGAGGAACACCACCTGTAATAATTAATTTATCCATCATTCACCTTTTAGGATTCCAGCAACACCACAAACTTCGGCTACTTTATACAGCGATTCTGGAACATTCACAAAACTTATCTTTTTCTCTTGCTGCTTTGCGTAAGCTAACCAACGCAAAAAGAGCGACAAACCAGCGCTATTACTAGATTCAATCTGTGATAAATCTACTGTCAATGCTTGCACCGAAACTTGATCAATCAAGTCGTTGCCTCGCTCTCGCAGGGCAACGACATTATCAAAGCCTATTTTACCCGAGACAGAGAATCCAGCCCCCATCTCCTTCAAATCTGCGAGATGCTTCATCCAACTCTTCTATTATGTGAAATCAATCGTTGTATCAAACCTCGCATACCAGAGCGAGATAATACACCAGCAAATTGCGCCCGATAACTTTGTACAATACTCACATTTTCAATGCTGAAATCATACACTTTCCAGCGGGAACCCTGACGAATCAAGCTATAACTCATCGGTATCCGCTGTCCATTTCGGCGAGCAATAACACTACGTACTTGAACCGTTGCACCTCTATACCCACCACGGAGCGGATAAAAACGAACGCGATCACCATCATACGAAGCGAGCGCAGCAGAATAGGTGGACGTAACAAGTCGCGTAAATTGCCGGATAAACGTGCTACGTTGCGCCCGAGATGCAGAACGCCAATACCTAGGCCCAACCACTGAGGCACTCATGCGATTCAGCGCAATATGCGGAATCAAAACACGATTAACAATATTGTGAATGACATTGGATTTTTTCAAGCGTGATTTATTTTTTTCTAATGAACTAATCATCTGGTTTGAAATTCGCTGCAACATTGTCACTGGCGATTCGATTGCTAATGCAACGCTGGTTGTCAAACACAACAACAGAACACCTGCTTTCCATAACTTTATTTTTCTCATACTACTCTTCCTTTTTGTCGGTAGGTTTATCTGAATTTTTTAAGTTAAACATCAACTGGCCGATAATATTTTCTAATATTAATGCTGAATGCGTCGTTTGAATCACACCTCCGGATTTTAAGTTTGTCTGATCAAAGCCTGGTGTCAAGCTAATGTAGTTCGAGCCTAACAACCCCTGTGTCAAAATACTCGCTGAAGTATCTTTTGGGAATTTATCAAAGTGCTGTTTAATCTGTAATATCACTTTTGCACGAAAACTCACAGGATCTAAAACAATATTTTGCACACGACCCACCGTAACACCAGAAACAGAAACTGGCGCACGTACCTTCAAGTCACCAATGTTATCAAACTCGGCACTCACCGAATAAAACGCCCCATTCCCAACCATAGTTGTTAAGCCGCTGACCTTAAACGCGAGCAACAACAAACCCAACAGACCGGCCAACATAAATAGCCCTACAATAAAATCAATTACTTTACTTCGCACAGATTCCCTCCTTTCTACTGCATCATGACTGCAGTCAATACAAAATCCAAAGCTAATACTAACAACGATGAATATACCACTGTCTTCGTCGTAGCTTGACTAATCCCAACCGAATTTGGTTTTGAATAAAATCCTTGATACACCGCGATCCATGTTGTGATAAATCCAAACACCAAGCTTTTTATAATGCCGTTTAAAATATCATGCTGAAAACTTACCGCAGACTGCATGTTTGTCCAAAATGATCCGCCATCAACACCCAGCCAATCAACACCCACCAAATGCCCACCAAAAATGGCAGTCACATTAAATAAAATAGTGAGTATCGGTAAGGCAATAAAACCTGCCCATAAACGCGGTGCAACCACACGCCAAAGCGGATCAACCGCCATCATCTCCATACTACTTAGCTGCTCTGTCGCACGCATTAAGCCAATTTCAGCTGTCAAAGCAGAACAAGCACGACCTGCAAATAATAGTGCTGAAACAACAGGCCCTAATTCTCTAACGACGCTTAAAGCAATCAGCTGACCCAATTCTTGTTCAGCACCAAATTTCTGCAAGGTGTTGTAACCCTGTAAAGCAACAACCATACCAATAAACAAAGCGGACAAAAGAATAATAGCCAACGAAAGCACACCCACACGATACAACTGAGTTGATAATAAAGGCCAAGCTTGTCGCCACTTAGGCTGACGGAAAATAGTTTGCAACAGAAAAATACCGGAGCGACCAACGTGATCACAAAATTCAATACCCATTCGACCAAGTGACTGTATTGCACTAATCATATAACGCCTCTTCAAAAGGTTTCACTGGATAATGAAAACTGATGGGACCATCTGGATTACCTTGAACAAACTGTTTCACCAACGGCGATTCGTCATTAAACATTTGTTCGGGCGTTCCCTCTGCAAGCACACGACCTTCAGCGAGCAGATAAACATAATCAGCTATCCGCGCCGTTTCCAAAACATCATGTGAAATAACAATACTCGTTAGGTTCAAGGCATCATTCATTTGCTTAATCAAACTTAACAACACACCTCGAGCAATCGGGTCCTGTCCCGTAAACGGTTCATCGTACATCATAATATCTGGACCCAATATGACAGAACGCGCCAAAGCAACGCGTCTAGCCATTCCACCTGACAGTTGATCGATGCGTAAATTAACAGCGCCGCGCAGTCCGACGGCTTCTAACATCATCAGCACCAAGTCTTGAACCATATCTTCAGGTAAACGTGCATGTTCACGAAGCGGAAAAGCAACGTTCTCATAAACATTGAAATCGGTGAATAGCGCACCACCTTGAAAAAGAACACCCATGCGACGTCGTAAGCGAAACAATTGCTTCCTAGAGAGGTCAGCAATATCACGGGCGTCAACAGTAATTTGGCCAGAGTCCGGTAACAACTGACGACCAATGAGCTGCAAAAGCGTCGTCTTCCCAGTACCACTTGGGCCTAGAATAGCCGTGATTTTATGTTGCTGCACTTTGATATTGAGACCCGCGAAAACAGACTTCTTTTCACGTGAAAAATGCAAATCCTTTATGCAAATGATAGGAGCACCCTGCTCTGACATCGAAATACCTCAATCCATTACGACCCAACTAGCCGTCTATTTCATATAATACAGAAACTTAGACAAACTGCCTATCAAAAAACCAATAGGCAGACTAAAGCCATGCTTATAGTATGTTCTTTTCATCTAGGATCGCGTCGCTAAGAGCGGTCGCTCATCATCTGAGATTACCGATGCTCTCCCTCCACTATTTTCAACATTAAAACTTTTGTCAGCTGCTGATGACATACCATCGAAATCCAATCTTGCCCTATTTCCATTACAACGTTCACTAATTTGTTTAACACAAAATTTCCCACATTGGAAAAACAACTTTAATACTAACCAAATCGTCAATACAATATCTGAAACAGGACTATGCCATTGTTGACCTTCATATCCATAAGCTCTGTTAGCCAGCACCGAACAAACGATACTCATAGGAATAGCTATGCCTGACACCCAGTTACGAAATTGCTGGTCTGCTTGGTCTGGATCATCGGTAGTAATCGCCAAATTAGCAAATACAGTACCCAACATCTCACTAAAGCCACCCGAACCTACGCCTAAAATGACTGTAGCAAATGACGTCAAGCCTCGTCTAATTTTTGCCTTATTGGATGTAGTAGAGTCTGGTGAATGTACTGACAAACTTACTTGATCATCTCTATTAATACACCCACCATAAAATAACGCACCGTAAGACAGTGTGGGTACAACGCAACCTACAACGGATATCCCCAACATGGAACCTAACTCTAGCTTAGGTACCGCAAGATATAAAATTGTAAAGCTTGATGTATAGTTAGGCAGTAAAGAAATGGCTGAAAATCTAAGCATTTCAATTAATATTTCTTTTCTAGTTGGTTTCAACATAAGCCCTCTCCCATGCGATGTTTAAGTATAATCAATTGTTGCCATACAACGGGGATTCATTCGCCCTCCACTACAACTTGAACTACCGCTAACTTTGGCTTGGATTGTCGTGTGTATAGTCACAGCAAATGCACGTCGATTAAACGAGTATTTGCATGAAAAAACTTTACCAACTAAGCTACTTTCAAGCCATCGCTTACCAGCAATTGATTTGGCACCTGTAAACGTATAGGTTCTCACGCCATCATTACTCGACATCTTCGCTGGCCTAGCAAAAGAATCTGGGCATGCAAGATGTCCAACCAGTCGATTCTTAATCGGTAAAGTGATCTGCGGATGGTAATTACTGCCCTGATATTCAGCAACAACACCTAGCTGATAATCACCAACCTTACTCGGCACGCCTTGTATCACACCGTTAACATAAGTGAGACCTGGAGGTAACGTTTGTGGATCTACCGATAACTGGACGCTACTAGGGGAAAACTGACTCTTAAAATTATAGGAAAAACGTCGACCTACTCGACCTTCAGGCAAGTTTACCGGCCCATGGTATCCCATAACACCCATACTGATCTTTGGATGAATCTGTTGACCACCAACACTCGCTGTTGTAGTTAACACATAGTCTCCGGGTGTTGTTGGCCGACCACTGATGGTTTTTGTCGCCGCATCAAAGGTCAAACCAGGTGGCAAATTATTGATTGAGACAACCACATCACCTGGCGTAAAATCATGCGTCAAATTTTCATGATAGTTTTGTGATGTTATCCCTGCTGGTAATACAGCAGGCCCGACATAGTGTGGTGCCCCTTTAATCTTCAAGCCCAGGGACTTCTGCAAACTGACACCCGCTGCAGTCGCAGTGACTGATACCATATACTGTCCGGTAGCCTCTTCAGATGGCGTCCCAGCAATATATCCGGTGTTAGGATTGAAACTCAACCCAGCTGGCAAGGTACTGCTATCAACCTGCACCTGCACATCGCTACCACTAAATTGACTAGCCAAGTTGTAACCTTGAGGTGGTTGATACAGCTCTCCTGTTGCTCCGGACGGCAATTCAACAGGACCATGATATCCCAAGATACCGATCTTAATCGTTGGTTTGATGCTGACATTATTCGCAGATGCCGTTAAGTTCAAAGTGTAATCACCCGCTTGTGTCGGTGTACCACTAATCGTCTTAGTGCTGACGTCATAGGTCAACCCTGGTGGTAAATCATCCGTACGTACAACGACATCTGCTGGTGTGAACTGTTGGCTCAGGTTGACTTGATAGACCTGATTGACGATTCCGCCAGTAAGATAGGTTGCGCCATGGTAACGCGGCGCAGCTAAGATGCTCATTGTCATACTAGGATGTATCGTACCGTAACTATTTTGAGCTGATACCGTTAATGGGTAGCTACCCGCTTGCGTTGGCGTTCCGATGATATGACCATTTTGATACGTTAAACCAACTGGGAGCCCTTGCACATTGATTTGTAAATTCTTCCCCACAAAATCAGCAGCCAAATTATAATCATAGGCTTTTGTTTCGGTATCAACCGGCAAGCTAGCAGGACCGTGGTATATGGGTAAGGTTGGCTCGATGGTAAGCGTGAAATTTTGTGATATTTTACCATAGTCATTTTGTGCAGTAACTGTAATGGTATAAGACCCATGAATGACATTTTCTTGGTTAGCTGTGCCAGAGATCGTATAAGCTTGATAAGGTTCTTTATCAGATCCAGTCTTGTGTACAGTCAAATTACTAGGCAGGCCAGTAATCGTTAGCAACATCGGACTGGCTGGCCAGGGATTAGTGAAATATTCATCCTTTCTAAGAACTATATTAACCGTCGGATTACTAAATAATTGACTAACGTTAGGTATGGGTTGTTTTATTTGAGGTGCATTTGGATTCTTCAGAACACGAAAAACTATAACAGGCTGCACATGACGTTGAGCTACATTCCTTATGCGGTATGCATGACTTATTGAAGACTTGAGTGGCATTAATTTACGAAGCCTAAATCGATAATCTTTTGGCTGTACTGTTTTAGGGATAACTCCAACGATATCATGGGACTTCGCATTGATCTTTAAGCCTAATTTTTCTAATTGGTCAGTATCACCACCCAAACGGTATTGTCCAATCGCCAGGTCAACTCGCTCACCTGGATGCACTTGTATAAGCCTCATCCTAGTGGCACTCTTTAATGGAAGAGCTGATTTACTGAAAACCCGCTTGGTAACAGCTTGATCTCTAACCGCCAAGACCTGGTCCATATGTACCGCTGGCGTGCCAACCCAATCCCTAATATTACCCAATGCCGCATTGCTTGGTAGTATATAAACCGTATTTTTTGCATCCTTTGTTTTCCAATAACAAGCAACTCTTATTCCAATACGATTTTCATTACCTAATGCTGTATGGCTATGCACATGATGACCGAGTAGTGACAATTCAATGCCAAAATTTTTCTTAGTTGGAATCAGCCAATCAAATTCACCCGCATAACGATCGTAAATTTTACGATGACTTTGAGAAATGATGAGACGTAAATGCTGGGACAATAATTGTTTTAAGACCACGCTCTCACCTAAGCCGGATGCACTCGGCCCTGACTCGTAGTGCATAGGGTAGTCGACATCATCATAATCTAAATCTACCTTTAACAAACTATTACGCCATAAACTAACCGCACTGCCAATACGCATTCCACGACTCGTTGCACCTGCAATTCGTCGCAGATTCAGCTCCTGCCCACCATCGAATATAAGTGTTGGTAAACTTAAACTATTCGCCTTCGCATAATAGCCTTGTATCTCCAGGGACTTCAGCCATGGAGAAGAAAACATCCATTGATAGGCTATGCCACCCGCATTTTGACCGACCCAATGCTTTATAGATCCAGAAGCAAAATCAAACCCTAACTTTTGGCTGAGGTACTCATAGGTCAACTTTAATCGCTGCTTAGCTGTTAAAACATACCCCCATGTCAATGAGTAACGCTGTTCGCGTGGACCAAGAGTGCCAGTTAATGAAATTGCATTCGAGCTCCCCAATGCATGAAGCCATTTAGCAGCGTACATTGCACCTAGCTCATCACTGTAATTTATATTCAGGCTCAGTGGCGACTGCCAGCTCAATAATTCATCTGATGAAATGGACAACGGTGTATTAGGGTGTGAAGGTGGTGTTACTTCGACCGAGGCAGAAACAACACTGAAATAACACAGAAAGCCCAGGACAAATGGAAAATACCAACGATGTTTAAATTTTCTTTTAAATTGGAACACAATCATAATAATTGCCTGAGAATTCAACACGACGCGTTCTTGGAGCTGAATTAGAACAAAAAATAGATGAAATAGATACATTGACATTTTTTCGTTCCAAAAAATGTGATATATTACATTTTTTGGAACGAAAAAGTGGAGCGTTATGGAACGGCAGATCCTCAAAAAAATGAGGCATTGGAAGCAAGGACGACATCGCAAACCATTAGTTGTTATGGGTGCACGTCAGGTCGGCAAAACTACCAGCCTCAAATGCCTTGGCGAAAGAGAGTATGAAAACAGTGTGTATCTCAACTTCGAAGACAACCCCCACCTGAAAACACTATTCGATACCAGCCTGAAACCTGATCATTTATTAAAAGCTATGCAGATTGAAACAGGCATTGAAATCAAACCAGAAAAAACATTAATAATATTAGATGAGATACAAGAATGCCCCAATGCGCTCATCAGTTTAAAATACTTCAATGAAATGGCAAATGAATATCATATTGCCACTGCCGGTTCATTATTGGGTGTAAAATTGTTAAATACACAAGGCTTTCCTGTTGGTAAAACCGATTTCCTTGATATGTTCCCCTTAAGTTTTTTTGAGTTTTTAGATGCAATTGGTGAAAAAGAATTAAAAAAATTCCTAGAAGAAATAAAAAAAATTGAGCCAATACCAGCTAATCTTCATGAAAAGTGTCTCGATCATTTTCGCCATTATTTGTATATCGGCGGAATGCCTGAACCCGTTAAAAAATATATTGAAACTCATTCTCTGGATTCAGTGCGGGAAGCACATCAAGCTATTTTACGTGCATATAGTTTAGATTTTTCGAAACATGCACCAGCAAACCAAATTATGAAAATCAATCAAGTTTGGAACGTCATACCAAGCCAACTCGCCAAAGAAAACAAAAAATTTGTTTATTCTGTTTTAAGAAAAGGGGCTAGAGCAAAAGAGTTCGAAACTGCGATCCAATGGCTGAAAGAAGCTGGATTAGTACATAAAACTTTTAATATCACTACACCAAAAATTCCTCTTGAAGCTTACGTTAATTTTGAATTTTTCAAAATCTACTTGGTTGACGTTGGCTTATTGGGCGCCAAAGCTAATTTGTCTGCCAAGACAATTTTACAGAATAACGAACTTTTCCAAGAGTTCCGTGGATCATATATTGAAAATGTAGCAGCACAAGCCCTAGCAAAAAATCATCACAAACTCTATTACTGGACCAGTGAAGGCAAGGCAGAACTTGATTTTGTATTCGAACATGACGGAATCATCCACCCACTCGAAATCAAGTCAGGCATGACAAATAAGAAAAAAAGCTTAAGAACATATGCCCAAAAATATCAACCCAAATTATCTATCAAAAGCTCTCCCAAAAACCTATGCAAAAAAGATAATAGCTTAAATTGTCCTCTCTACCTTTTAGAAAAGCTGCCTGACTTATTAGACAACTTATGATTGTGTGGCGGCCTGTCCGCGATTTTCACTAAAAACTCATTTCCAGATAGGTGCTTATATCCTATAATGCCCGGACTTGCAGCAAGCTGCTCACGTAAAAACTGGATCACCACATGCTCGCCACCGAAATAGACGCAGAACAACTGTGTGAAATCGCCAAATCGGTTATCTCGATAGAACTTGAAGCCATCCAAGCCCTCATGCCACGTATCGACACGCATTTCGCCAGTGCCTGCGAAATCATACTGGCCTGCAAAGGTCGGGTAGTTGTTTTAGGCATGGGGAAATCAGGACATATTGGCAGAAAAATTGCAGCAACATTGGCCAGCACCGGAACTACTGCATTTTTCGTACATCCGGGTGAAGCCAACCATGGAGATATGGGCATGATAACGCCCCGTGATGTGGTTTTGGTCATTTCCAACTCCGGCGAAACCCCTGAATTACTCAATATCCTGCCACTGATCAAACGTCTTGGTGTTCCCCTACTTGTGATGTCAGGCAAACCAACCTCTACTCTCGCAAAAGAAGCCTCGATCAACTTAAACATTGCTGTTCGAAAAGAGGCCTGCCCACTTGGCCTAGCACCCACCTCGAGTACAACAGCCACGCTAGTAATGGGAGATGCGCTAGCCATTGCCTTGCTTGAAGCTAAAGGTTTCACCTCTGAAGATTTTGCGCGTGTCCACCCTGGCGGCTTGCTGGGTCGACGCCTTCTTCTACATGTCCAAGACATCATGCATGCAGGTAATGAAATGCCCATTGTCCAAGAAGACTGTCAACTGGACGAAGCCCTGATGGAAATCACGAAAAAAAGCCTGGGAATGACCATTGTCGTTAATGCCCAAGGCCATTTAGCGGGCATTTTTACGGATGGTGATTTACGACGCACTTTGGATCAAGACCACGACATCCATGCCACTAAAATTTCAAAAGTCATGACCAGAAACTGTAAAACTATCTCACCTAAACTCTTAGCGGCTGAAGCATTGCAAATTATGCAACAAAACAAAATCACTGCACTAGTGGCGGTCGACGATAACCAACAACCCATTGGCGTTTTACACATGCACGATCTCCTGCGCGCTGGAGTTCTGTGATGCCCCCTCTTTCCCCAAAAGCCAAAGCTGAAAAAATTAAACTCTTAATCCTCGATGTCGATGGCGTACTTACCAATGGCAACATCTGGTTTGCCGACAATGGCGACGAACAAAAATCTTTTCACACGCAAGATGGACTCGGCATGAAACGCTTACAAAGAGCCAACATTCAAGTCGCTATTATTTCAGGTCGAAAAAGCCCTGCTGTAGATCGTCGCATGAAAGAACTGGGTATCACGCAAGTTTTTCAAGGACAAGAAAACAAACAAGCAGCTTATGAGTCATTGCTGGAGACCTATCAGCTATCACCCGAAGCTGTGGCTTATGTGGGCGATGATCTACCCGACATGCACATTATGAAACAAGTTGGCTTTCGCATTGCCGTTAACAATGCCGTTCCTGAAGTCAAAGCATTTGCAGATTGGTGTACGACGCGCAATGGTGGCGAAGGCGCCGTGAGAGAGGCCTGCGAACTCATTTTATCCTACCAAAAAGTATCAAAACAAAATGAAACAAAAAACATTTTGGCTTAGCATTATCCTGCTCTTTGCAGCTGGCATCAGCGTCATCTTTATGATCTTTCGAGACAAAGACAACTCGGATTTACACAAAAAATCAGGTGGCGTGAATGCTTTTATGAGCAAGGCCATCTACACACAATTCGACCAAACCGGACAAATACACACACAAATGCAAACCAAGCACATGAAACATTATGCCAAAGGAAACGTAGCCTTTTTCCTAGAGCCGAGAATTTTAATTTATACTACGAAACGTATCCCATGGCATATCTCATCAAACTTCGGAAAAAGTGAAAATGGAACAACCACCATTCACCTATGGAACCACGTTGTTTTACATCAACCCCAACTTGACAACAATCCTGAAACCACCATCACAACCAGTAAGATAACCGTTTACCCTAAACGTTCTTTCGCAAAAACCAATCAAAAAGTAACAATCCAACGTCCCGACTCTGTTCTCAAAGGTATAGGCGTCACTGCAGATTTTAAAACCGGCATTATAAAACTACTGACACATTCACGAGGTATTTATGCGCCCACGACAAAACAACCTTGATAAAGAATGCACCGAGATAAGAAATTTCGTATAATCTAGCCCATGCCAAAACTTCAGACACAACAATTAGAAAAAAGTTTTAAATCGCGACAAGTCGTAAAGAACGTTTCGTTATCGATAAGCTCCAGCGAAGTCGTCGGACTACTAGGCCCCAACGGCGCAGGAAAAACAACCAGCTTTTATATGATTGTCGGACTGGTCAAACCAGAAAATGGCACTGTGCTAATCGACAACACGAACATAACAAACCTACCCGTTCACGAACGCGCACGCATGGGCATCGGATATTTACCGCAAGAAAAATCTATTTTCAGAAAATTAACTGTTCGTGAAAATATCCTAGCCATACTTCAACTTCGAAAAGAATTATCAAAAGCACAACGCCTTCAAATTTTAGATGAACTTTTACAAGAGTTTCATATCGAACATCTACGCGATGTTTCTGCCATCGCTTTATCTGGCGGTGAAACAAGACGTGTCGAAATCGCTCGAGCTTTAGCGATCGAACCTAAATTTATCTTACTCGATGAACCCTTTGCCGGTATCGACCCTATTTCTGTCATCGACATTAAACGCATCATCACGCACTTACGCGACCGTGGCATTGGCGTACTCATCACGGATCACAATGTACGAGAAACATTAGACATCTGCCAACGCGCATATATCGTCAGCGATGGACATATTATTGCGGAAGGCACGCCCAAGGATATACTGGCCCACAAAAAAGTAAGGGAAGTTTACCTGGGTAATGAATTTGACCTCTAACTTTGAAAAAGGAGCATATCATGCAAATGCAAATGACAGGACACAACATGGATATCACACAAGCATTACGTGACTTTACTGAAAAAAAATTACAACGACTTGATATCTACACAGACACCATTACGAGCACACATATTACCTTCAATGTTGAACATTCAAACCAAATTGCAGAAGCACAAATCACTGTTCCTGGCAGTGCCATCCATGCAAAAGCAGAATCAGATGACATGTATGCCGCAATCGATGCGCTCGTTGATAAACTTATGCGCCAACTCAAAAAATATAAAGAAAAACACACAGACCATAGATAATAGAGTCCAAAAAATGATACAACTAAGCACCATACTCTCCCCCGAGTTGACAATTTGTAATGACTTGAAAGCGACGAATAAAAAACAAGTCATCGAAAGAATCAGTCATCTCGTGCACGAGACGAACAACGCCATCAAATACCAAGAAATCTTAGAGACGCTGCAACAACGCGAACGTCTGGGAAGCACGGCTATCGGTCATGGCGTTGCCATTCCACACGGCCGTGTTACTAACTTGCAACATCCCATTTGCGTTTTGATCACGCTAGATAAGGCCATCGAATACAGCTCAAAAGATACAGCTGCAGTGGATTTGGTCTTTGGATTGTTAGTCCCTGAAGAGGAAGATACGAAACACTTGGAAGCGCTTGCCGCACTTAGCCAAAGACTGCAAGACAAAACTTTTCGCGAAAGCTTAAGGCAAGCAAAAACCAATGCCGAACTGTACGAAGTGGCCATTAGCGATAACTAATAACTATGCGTATTGAGAAAATAATTATTCAAAATAAATTGGGCCTACATGCCCGTGCTTCCATGAAATTAATTAATGTCGCTGGTCGCTTTCAAAGTGACATCTTTATACAACATGATAAAATCAAAACCGATGCTAAGGACATACTCAATGTAATGAGCTTAGCCGCCAATAAAGGCACAGAAATAGAAATTATCACTGAAGGACCAGATGAAGACCAAGCAATGGATGCGATCATAGCACTAATTAAAGATCGTTTTGGGGAAGAGGAATAGTCCATCTTCTCTAAAACTATTGTGAGAATGATATGCGTCGTCAATTGAATCGTGATTTTAGGACACTCAGCAGTCGTACGCTAGGTGCCGCACTAAGACGCGGAAGGAGTGTTCAACAAAATATTCAAAGAGCATATGATGACCGCTATGCTCCTCCACCAAGCGCCCCACCTGCTCCAGAGCCAGAATGGTATCAGAGCGAACCGATCACCAAAACTTCAAAACTGATTAATACCGCTGCCTGCGTATTTGGACTCTTGTATGCTGGACTCGCGATACGGCAAGTGTCCGAAAACCTCTCTTTTAGCATTGTTTATGGGGCCAGTTCATTCCTGATGAATGCACCCCTATCTTGGTTCTTCACCATTAAACTCATCGATGCCACTATTCGACTGAAGAAAAAACAGCCGCTTTATATTTCTGCTTATACCGTGGCAATGCTTTTAGCCATAGGCAGCACGGCCGCAGGCGTACAATTAGCAAAAGAATCCGCTGATAGTCTTGAAAATTTTCCAGACTGGTTGCGTATGGTTTCTATTGTCTTATTTTCATTTAATCGTTTTTGTACACGCTTTATTGGTTCGCTTAACATCCTGCACGCCATTTTTAGATTTGCAGCGGATGAATATTATAAGCGATTCACTAAGAACCGTATTTATTATCAGCTTTTATATGATATTAAACATTACAGTTTAGATAACTTTGTCACACCTGCTCTACAAAGAAAAAGTGATGCACTTAATCTCAAAGTGTTCGCAAGAGAATTTTACCAAGGCATGCCTGCTAAAGGACAAAATCCGGGCGAAACTGAAGAACACTATAGAAATAAAATGCTGGTTAAAACTGCTACTCTGCTTATCATTTCTATATTTATTCTCAATATGCAACCGCTATGGTTAAAACTATCTGTTGAAGGTATTGAGTTTATAAAACCGATTCGATCTTGGAGCCAGAATACCTGGGCAGTTTGGTTTGCCGCCTTATCCAATCAATTCTTTTTCCTTTATATGGCCTCTACATTTCTTCCTTCTATCATTTCAGTAACTAAAATTGCCGCACCCAAAATTAAAACAAAGTTAAATACAGTTGGCTCAGCAGGAAAATTTGGCATCTTGATAGGAACGGCTTTTGCTAGCATCATTTGGGGCGTTTCTGCCTATTACTCTGGTAGCGGCTACAGCACTGATGCGACAGAAGCCATGGAAAATGGCTTTGGTAATATCGCTGATGAGACTTGGTTTTCATGGTTTGCAGGAAGTTGGACACAAGTTTTTATGCCAGTTTACAATAAAATGATCGCAACGACTTCTGCAGGATTATTTGTTAACGGCAGCTCCACGCTAAGCTTCTTAATGGAATATGTTTCTTTTTTCCAGCCTGAAAAACCTAAAAAAGATTACAGTAAAATTGATGCCGATGATGCGATTCGGATTTTAAAAGATCTCATCGCAAAACATAATTTCTCTAGGCTCAAAAGACACGGTGAAGATATCCGGGATAAGATTAAAGATGAAAGGGATCGTGCTGAACCCCATCCAAGCATATGGGCTAATGTATTTTGTTGCCCACCACGTGAGATACGAGGTGAAGAAAAATCTTTAACCAGTGCTGCAGTTGGTGGATCTCGACGAACGCTAGCACGTAACAACACAAGCCGTGTAGCCTTTTAAATACGTGCAATTTTATCTCCGAAAAATACATAACATCGAGTGAGGCGCACACGTCAGTAAGGGCGTGTACTTGCCGATGCCATCTCTTTAGAACGAACAATCTGAGGGGTTTGGAGATTGGCAATAAAGCCCGACGAGAGTGGATTGCCAATTTTTTCCGGCAGGTGGATTGAATTGCTTTATTTCTGAGTACAACACATAGGTATTAATATTATTGTAATAACACAGAGCACTCTGAGGTAATCTTGGTCCTTGTAATGTCTTGGTCCATAAAGCCGCTTTAAATTTTAAGGAAGAGGTACTTAACTTTTTCAGATTAATCACTTTGTAACATTCTTTGGTTCTTCCAATGTTCGGCGCCCAACACCAACCCGATGGCACTTGTACTTTGTGTTCTGAAATTTTTTTGAAAGTGTCGGGGCAAGTGATTGCGAACACACTGGATGAAAATAAAATACCGACCGCTGCTAGTAGATAGATATGCATAGGCTCGCTCCTATAGATTTATAGCTTGTCTATAGGTATAGCATATGGATTATATTCCCCCTCACCCTAGCCCTCTCCCACCAGGGGAGAGGGGATTGATATTCACGAGTTCAAATGTTGGAAAGGATAGGAGAGTATGGATTAGCACGGCCAGTCCCCTCTCCC
>Ga0316204_10004945_pt1 | contig 22941 bp, 42 predicted proteins | sample 6monrhotite_MG_2_FD_205661 | JGI IMG/M metagenome (GOLD analysis project Ga0316204, IMG submission 205661) | Microbial mat bacterial communities from mineral coupon in-situ incubated in ocean water Damariscotta River, Maine, United States -... | ecosystem: Environmental > Aquatic > Marine >... | reverse complement strand
AAACTACGGAGCCACATTTGTTGCCGAATTCTGCATGCTGTAGTTGACGCTAAGGCTGGAGATATCATGAATACCAAAGTGGCCGAACTCATGAGTGCAACCGTGGTCACCGCGGAGCCGCATCAGAGTGTAGAGCACATCCGACAACTCCTGGATCGGAACAAGATCAGCTCGGTACCGGTCGTTGACAGTGCCGGTGAGCCGGTTGGAATCATCTCGGCAACGGACCTGGCGCACGACCTTAAGGCCGGTTCGCCGATCAGCAACATCATGACAGAGAAGGTATATGTCGTCCCGAAGTATGAGGACGTAAGCATTGCGGCACGCGTCATGCGTAACCACAAGATTCACCACATCGTAGTGACGCATGAGAAAAAAGTCGTCGGTATTCTCAGTGCTTTCGATTTACTGAAGCTGGTGGAAGATCACCGTTATGTTGCGAAGAACCCGCCGACAAAATCTGCACGAAAAAGTACCAAGCGACACTAGCCCGCCACTGAAACGAAATTCCGTCACTCGTCCCAGCGATTGGCGGTGTCCTCGAAGAAGTCATTCGCGGGCGGCACGACGCAGAATCTTTGCCCGGTTGGCGCTTCCATAACCCACCAGCCCTTCAATTGCTTGATTTTTACGGCACCCAAGGACTCGAGTCGCAGCACCTCAGCCTCGATATCATCGGCTTCGATATCGAGATGGACGCGACTGGCGTGCGACACCTTTTGCACTTCGACGTAAATTTCGCGTTCGTGTGGCTGCAATGACCTGTACAGCTCGTCACTGTCGTCCGGTTTCTGCGGATAGCCAAGCGCGGCGCTCCAGAATTCAGCAGCGGCGTTCAGGTCATCCGTTTCGCAGTCAATGATGATTCCAGCAAATCGGCTACGATGCATTTTGACTCTCCAAATTAGCAACAGGTCGCGTTAGATAATCACAGACTTCGGCCAGCGCGGCTTGCTCCGGGTAATCAGTAACGGTGAACCCCATCGACTCGTAACACCTGGCAGCTGCCACGTTGTCGCGATACACGAACAATGAGAACTCTGTACAGGTGAACATCTTTGCGCCGACACGCATCAACATGCTAACCAGACGCTTACCAACGCCCTGCCCGCGAAGCGCCGGGCTCACCGCCAGTCGTGCAAGATTAATGCGATCAAGACGCTCGTAGAGCTGCCCGAAGGCCGCAAGCTCGCCGGCTGGACTGCGCAGACTGAAAGAAGCCATGCGACCCCAGTGAATATCTTCAGCAAAAGAGTGCCTGTTAAACGGATAGCGAAAAGCTGGCCCGCCCCAGGTGCGTGTCGCGTCGGCATCCGGGAACCACCGCATGAGTTGATCAATGTCGCTCACGGCCGTTGCATCCAATACCCAGGCATCATCAGAGCGCAGTGGCAGCAATGCTCTATTCGCCGGGCATGGTTTCTGCGAAATAGCGATCGAATGCGCGATGCACGATCTCCGGCGAGACGCCGACCGCTTCAACCGCCTGATTGAACTTCTCCATTTCCGCGACTTCCCGACGCCCGTCAGCCGCAATGACCTTCAGTGCCATCACCGCGATGTCTTCTTTCTCGTCTTCTGACAGGGTCCTGCCAAGCTCCGCAAGAAGCTCTGCCAGCTCTGGCTTCTCGGCCAGTTCACTCATTGCCCGGGTTAGTAATTCGAGTGACTCCGACCCGGCCAGCTGAAAGTGTTCCTGAATGAGGTCCAGCATTGCTGCGGTTTCCTCAGGTTCAATCGTGCCACTTCCGCGGGCGACGAATATCAATAGCGCTGCGACCAGAAACTGTGAATCGTAGGTCTCGGTATTGCCGTCTGTCTCAACGATCAGGCAGGTTCCTTCGAGTCTTGACGTTATTATCGTATCGCTCATGACTTCATTTCCTGGTCTCGTATTTGTGTTGCATATGCTGCACCGATTTTTCGATCAAGGTCTTGAGCACAGCTTGGTCCACATCTTCGAGCCGCTTGATGTAGAGACATGATTTGCCGGTCTTGTGTTTGCCGAGCTTTGCCAACAACTTAGCGGAACCGGAAAATCCCGACATGATGTAGACCGACATATTCTGTCTGCGTGGTGAAAAACCGACCAGCAGCGACTCGCCCTCTCGACCACTCGCATACTTGTAGCGGTAACTCCCGAAGCCGACGATTGACGTGCCCCACATCTTCGCCCGCGATCCGGTTGCGGCGCGCATCATCGCGGCCAGCTTGCGCGCATCCAAGCGCTGTTGCGGGTCTTCAAGAGCGCCCAGAAACGTTGTAACGCTCGCCTTGTTTTGCTTGGTTTTCGGCTCTGCCATTGCAGATCTCCAGCTACACCTAGTGCGAGGTACCGAACAAACGATCACCCGCGTCACCGAGCCCTGGCACAATGTATTTCTTCTCATTCAGATGATCGTCGATCGCTGCAGTATAAACAGGCACATCCGGATGAGCATCGGCGACCAGCTCCAGACCCTCGGGACAGGTTACGATACAAATCACGACGATCTTACCAGCGCCGTTCTCCTTGAGCATGTCGATAGCGGCTATTGTCGAGCCACCGGTTGCGAGCATTGGATCGATAATGATGCAGGTACCGCCATCGGTTTGTGTAGGCAGGCGGTGGTAGTAGCTCACCGGTTGCTTGGTTTCCTCGTCGCGATACAGGCCAATAAAACCAACCCGGGCGGTGGGTACCAGTTCCAGAATACCCTCCAGCATGCCTACGCCGGCACGCAGGATCGGAATAACCACCAGGTCTGTATCAATCTTTTTGCACTTGGCCTCTGCGACCGGCGTCTGCACCAACACTTCTTTAACCGCGATGTTTTTCAACGCTTCATAGCAGAGAAACTCGGTAATCTCCGTGGCCAATTCTCGAAACCTTTTGTGGCCGGTCTCAACATCGCGAATAATCGCGAGCTTATGTTGTACGCAGGGGTGGTCGATCAATTCGTGCATGCTATTTGCTCCGTTATTATTATTCTGTTGCTTCTGACCACATGGCGTACTCGTTGCCGCCCGTGTCCTTAAAATGAAACCGCTGGCCACCTGGAAACTCGAAGATCTCCTTGCAGATACTGCCTCCCAGATCAGTCACTCTCTGTATGTCACGCGCCAGATCTTCACTATAGAAAACTAACAATACACCACTGGTCGATGCAGGTGTTTCAGCACGATACATTCCGCCGTCCAAACGGCCGTCATTGAAACTCAGATAGTCTGGCCCCCATTCCTGGAACTCCCAGCCAAACAGGGCGGCGAAGAATTTCCTGGCTTCCACCGGGTCGGACACGGGGATCTCAACGTAGTCGATTCGATTTTCAGGTCTCATTTTGCACCTCATTTTTCAGGTCGCGAAAGCGCTGTTGGCTCTCATCGGACCAGGTTTCCTTGAAATTGTAGTATTGCTCGAATGACGGTACGTCATGGGGGATCGTTATCCACGGCTGTTTGGAGCGGGTAAAAATATGTACGTCCGGTGGAAATTCGGACGGGTCGTCCAACGACCCGGCACGCACAAACAGCGAGCCCTGCGGCGCGCCGTGATATATCGTCCACAAACCAAAGCCGCAGGTCGCGCAACTCCAACTCTCAGAGGCGTTACCGTTTTCATCAAGCAGCTCACCGTGCCTGGTGAGCTCACCGGAAAGTAAACGCACCCGGTCTTTTTCGATCCAGAGGTTTACTGCAAGAGCGCTGCCGGTACGCTTCTGACAACGAGTGCAATGACAGGCGTGCACGATCATCGGCCTGCCATGCACCTCGAAGCGCACGTCGCCACACAGGCAGCCGCCTTGACTCACTGCATTACCGCTCATCGTGACCTATCGCTTTTAGAAAGCCTTCTTTATCAGCAGGCGAGACGATCATCGGTCGCAGCTTGCCATACTCTATTTTCAGTCGGTCTAGTGACATGGCTGGCGCTGACAGCAGGGTTCGGGTCGGCGTAACCGACGTAATCTGATCAAGCGGAATCTTCCAGCGAAAAGGCCCTGAAACCACCCGCAGTACCTTTTTGTCGACGCCGTAATAGGTCCGAAGCGCTAGCGACGCGAGTAACGCCATAAGCGCAATAAAAACCAGGATGCCGCCGGTTTTCCCGGCAGGCGTTTCGGCGGGGTCCATCGCGAGCGCAACAATGAGCACGACGTCGAGGATCAACATCGCGATGATCAGCAGGAGAATCCATGTATCGACCTTGGATTTGAAACGTTTCTCAGCCATTCGTTACTCCATACATACCAACGTATTCTTCCTCTCCCACCAGACGTGTCAGGCGTTCGAAGCGCAAACCGAGTTTTTTGGCCAAACCGATCGAGGGCGCATTTTCGGGCGAGATAAATGCCAGAATTCGGGTCAATTCCAGTTCCTTGCGTGCATACTCCAGTACCGCACTTGCCGCTTCATAGGCATAACCTTGCCGGCCGAAATCTGGCAAAACGCTCCAGCCGATATCCGGATCCTCATAGCCCTCGCGTCGAAACAGACCACACGTTCCTATTGGCACGTCGTCTGCTTTGCGCGCCAGCCGGAATGGGCCGTAACCATGGTCTTCATACAGCTTGAAGGCACCGCTCAACAGAGTGTCTTCTGCTTGCTGCAGCGTTCGAATGCCGCGGTCGCCGACGTGTTTGAAGAACGCCGGGTCGTTCCAGACGGAGAGCATGAGACCTGCATCCGCGAGCGTCAGCCAGCGCATACTCAATCTGGCTGTTTCCAACTCACATGTCAGCTGTTCAGGATTCATGTCGTTGGCGGCGGAAACCGCTGCTTGAATGAGAACGCGGCCGCGCTCGGCCCGTCTCGCCAGAGAATGTCGAAGCGTCCCCTGGCCTCCTCCACCGACGGAATGTGTCCGGCCTCGACCCACCACATCACTAGTGGGGCCCGTACGGGTCGCTCAAACCACTCGGCTCTCTTTTGCACTGCCTCTACGTGATTGCTGCGATAGACGTATTCTTCCAGGGCCTCGATCGACTCCCATACCGACATATTGAAGAGAATCATCTCGTCCTCGAAGACTCGCACTTCAGTGGCATCACCAGCCTCTGTTTGGTAGCGCCAGACAAACCCTGCGCTCGTATCAGCGAGTTCGTTCAGGGGCTCCAGACGCGCCACGAAACCTGCCATGACATCATCCTCAATAGCGCCAAGCATGCGGGCGACATTCGATGTGGCGAGATGATATGACAAGTCTTTTCCTGCCTAGCTGCCTAGCTGCCTAGTTTGCGAATCCCGATGGCGGTGCGAATCTGCTCGAGGAACGGCGCCGAAACCTCGCGTGCGCGGGCGGCGCCTTTGAGCAACTCCACCTCGACCACAGCCGGGTCTGCGATGAGTCGATCATACTCCGCACGGGCCGGCTTGATGGTTTCGTTGATGTACTCGAACAAGGCCTGCTTCATTTCACCCCAAGCGATGCCATTTGCGAATTTTGCTTCGATGTCGCGAGTTTCATCGGCTGTGGCAAATGCTTTATAGATATCGTACAGCGTGCTGTCGTCGATGCTCTTTGGCTCGCCGGGCTCGAGGCTGTTGGTCTTGATCTTCATGATCAATTTTCGCAGGCGCTTTTCGTCAGCGAACAATGGAATAGTATTGTTGTAGCTCTTGGACATCTTGCGGCCATCCAGTCCCTTGAGAACCGCGGTATCCTCGCCGATGACCGCCTCGGGCAATACGAACGTATCCCCATAGTGATGATTGAACCGTTGCGCGATATCCCGCGCCATTTCCACGTGCTGCTTTTGGTCCTGACCAACCGGCACTTTGCTCGACTTGAACATCAGAATATCGGCCGCCATCAGGATTGGGTAACTGTACAAAGCCATCGTGATGCCCTTGTCCGGGTCTTTGTTGTCTGACTCAACATTCGCCTGCACCGCAGCTTTGTACGAATGCGCGCGATTCATGAGTCCTTTGGCAGTCATCCCGGTCAGAATCCAGGTCAATTCGGGAATCTCAGGAATATCGGACTGCCGATAAAAATACGCGTGCTCTGTATCCAGTCCGAGCGCAAGCCAGGCCGCCGCGATCTCCAGTGTCGACTGACCTATCTTGTCAGGATCCTCGTTCTTGGCGAGCGAATGATAGTCCGCCAGGAAATAGAAATGTTGGGTCGACAGGTCCTTACTGGCGGAAATACCAGGCCGAATCGCGCCCACGTAATTGCCAATATGTGGAGTGCCGGTCGTGGTAATGCCGGTTAGGTAGGTGTCCTGAGTCATCGGGCAATAATGCCTAGATTGCCCGGGGATTGAAACACGGTATGATCGTTCAGATGAGCACCGACTACTCCGACAAGAACCCTACCCTCGCCGCGCTGTATCCAGATCACATCAAGACCCTGTGCCAGCGCCACGACCACGCGCTGGAGCGTGCCGGGGCCAGCCATGCTGTTATTTTCTCGGGTAGCCAAAAGGTCGCGTTTCTCGACGATGAGTCCTATCCGTTCAAGCCCAACCCGCACTTCGTCAGCTGGGCGCCGCTAACGAATTTGCCGCTCTCGTACATTGTCTATACGCCGGGCGAGAAACCCGTACTTGTCTATTACCAACCACACGATTACTGGCATGTCGTTCCTGGAGCGCCGGATGGCTACTGGGCGTCGCATTTTGATATTCGTATTGTCCATACAGCGAATCAGATAGCCAAGCATTTGCCGACCGACCGTAGTCAATGCGTACTGATCGGAGAGATTGAAGAGGCTGAGCACGCCTTTGCTATCGAGCGCATCAACCCGACCAGAGCACTCAACATCCTGCACTATGCGCGCGGCATCAAGACTGAATATGAGATCGCGTGCATGCGCCTCGCGGCACAACGCGGCGTGCAAGGCCACTTGGCGGCAGAAGCCGCATTTCGGGACGGTCAATCCGAGTTCGAAATCCATCGCGCTTATTGTCAGGCGGTTAGTCACACCGACGAAGAGTTGCCATACGGCAACATCGTGGCGCTGAATGAACACGGCGCAGTTTTGCACTACACCCATTTTGATCGCACAGCGCCAACGACACCGCGCTCATTCCTGATTGATGCGGGAGCTTCTGTGCATGGCTACGCGTCTGACATTACCCGCACCTATGCGCACTCGGACAGCCGCTTTGCAGAGCTCATCGGGCGCATGGACGAGATGCAGCAGGATATTGTGCAGCGCGTGCGAGCCGGGATCGACTATGCTGAGCTGCATGTAGAAACACATCGACTGCTGGCTGCCGTATTGGTTGATGCAGACCTGGCGACAGGTAGCCCGGACACGCTCGTCGAGACTGGCGTAACTTCCGCCTTCTTTCCACACGGACTCGGACACCTGATCGGCGTGCAGACGCATGATGTCGGCGGCTTTATGCAAGGCGAATCGGGAAATATCGTCGACCCGCCAAGCGGCCATCGCTATTTGCGACTAACTCGTTCCCTGGAAGCTGATATGACGCTCACCATAGAACCAGGCTTGTACGCAATCGACATGCTGCTCGAGAACCTGCGCGGCAGTGCGGCCGAACATCATGTTGTGTGGGACAGTGTTGACTGGCTGCGACCTTTCGGTGGCATTCGCATTGAAGACGATATTCGCGTAATGGCGAATGGCTGCGAGAATCTGACTCGCGACGCGTTTAGCGCTGCCGCTTAAGCTTCGCCTTCACGTTTGCGCCACGGCGCTCCAGCATTGGGCGCAGCAAACGCCCCAACCACGGCATCAAATAACTGATCGTTGTAAGAGCGCCGCTAATTTTGGGCATCGATAACTCAACTTGCTTGTTGCCACACAGGTCCAATATCGACTGAGCCACCTCTTCTGCACTGCTAATCGGTTGCGAAAAAGTAAGGTCGCTGGTGGCATCAATATCGGCCATGATGAAACCGGTATCGATCGGGCCGGGTGACACGACTGCAACTTTGATTTTTGAACCGCGCAGTTCTTCACTCAATGCGTACGTCACTGAACGTAGACCAGCCTTGCTCGCCCCATACGCTGCGCTATTTGGCACCGGTGTGCGACCGGCAAGCGAGCCAACGTTGATGATCACGCCTTCTTCTACTTCCCGCAGGTACGGCAACACCATGCGCATGAGCATAATCGGTGCCTTAAGGTTGACGTCGATAACCCTGCCCAGATCGACCGCATCGACCTTCTCGAGCGGTCCGCGCGTGTGGCAGCCGGCGTTATTAATCAAGATATCGATTCGCCCGAATTCAAAATTGGCTTTCTTAAAGAGGTCAACGCAGGCGTCCGCGTCGGACACATCCATCGCGAAAATTTCAACCTGGGTCTTGTCGCGTAATTCAGTCGCAATGGCCTCGAGATTCTTCTTGCTTCGCGCTGCCAATAACAGGTTGGCGCCAGCGTCAGCAAATAGCCTTGCGGTTGCCGCACCGACTCCCTCTGAGCCACCAGTAATGATGACGGTCTTGTCTTTGAAGATCATGCGTTGATCTTATCTTAGAATCCGAAGTAACTCTTGATCTTCTTCCAAAATGACAATTCCCAGCCATAGACGTCGAGATGCTCCGGGTCTAGCGTGGCAACAGGCATGGTGGTGTCGGGTTTGAGGGCATCATTCGCGGCAACATCTTCCGGCCGCAATTCAAGCCCGCCTTTCCTGCCGTCGCCGGAGTCAGTAAGACCATCAACTTCGAGACTCAGGTATGGCAATACCTGGTCGTCGACGATGTCGTCAAGAAACACGGCATCCGGATCGAAGGAGTCCTTCGACAGAATGACGCAATCATCAAATGACTTATCGGTGCTGATATTTCTATTCCCTTCACGCTACAACCCTAGACTAGAGTGAAGCGGCGAAATAAGCTGTGAGCGCGCTCACAAACAGTGGAATTTCGATTTATTTAGATTTTTCAGCGAGTTAAGTCGAAGGACATAAAAAAAGCCGGGCGATGCCCGGCTTTTTCATAGCGATTCTTCTAAAGTTACTCGGCCGCAGCCTCTGCCTCTGGCGCTTGATCCGTCAGCATAACGATAGCCATCGGCGCTGCATCACCTGAACGCGGACCCGTCTTCAGAATGCGCAGGTAACCACCTGGACGCTCTTTGAAGCGCGGTCCGATGTCTGTGAACAACTTGCCGACTACTTCCTTGTCGCGCAGACGATCGAAAGCAAGCCGACGGTTTGCAACACTGTCCTCTTTGGCAAGAGTGATCAGCGGCTCAACGACGCGACGTAATTCTTTCGCTTTTGGCAATGTCGTCTTGATCGTTTCATGCTTCAGCATCGATGTGGCCATGTTACGAAACATAGCTTTGCGATGTGAGCTGTTACGACCTAAACGACGGCCTGATTTTCCATGGCGCATTATCTTTACCCTTGTTCTTTATATGCTCGTTTCTTTACAGGCCGAGCTCGTGTTCCGGACGCAAGCTAGCAGGCGGCCAGTTTTCGAGACGCATTCCAAGACCGAGACCATGACCTTCAAGCACTTCCTTGATTTCAGTCAGTGACTTCTTACCAAGGTTCGGCGTCCGCAGGAGCTCGACTTCAGTACGTTGCACGAGATCACCGATGTACATGATGTTCTCCGCTTTCAGGCAGTTCGCCGAACGTACGGTGAGTTCGAGTTCATCGACAGGACGCAGCAGGATTGGATCAACGAGGTTCTCAGCTTGTTGCTGCAGACCGTCTTCCTGACCTTGCAGGTCAACAAATACCGACAACTGATCCTTGAGGATGTTACCCGCGCGGCGAATAGCTTCTTCTGGATCAATGGTGCCAGTCGTTTCAATTTCGATGATCAGCTTGTCGAGATCAGTGCGCTGTTCAACACGTGCAGCCTCAACAGTGTAAGTAACACGCTGTACCGGGCTAAACGAAGCGTCCAGCTGCAGGCGTCCGATCGGTCCAGCCTGATCTTCAAACGTCGGCCGTTGCGTAGCTGCGCGGTAACCGCGGCCACGTTCAACCTTGAGAATCATGTTCAATTCGCCATCCTTGGTCAGGTTGGCGATAACAAGCTCAGGATTCATGATCTCAATGTCGTGGTCGAGCTGAATATCAGCACCTGTAACTGCTCCAGGTCCCTTCTTCGAGATACGTAGCTCAGCCGTGTCGCGAGTATGCATTCGTACAGCAACTTGCTTCAGGTTCAAAAGGATGTCGACGACATCTTCCTGTACGCCCTCAATACTGGTGTACTCGTGCAACACACCCTCGATCTCGGCCTCAGTGATCGCGGCACCAGGCATTGACGACAGCAAAATGCGGCGCAGTGCGTTACCCAGGGTGTGGCCGAAACCACGTTCAAACGGCTCGATGACCACTTTGGCCAACAGATCATTAACCGGCGTAACTTTGACAACGCGCGGCTTCAGAAAATCGTGTACAGATTCCTGCATGGTAAATTCCTTCCTGACTACTTGGAGTAGAGCTCGACGACGAGGTTTTCGTTAATATCCGGCAAGATGTCTTCTCTGTCCGGTAACGATTTAAGAATCCCTGCCATCTTCTTCGCGTCAACGTCTACCCACTCGGGTTGACCGACTTGACCAGCAATTTCCAACGCACTTTGAATGCGAAGTTGCTTGCGGGCTTTCTCACGAATGCCTATTGAATCGCCTGCCTTAACTTGGGCAGACGGAATGTTAACGACCTTACCGTTCATCTCGATGCTCTTATGGCTAACGAGCTGACGTGCTTCAGCGCGCGTAGACGCAAATCCCATACGATAAACGACGTTGTCCAGCCGGCCTTCGAGAAGACGCAACAGGTTTTCGCCGGTTGATCCTTTCAATTGCGCAGCGCGCTTGTAGTAGTTTCGGAACTGACGCTCCAGAACACCGTACATGCGACGAAGTTTTTGCTTCTCACGCAGCTGCAAACCGTAGTCAGACAGGCGCGGACGACGTTGCGGCGCTCCACCTGGCGGTACGTCCAGTTTGCACTTCGACTCGAGCGGCCTTACGCCACTCTTGAGAAACAGATCCGTGCCTTCGCGGCGGGACAGTTTACATTTTGGTCCTAAATATCTTGCCATTACTTAAGCCTCTATACCCGCCGCTTCTTAGGCGGGCGACAGCCGTTGTGAGGAATCGGTGTTACGTCCTCAATATTTTGAATACGAAAACCCAGAGAGTTCAGAGCTCGGACTGCAGATTCACGACCTGGGCCCGGCCCGCGTACACGCACGTCGAGGTTCTTAACCCCGAAATCCAGCGCTGTACGACCAGCCTTCTCAGACGCGACCTGCGCAGCAAACGGTGTTGACTTACGCGAACCGCGAAAGCCGCAACCACCTGCAGTTGCCCACGACAGAGCATTGCCCTGCCGATCGGTGATCGTGATGATGGTGTTGTTGAAGGAAGCATGTATATGAGCAATTGCGTCAACTACGTGCTTTTTGACCTTCTTCTTCTTTGGCTCTGCCATTACTTATCTCTTAATTGGACGCCGCGGACCTTTCCGCGTGCGTGCATTGGTACGAGTGCGTTGTCCACGCAGCGGCAAGCCGCGACGATGACGAATGCCACGGTACGAGCCGAGGTCCATCAAACGCTTGATATTCATCGAAATTTCACGTCGAAGATCACCTTCAACTTCGAACTTCGCAACTGCCGACCTGAGGTTTGCAACCTCTGGCTCTGCGAGATCCTTGACCGGCGTGTTCGGAGCTACATTAGCTTCTACGCAAATCTGTTTCGCGCGCGAATTGCCGATACCGAAAATCGAAGTCAATCCGATTACGATGTGCTTATTCAGCGGAATATTTATGCCTGCTATACGTGCCACTTATATCTTCCTCACATTAACCTTGACGCTGCTTATGACGCGCGTCAGTACAGATCACCCGCACTACACCCTTGCGACGGATGATTTTGCAGTTCCTGCAGATTTTTTTAACTGATGCTCTTACTTTCATGAGCTTGCTCCGTAATCCGCCGAGAAAACTCAGCGTACCTGGCCACCTTTGCCGTAATTTCGCAGATTCGCTTTCTGCATCATGCCTTCGTATTGCTGGCTCATCGCATGCGCTTGCATCTGCGACATGAAGTCCATCGTTACGACGACGAGAATGAGTAGAGACGTACCACCGAAGCTGAACGGCATGCTCGGGTAGAACATGCGAACGAACTCAGGAAGAAGACAGACGCCTGCAATATAAAGTGCACCCCAGAACGTCAGTCGTGTCAGTACTCTGTCAATGTATTCGGCGGTATGCGCACCTGGTCGAATTCCCGGTACGAACGCCCCTGACTTCTTCAGATTGTCGGCAGTGTCCTTCGAATTGAACATCAAAGCCGTATAGAAGAAGCAGAAAAATATAATCAGTGCGGCATACAACAACACATACACCGGCTGCCCTGGGCCGAGGTTGGCACCAATCGTCTGCAACAAACGCTGGCTAAAGCTCGGATCACCCGCGGACTGGCCAAAAAACTGTGCAATGGTCGCCGGGAACATCAGAATGCTCGAGGCAAAAATTGGCGGAATAACACCCGCCATGTTGATCTTGAACGGCAGATGCGTGCTTTGCGCCTGGACCATCTTGCGTCCTTGCTGACGGCGCGCGTAATTCACCGGGATGCGCCGTTGTGCGCGCTCCATGTAAACAACAAAGATGATTGCAGCAATTGCGCCTATCAGCATCAAGATTGCGGTCGCCGGCGACATCTCACCCTGGCTCACGAGTTGTGCTGTGCTTGCAATCGCAGACGGCAATCCGGCAACAATTCCCGCAAGAATAATCATCGAAATGCCGTTGCCGATACCACGTTCAGTGATCTGCTCTCCGAGCCACATCAAAAACACTGTGCCGGTGACCAAAGTGATACAAGCCGTAACGAGAAAGGCTGGTCCTGCATTCGGTACAACGTCGGGCTGACTCTGCAACCAGGAAGCCGCTGCTACTGATTGGAAGCTCGCCAGCAACACTGTGCCGTAGCGTGTGTACTTGACGATCTGGCGACGTCCTGCCTCACCTTCTTTGCGCAGCTGTTGCAAGCTGGGAACAATGTGGCTGGCCATCTGCATAATAATCGACGAAGAAATGTACGGCATGATGCCCATGGCAAAAATACCGAAGCGTGACAGTGCACCACCTGAGAACAGGTTGACCATACCCAGTAAACCGCCGGCCTGTTGCTCGAAGAAGTTTGCCAATGCGATCGGATCCACGCCCGGTACCGGAATATAGGTACCCGCACGGAACACGATTAGCGCGCCAATCAGGAACAGAAATCTGGCTTTTAAGTCTGCCAGTTTGCCCGCTGCTTTAGCTATATCCGCCGGATTTTGTTGAGATCCTTTCGCCACGTTATTTCTCTATTAATACCTGGTCGATGCCTATGCTTCGATGCTGCCGCCAGCCGCTTCAATGGCTTCGCGCGCACCCTTCGTTACAGCGAGACCCTTAAGTTTCACTGCTTTTGTAACTTCGCCTGACTTGATGACCTTGACCTTGGTAACAAAGGCCGGCACCAGATTAGCTGCCTTCAGGACATCCATATCAATGACGTCTGCTGTCGGAATTTCGAGCTCGTGCAAACGCAGCTCTGCTGACAGACGCGCCATGCGCGAACGGAAACCAACTTTCGGCAGTCGACGTTGCAACGGCATCTGGCCGCCTTCGAAACCAACCTTGTGGAATCCGCCGGAGCGAGACTTCTGGCCTTTCTGACCGCTGCCGCTGGTCTTACCCTGACCGGCAGAATGTCCGCGACCAACTCGCTTAGCTACTTTTTTCGAACCCTTGCTGGGTGACAATTCATTCAGACGCATTTCAAGCTTCCTCTACTGTCAGCATGTACGAAATACGATTGATCATGCCGCGATTCTCCGGGGTATCAGCAACCTGCACCGTCTGATGCATTCTCCTGAGCCCGAGACCAGCCACACAGGCGCGATGGTTCTTCAACCGACCGTGCTTGCTCTTGACGAGCGTTACTTTCAACTCTTTGGACTTCGCCATGATCTTATTCTCTGCCAGTATCTATTCCCGGCTTACGCCAGGATCTCTTTAACTTTCTTGCCGCGCTTCGCTGCGATTGACTGCGGAGAATGAATCTCCGACAACGCCTTGATCGTTGCGCGAACAACATTAATTGGATTACGTGAGCCGTAACTCTTAGCCAATACGTTACGAACACCCGCTGCTTCAAATACAGCACGCATCGCACCACCGGCAATTACGCCAGTACCTTCAGAGGCCGGTTGCATGTAAACGAGCGTAGCGCCGTGACGACCCTTCTTCGCGTACTGCAAAGTATCGTTGTTCAGATTCACGTCGATCATATTCTTGCGAGCACCTTGCATCGCCTTCTGGATCGCAATCGGAACCTCACGTGCCTTACCGTAGCCAAATCCAACCTGTCCGGCGCCGTCGCCGACCACGGTCAGAGCTGTAAAACCGAACTGACGGCCACCTTTCACAACTTTTGCAACACGATTAACCGTTACGAGTTTCTCGATGAGGTCGTCGTTCGCCTGATTTTGATCATTTCTTGCCATTATTGATCCTTAGAACTTCAATCCAGCTTCACGAGCGGCGTCGGCCAAAGCCTTAACGCGTCCGTGATAGCGAAAACCCGAGCGATCAAATGCAACTGAATCAATCCCAGCTGCCTTGGCCTTTTCGGCAATACGTGCGCCTACGATCACTGCAGCTTCTACATTGCCACCGCTTTTGACGCCCTTGCGAACCTCGGCCTCGAGCGTTGACGCTGCCGCCAACACGGTGCCACCGTCGGGAGCTATCACCTGCGCGTAAATATGACGCGGCGTACGGTGAACACTCAGTCGATTGACTTCGAGTTCCGAAATTTTTGCGCGTACCTTGCGAGCACGGCGCAGTCGATTTTGTTTTTTGTCGAGCTTCATATCTTTCTCGCTAAACTATTTCTTCTTCGCTTCTTTAAGTACTACGCGCTCATCTGCGTAGCGAACACCCTTGCCTTTGTAAGGCTCGGGGGGACGGAACCGGCGAATCTCCGCCGCGACCTGTCCAACTCTCTGCTTGTCAGTTCCCTTAATCAGGACTTCCGTCTGGCTCGGCGTTTCAATGCTGATCCCTTCCGGTACGTCATAAACAACCGGATGTGAAAAACCCAATGTGAGGTTCAATTTGTTGCCCTGCGCCTGGGCGCGATAACCAACACCAACCAATTCCAGCTTGCGCTCGAATCCGTCAGAGACACCGGTCACCATATTTGCCAGCAACGCACGCGTCGTACCGGACATTGCTATAGCAAACTTCGATCCAGACCGCGGCGTAAAGCTCAGCATGCCGTCGTCCTGGGCGATCTGTACTTCGGTATTCAGATCCATCGACAACGAACCTTTGCCACCTTTTACTGTGACAACGGTGCCGTTCTGCTGGAACTCAACGCCTTTCGGCAGTTCAACCGGTTGTTTTGCAATTCTAGACATAGTCTTGTCTCACTGAGGTAGGGATCGATGCATCACGAAACGACGCACAAAACCTCACCACCAACTCCTTTCTCTCTCGCCTGACGATCACTCATGACGCCAGCCGACGTTGACACGATTGCCACACCCAGGCCGCCAAGGACCTTCGGCAATTCGTCCTTGCCGCGGTAAATTCTCAGGCCCGGCTTACTCGAACGCTCGATGCGTTCGATGACCGGCACACCTTCAAAATACTTGAGTTCAACGATCAGCTGCTTGGTAGCGCCTTCGCCGTCACTCGAGTAACCCGTGATATAGCCTTCATCTTTTAGTACTGCCGCGACTGCTGTCTTCGCTGTCGAAGCCGGCATAGAAACACTCACCTTGCGAGCCTTCTGTCCGTTTCGAATACGCGTCAGCATGTCCGCGATTGGGTCCGTCATAGTCATGTCTGTCTCCGCCTACCAGCTAGCCTTAGTAAGTCCCGGAATCTCGCCATTCATGGCAGCTTCACGGAGCTTGTTACGGCCCAGGCCGAATTTGCGATAAACGCCGTGTGGGCGCCCTGTAATTGAACAGCGATTACGCTGACGAGTTGGGCTGCCGTCACGTGGCAATGCATTTAGCTTCGCCTGCGCAACTTCGCGTTCATCGTCGCTGCTATGAATGCTGCGAATCGTTGCCTTCAACGCAGCACGTTTCTTCGCCTGCTGAGCAACCATTTTGGTGCGCTTGCGTTCGCGCATGATCATTGATGTTTTAGCCATCTGTTTTAACCGCCGGTTGTTTGAACGGGAAGTTGAACGCTTCTAACAACGCCTTACCTTCCGCCGCATTTCGCGCCGTCGTGGTGATGGTGATATCCATGCCACGAATGGTGTCGATCTCATCGTAATTAATTTCTGGAAAAATGATCTGCTCGGTAACACCCATGCTGTAGTTACCTTCACGATCAAACGATTTCGGGTTCAAACCACGAAAGTCGCGAATTCGCGGAATTGAGATATTGACGAGGCGATCCAAAAACTCGTACATGCGTTCACGACGCAAGGTGACCTTGCAGCCAATTGGCATGCCGTCACGGATCTTGAAGCCTGCAACTGATTTACGAGCGAGTGTTGTTACTGGTCGCTGCCCTGCGATCTTCTGCATATCACCACGTGCATTTTCCATTACCTTTTTATCGGCAACAGCTTCACCAACACCCATGTTCAGAGTGATCTTGGTGATGCGCGGCACTTCCATTGGATTCTTCAGGCCCAATTTCTCCTGAATCTGGCCTGCCAGCTCGCTTTGGTATTTCTCGTGTAATCTAGCCATCTTAAATATCCACCACGTCGCCACTATTGAAGACACGGACTTTGCTGCCGTCTTCTTCGACGCGAAAACCTACCCGCTCGCCTTTCTTCGACTTCGGGTTGAAAACGAGTACGTTCGACACATCAACAGGCATTGCCTTGTCTTTAATGCCACCCGCCTCGCCAATGTTTGGGTTCGGCTTGACGTGTTTCTTTGCGAGGTTAATACCCTCGATAAGAACTCGACCATCATCAAAAACCTGCAAGACAGTGCCGCGACGGCCCTTGTCCTTGCCTGTTCTGACGATCACATCATCGCCTTTTCTAATCTTGTTCATTACTAAAGAACCTCAGGCGCCAGCGAAATAATCTTCATAAAACGATTGGTTCGCAGTTCGCGTGTTACTGGGCCAAAAATACGTGTGCCAATCGGCTCGAGGCGCGCATTCAACAATACCGCTGCGTTACCGTCGAAACGGATCAATGAACCATCCTTCCGACGTACGCCCTTGCGTGTGCGGACAACAACGGCGTTATAAACCTCGCCCTTCTTGACCTTGCCGCGCGGGATAGCATCCTTAACGCTGACTTTAATAATGTCGCCAACGCCTGCGTACCTGCGCTTCGATCCACCTAGCACTTTGATGCACTGAACACGGCGAGCACCGGAGTTATCGGCCGCATCAAGAACTGTCTGCATCTGAATCATGACTAATTCCCTGAATCCATTACTGGCCGGCTGCGCGCTCGACCACTTCAACAACAGCCCACGATTTGTTTTTCGAAATCGGCTTGCACTCAGAAATCGCTACGCGATCTCCTGGCTTACACTCGTTATTCGCATCATGAGCAAGCACTTTGGTGGTACGACGGATGAACTTGCCGTAAACCGGATGCTTGATCAGACGATCGATAGCGACGGAGACAGTTTTATCCATCTTGTCACTTACGACTCGGCCAACAATCGTGCGCTGTACTTTGTTTTCTTCACTCATTCTTCTTTACCTGCTGCACGCTGCAACTCGTTAAGAACTGTTTTCACGCGTGCAATATCTCTGCGAACGCGGCGATGCTGAGAGTTATTTGCCAGCTCACCAGTCGCCTGTTGCATGCGTAAGTTAAATTGTTCACGACGCAGAGCCACCAATTCTTCATTGAGCTCTTCCACCGACTTACTGCGAAGTTCCTGGGCCTGCATCACATCACCTGCCGGGTTACGAAGGTTGTCGGGAAAGGAATCTTTGCGGCAGCAAGACGAAATGCTTCGCGCGCGATCTCTTCGGTAACACCTTCCATTTCATAAAGAACACGACCTGGTTGAATCTGGCATACCCAGTACTCAACGTTGCCCTTGCCCTTACCTTGACGTACTTCAAGTGGCTTCTTGGTGATCGGCTTGTCTGGAAAAACACGAATCCAGATTTTGCCGCCACGCTTAACGTAGCGAGTCATTGCACGACGAGCCGCCTCTATCTGGCGTGCTGTCATACGACCACGACCGGTTGCCTTCAGTCCAAATGTACCGAATGCGACGGTGCTACCACGCAATGCGAGACCACGGTTACGTCCCTTATGCTGTTTGCGAAACTTTGTTCTTTTTGGCTGTAACATTTCTTATGCCTCGGCTACTTCTGCCGCAACAGGCTCAGGCTTATCGAAAACCTCACCTTTGAAAATCCAAACTTTTACACCGATAACGCCGTAAGTTGTATTAGCTTCAGCGAAACCGTAATCAATATCTGCGCGCAGGGTGTGCAGTGGAACCCGACCCTCGCGATACCACTCCGAACGTGCAATCTCGGCGCCATTCAAACGACCGCCAACTTTAACCTTGATGCCTTCAGCACCAACACGCATGGTGTTGGTTACCGCACGCTTCATGGCGCGACGGAACATCACGCGACGCTCTAGCTGCTGTGCGATACCTTCTGCGACCAACTGTGCATCGAGCTCAGGCTTGCGTACTTCACTGATGTTGAGCCGAACATCTGCGATGTTCATGCCAACCAGCGATGCGAGATCAGCGCGAAGCTTCTCGATATCCTCGCCCTTCTTGCCAATTACGATGCCCGGACGTGCCGTGTGAATCGTAACGTTGACCTTTTTGGCCGGTCGCTCGATAGAAATACGACTAACCGATGCATCCTTGAGCTTCAGACGAATACGCTCGCGAATGTCATGATCGGATTTGATGTACTCAGGAAACGTCTTGGAGTCCGCATACCATTTGGAAGACCAGTCTTTAACGATGCCTAGACGTATACCTGTCGGATGTACTTTCTGACCCATACTATTTCTCGTCCGCCACACGAATCGTGATGTGGCTGTTTCGCTTGATGATACGTGCACCGCGGCCTTTGGCCCGGGCACGGAAGCGACGAAATGTCGGCGCTTCGTTAACTTCAATACTTGATACCTTCAACTCGTCGATATCCGCACCGTTGTTGTGCTCTGCGTTGGCAATAGCCGACTCAAGCACTTTCTTAACGATGCGTGCGCTCTTCTTCGGTGTGAAGGTCAATGTCCGCAATGCTTCGTCCACAGACTTGCCGCGAATGGCATCAGCCATTAGTCGACATTTCTGAGGCGAAATGCGTGCATAGCGAAGTGTTGCTGCAACTTGCATGGGCCGTTACTCCTTCAGCCTACTTCGTCTTCCGATCACCGGAGTGACCGCGAAACGTTCTTGTGCCCGCAAACTCACCGAGTTTGTGGCCAACCATGTTTTCGGAAATCAACACCGGTACGTGCTGACGACCGTTATGAATAGCAATCGTCAAACCAACCATGTCCGGCAAAATCATTGAGCGACGCGACCAGGTCTTGATCGGACGACGATCATTCTTGGCCGATGCCTCAGCTACCTTTTTCGTCAAATGCGTGTCGACGAACGGGCCTTTTCTAACACTACGTGGCATTGCTTTATCCCTTACTTACGCTTGCGGCGACGGATGATCATGCTGTCCGTGCGTTTGTTCGAGCGCGTCTTGGCGCCCTTCGTCGGTGTGCCCCATGGGCTAACCGGATGACGTCCACCTGATGTTCGGCCTTCACCACCACCGTGCGGGTGATCAACCGGGTTCATGGCAACACCACGAACGGTCGGTCGTACGCCGCGCCAGCGAGTAGCACCAGCCTTACCAAGTTTGCGTAGATTGTGTTCGCCATGTCCGACTTCGCCAATCGTTGCGCGACAATCAACATGGATCTTGCGGGTTTCGCCAGAACGCAAACGAACCGTCGCGTATGCACCCTCGCGCGCTGCGAGTTGGGCGGAACCACCAGCAGAGCGGACCAACTGGCCTCCCTTGCCGGGTTTCATTTCGATATTGTGAATGACGGTACCAACTGGAATCGCACGCAATGGCAAAGCATTTCCAGACTTGATCGCAACGTCTTCACCACTCGCAATTGGGGAGCCGTCGGCAATGCCTTTTGGAGCCAGAATATAACGTCGTTCGCCATCCGCATACTTGACCAATGCAATATGAGCGCTGCGATTCGGGTCGTACTCCAGGCGTTCTACAACACCAGGAATGCCATCTTTGTCACGCTTGAAATCAATGACGCGGTAACGCTGTTTGTGACCGCCGCCCTGATGGCGCATCGTGATGCGACCGTTGTTGTTACGACCACCCTTGGACGTCTTCTTCTCGAGAAGCGGACCGTGTGGCTTGCCTTTGTGCAAACCCGGCGTCTTGACTGCGACGACGAAACGGCGTCCTGCTGAAGTCGGTTTAGCTTTATGCAATGACATGAGTCTTAACCCTATTCCGTGCCAAGCATCGATTCGATCTGGCTGCCTTCAGCCAAACTCACGTATGCTTTTTTCCAGTCGTTACGACGACCACGTGTTTGGCCAAAACGCTTCGCTTTGCCATTCACATTCACTACGGTTACGCCACTGACCTCAACTTCAAACAAGAGCTCAACAGCCTGACGAATTTCTTTCTTGGTCGCGTCTGTACGAACCTTCAAAACAACCTGGTTCAACTCAGAGACGCGATGACTTTTTTCCGAGACGTGCGGGCCGCGAATAACGGTCAACAAACGCTCCTGGTGGGCAGCGGTGCTCATGACAGGCGCTCCTCAATCAGCTTCAGCGCTGGCAAAGTAATCAGCACCTTCTCAAATCGGATCAAAACAACCGGATCAATTGATGACGCGTCGCAAATACCAACATTCGGCAAGTTGCGGGCCGCCAGGAAAAGCTTCTCATCGAACGCTTCGTTCAAGATAAGAACACTGCTCAGATCAAGCTCTTTCAATTTGCTCGCCAGCAGTTTCGTTTTCGGCGCTTCGAGATCAAGCTCCTTAACAACTACCAGGCGATCTTGACGAACCAGTTCGGACAACATCGAGCGCATCGCTGCGCGGTACATCTTCTTGTTGACCTTTTGCTCAAAGCTACGTGGCTGGGCTGCAAATGTGCGGCCACCGCCAACCCAGATCGGGCTACGAATGGTACCGGCACGTGCGCGGCCAGTGCCTTTCTGTGCCCAGGGCTTGGCGCCACCACCACGAACTGCTGCACGATTCTTCTGTGCCTTCGTTCCGGCTCGGCCGCCAGCCAAATAGGCGGTTACTACCTGGTGTATCAGTGCCTCGTTGAATTCCACGCCGAATGCTGCGTCGAGTACTTCAACAGAACCACTATCTTGTGTTTTTAATTTCATCGTAGCGCCCCTTAGTTCCGGCTCTTAACAGCAGGACGAACAAATACTTTGCCGCCTGCGTGGCCCGGAACCGCGCCCTTGATCAACAACAGGTTGCGCTCGTTGTCGACACGAACAACCTCGAGGTTTTGCATGGTGCGGCGCACATTACCCATGTGACCGGCCATTTTCTTGCCCTTGAAAACGCGACCCGGCGTTTGGTTCTGGCCGATCGAGCCCGGCGCGCGATGCGCGAGCGAGTTACCGTGGGTGGCGTCTTGCATGCTGAAGTTGTGGCGTTTGATTACGCCAGCAAAGCCCTTACCGATCGACGTACCGATGACGTCAACTTTCTGACCTTCTTCGAACGACTCAACCTTGATTTCAGAACCGAGCTCAAATTCGCCTTCGTCAGCGTCTTCAAGACGGAATTCCATAACCATGTCGCCAGCCTCAACCTTTGCTTTCGCAAGGTGACCAGCCTGCGGTTTGGACACGTGAGACGGCTTACGGCTGCCAGCAGTAACCTGCAGCGCACGGTAGCCATCAATCTCAACGGTCTTTACCTGAGTAATCCGGTTTGGTTGTGCTTCGATCACAGTAACAGGGATAGAAACCCCGTCGTCTGTGAAGACACGTGTCATGCCGCACTTACGGCCAACAATACCCATTGTCATCTTCAAAACCTCAAGCTGACTTCGATTGGTCAGCATCTATTCTCTAAATTCTTTGTCACCAGCCTGACTTCGATTGGCCAGGCCTGGCCTTACTTGTTCTTGCTCACACATCTTGCAGACACACGAAAGGGCCAGCCATCGCCGAGAACATCTTGTTCTCTATAAGCTCTAGTGCTGACCCTAGGTCCGGTCCGATACTTCCGTTTCGGTCCGGCGGTCCGGGATTTGCCGTGTCACCTTCGGTTTCCTGGCGACTGAATAAGTACTCAAGCGTTTATTCGCGCTTGCTCCAGAAATGGCCGACTCCCGGCCCGGCCAAATCCAGCGAGCCCGCAATTATAGCGACAATGCCTTGCTTCGCAAGACTTTTCGGGCTCAATACAGTATTTTTTTTCGCCTCCGCCAGGCGCGATGATGATCGATTTATAACTACTTGAATTACAAGCAATTATTAGCCTGGTTTGGGGTGCTTGTTTGTGAAGCATAAAGCGCGCTCGCGCGCAGCGATCAAACAAGTACCCCGAATCAGGCGGAAAGAACCGCTTCCCGCTTAATTCAGCTTGATTTGAACGTCGACACCAGCAGGAAGCTCCAGCTTCATGAGGGCATCAACGGTCTTGTCGGTCGGATCGACGATGTCCATCAGGCGCTTATGGGTCCGGATCTCGTATTGATCGCGCGCGTCCTTATTGACATGCGGAGAAATCAGGATCGTAAAACGCTCTTTCCTCATCGGCAAAGGAATCGGGCCCTTGACCGTCGCACCCGTACGCTTAGCGGTGTCCACGATCTCGCGCGCCGAATTATCAATCAAGCGATGATCGAAAGCCTTCAGGCGAATACGTATATTTTGATTAGCTGCCATTTCTATTCCTACTCAATAATCTTAGCGACAACACCGGCGCCTACGGTACGACCACCTTCGCGAATCGCGAAGCGCAGGCCATCTTCCATAGCAATCGGTGCAATCAAA
>Ga0316204_10004944_pt1 | contig 22948 bp, 15 predicted proteins | sample 6monrhotite_MG_2_FD_205661 | JGI IMG/M metagenome (GOLD analysis project Ga0316204, IMG submission 205661) | Microbial mat bacterial communities from mineral coupon in-situ incubated in ocean water Damariscotta River, Maine, United States -... | ecosystem: Environmental > Aquatic > Marine >... | reverse complement strand
CTGGACGAGCGTGGAGAGGTCGAAGACGTAGAGCGCGCCCGAAGAGAGGTCGTCGCCGGGTGCGCCGACGACGAGACGTCCACCGCCGTTCGCCAGGGACGAGCCGAAGTTCGCCGCGGACGTGGCGCTCTGCGGCAGGAGCTTCGCGAGCTGCGTCCCGCTCGCTGCGTCGAACACGTAGACAGCGCCGACGCCCGCCGGGGTCGCCTTCCACGGCGCGCCGACGAACGCGCGGTTGCCGACGAGGAGGACCGACTGGCCGAAGCCGTCCCCGACGGCGGCGTCGTTCGGGACGAGCTTGTGGAGCTGCGCTCCCGACGGAGCGTTGAACAGGTAGGCCGCGCCGGCGCCGGCGCCGTTGGGCGCCTGCTCGCCCAGGCCGATGAGCGCTCGCGAGCCAGAGACGGCGCAGGACCAGCCGAAGAAGTCGTTGACGCCGCCATCGGAGGGGACGAGCTTCGCGACCTGGAGTCCATTCGTCGCGTTGAACACGTAGGCAGCGCCCGAGGAGAAGCCGGCCGGATCGTCCCCAGGTGCGCCGGCGACCACGAGGTTGCCGCCCACGGCGACCGACCGGCCAAGCTGGTCGTTGAAGGTGCCGTCCGTCGCGATGAGCTTCGCGAGGAGGGTCCGCGTCGAAGCCTGGTACAGCGAGGCGGAGCCGGTCAGGCCCGCGATGCCGTTGTCGGCCGGCGCGCCGAACACGACCAGGTCGCCGCTCGCGGCCACGGCATGTCCGAACGACTGGTTCGGGACGAGCGGCGACGGCAGCCACCGGTCGAGTTCGACGTCGGCCGCGGCGTCGAAGGTGTAGCCCGTGCCGGCGTGGCCCTGCTGGGGCGCGCCGACGAAGCCCAGCCCTCCGACCAGGGCGATCGAGTGACCGAACTGCTCGAACGGCGCGGCGTCGCTCGACGTCCACGTGCCCGCTTCGAGGAACGTCTGGCCCGCAGCGTTCGGGGCGAGGAGTGTGCAGAGCGCCAGGGTCGTGCGGATCATCGGGAGACTTCCTGAGGTTGGAGTGCTGCGCCCATCTCGCGCATGAACGGCCTGGTCCGCCGTCGAACGGTGGTCCCGGAGCGGACGACGGACAGGGCGCCGGACTCGGCCGGAGTCCCCACGATGCCCTGGGCAGAGAATGCGGCAAGGGGGCGGGCCCCGCGCCGCGTCCGGGGCCCGAGCAGGAGCCTCGAGCGCGGTGCTACACCCCGCTGGCGCCGGACCGCAGCCGCTCGAGCAGGGCCTGGAAGCGTGGATCCTCGCGCAGGGAGACGAGGTCGTCGTCCTCGGCCAGGAAGCGCGCGTCGTCGTAGCCGCATTCGACCGCGCGCGCCAGGGTCTCGAGGGCCGCCTGGGTCTGTCCGAGCAGGGCCTGGGAGCAGGCGAGGTTGTACTGGGCGGTCGGATTCTCGGGAATCAGGCCCACCAGGAGCTGATCCACCTCCAAACCCCGTGTCCAGTCGCCGCGAGAGGTGTAGAGCTGACCGAGCTCGGCGAGCACCTCCAGGTTCTCCGGGTGGCGCTCCAGCTCCGTCTCGTAGAACCGCAGCAGGAAGTCCTGTCCGAGCCCGTCGAGGGTGTGCAGCAGATCTTGCGGGAGGTTCACGGCAAGTACAGTTTCGCTTCGTCCGTTCGTCCGAGGCGCGCTTCCGGCTGACCGGCTGTGCGCGAGTCCGGCCCAGGGCTGGACAGGATAGCCGATCCTTCCCCGGGACGGTTGCAAGGGTACGATGCCCCCGTCCGCGTGGTGGCCGCAGATCGGCGGCCGACCTCGAGTGTTCCTTCCCCGACCCTATGAAGATCCACTTCTGCGACCTCTGCAATGAGTCCGTGCCCGACAGCGATTTCGCCAAGGGCAAGGCGTTCCTCCGCAACGGGCGGGTCATCTGCGCCACCTGCGAGGCACTGATGAGCGCCGCCGAGGGCGGACCCGATGATGCGACGAGGCTGAGCGCCGGGGTGGGGCCGGGAACCGGCCGCCCGAGCGGGCGCGGACCGAGTCCGGCACCCCATTCGGGCGCGCCTGCGACCGCCGCACCGGTCGCCGCCGCGGGGAGCGGATCGAGCGGAGCCTGGATCGGCGTGGTGGCGCTGCTCGTCGCCGGCGCCGGGGCCTGGGCGTTCTCCGGGGAGCTGCAGGCCATGGAGGAGCGCGACTCCGAGCTGCGCGGCTCCCTCGAGAACGAGCTGCGCACCTTGGGCGCCGACCTCGATTCGATCAGCCTGAGCGCGCAGCGACGTGACGACGACCTCGAGTCGCGACTTCGCAGCCGTGTCCAGCAGAGTCAGTCCGAGCTCGAGGTCGTGCTGAGCGAGCTGCGCGAGGAGCTGCTCGTCGCACGCACGCAAGTCGAGAGCCTCGACGAGGCGCTCGCGGCTCTCGACCAGTCACAGCGCGACGGGAGCCGGGACCGCGATCGGCGGCTCGACGACCTGATGGCGCAGAGCATGAAGTCGCGCAAGGAGCTGGACGCGCTCGCCGGTCGCATCGACCGCACCGAGCAGGAGATGGACGGCCGCGGGCTGGCCGCTGCGCCCAAGCAGGTCCAGGCACCTGCGGGGCCGAAGTGGACCGTCGAGCTCGCCGACCTCACGAGCGACGTCGCGGGGACGCGCTGGAACGCCGTGCAGTCCCTCGGCGAGACGGGGGACCCCGAGGTCGTCCCGCATCTCATTTCGCTCCTGAACGACGACGATGTCTTCGTTCGCATGGCGGTCGCGCGGGTCTTCGGAGACCTGGCGTCGCCGCTCTCGATCGAGCCGTTGATCAACGCGCTCGAGGACGAGGAGGCGGTCGTCCGTGAAGCCGCCATGGCTGCGCTGCACCTGATCACGGGGCGAGACTTCCGCTTCGATCCGAATGCCAAGGCGGCGGAGCGCTCGAAGCGCGTCAAGGCCTGGCGGGATTGGTGGGAGAAGGCGCGCGAGCAGTACTTCGGCGACGCCTGAGGCGGGGTCGAACGCGGTTCGAGCGTGGCGCGCGGAGGAGGAGCGATGGCTTCTCCGGCGCGCCGTCGCGTGGCCCAGGCGTGCGCAGGCGAGTCGCAGCGGCGGGACCCTGGCGGTGCGCCTTCCGACCCCACTGATGCGGTGAGCGCGGCCCGCCCCGTCGTGGGCACGCTCCGGCACCGGGGAACGCCCGCAGGGGTTGAGCCCCGGCCGCGAGGGCGGGTACAGTTCGCGACTTGGACACCCCCCGCGAGGCTACCAAGAGCCACGCGAGCCCCTGGCCGACCACCGCCGTAGCACCGATGAGCACCCGCACCGAATCCGACTCGATGGGCCCGATCGAGGTCCCGACCGAGGCCCTCTATGGCGCGCAGACCCAGCGCTCGCGCGAGAACTTCAAGATCGGCGGGCAGACGTTCACGCGCCCGATGATCCGTGCGCTGGGCGTCGTCAAGAAGTGCGCTGCGCTGGCCAACATCGAACTCGGCGAGCTCGACATGCTCGAGAAGCCGCAGCAGGACGCGCTGCTGCAGGCCGCGGACGAGGTGATCGCCGGTGACCTCGACGGTCACTTCCCGCTCGTCGTCTGGCAGACGGGCTCGGGCACGCAGTCGAACATGAACACCAACGAGGTGATCTCGAACCGCGCGATCCAGATCCTCGGCGGCGAGCTCGGCAGCAAGGAGCCGGTGCACCCGAACGACCACTGCAACCGCGCGCAGTCCTCGAACGACACGTTCCCGACGGCGATGCACATCGCTGCCGCCGAAGAGACCGTGCACCACCTGCTGCCGGCGATCAGCGCGCTCGAGAAAGCTCTCGAGGCCAAGGCCGAGCTCTGGAGCGAGACGGTCAAGATCGGACGGACGCACCTGCAGGACGCGACGCCGCTCACCGTCGGTCAGGAGTTCTCCGGCTACGTTCAGCAGCTGCGCGACGTGCGTCGCGCGGTGAAGAGCGCGCTGCCCGCCGTGTTCGAGCTCGCCCAGGGCGGCACGGCCGTCGGCACCGGCCTGAACACCGATCCGCGCTTCGCCGAGCTGGTCGCCAAGAAGATCGCCGACGAGACGGGGCTCGCCTTCGTCACGGCGCCGAACAAGTTCTCCGCGCTGGCCGGGCACGACGCGCTCGTGTTCCTGCACGGCACGTTCAAGACCGCGGCGGCCGCGCTGATGAAGATCGCGAACGACATTCGCTGGCTGGGCTCCGGACCGCGCTGCGGACTCGGCGAGCTGAAGCTGCCCGCGAACGAACCCGGCTCCTCGATCATGCCGGGCAAGGTCAACCCGACCCAGTGCGAGGCGATGACGATGGTGTGCACGCAGGTCATCGGGAACGACGTCACGGTCGGCATGGCGGGCAGCCTCGGTAACTTCGAGCTGAACGTCTTCAAGCCGGTGATGATCCACAACGTGCTCGAGTCGAGCCGCCTCCTCGCGGACTCCTGCGACTCGTTCCGCGAGAAGTGCATCGACGGTCTCGAGCTGGACCCGGACCGCGTCGACTCGCTGATGCGGCAGTCGCTCATGCTGGTGACGGCCCTCAACCGCCACATCGGCTATGACAACGCGGCCAAGGTCGCGAAGACCGCCTACCTCGAGAATCTGACGCTGCGCGAGGCCGTGGAGCAGCTCGGCTTCCTCACGGGCGAGGAGTTCGACAAGGCGGTCGTCCCGGGTGAGATGGTCGGTCCGCGCGAAGCGCAGCCGTCCTCGGGGGCCTGAGTTCGACCAACGCGCGGTTCGCGGCGCCGTAGGGCTCCGCGGGCTGCAACCGGCCCGCCCCCCGACCCTCACCTCGCCCATGCTCGCTCCCAAGTCGCTCGACCGCCGATCTGCCCTTCTCCGGGGGGCAGTGCTGCTCGCCTCGCTGACCTTCGCGAGCTGCGACGCGCGCGAGCCGGCCGCAACGCCGAACACGCCTGCGGGCCCCGGCGCCGGGGCCCCGACGACGCCGGGGGGTGGCGCGGCCCCGGACCTCGCCAGCCTGCGCACCCAGGAGACCGAGGCGGACGCGGGGGAGGTGGACCGTGCGCTCCGAGCGCCGGACCCCGCGGAGATCCCCGAGCTGAACGACCTCGTCTGGGCGCAGGAGCTGCCCGCGGCGAGCGGGAGGCCGGACCCGTCTCTCGAGCGGCTCGAGCCGCTCACCGAGTGGAACGGAGTGGCTGTCGAGTTCTACGAGGAGCGCTATCCGGGTGGAGGTCTGCGACTGCAAGGACATCGAACGACGCCGACCGGAGAGGCGGCGGTCGCGCACGGTCCGGAGTGGCGCTGGTTCGAGAACGGCCAGCTGGAGCGTCGTCGCTTGTTCCAGCTCGGCAAGGTCGATGGCGAGTTCCAGGAGTGGCACGAGTCGGGCATCCAGAAGATCGAGGGCCAGCTCGAGCTCGACTTCCCCGTCGGGCGCTGGGTGCGTTGGAACGCCCTCGGCCCGGTCTGGAAGGTGCAGCAGTACGCCGGCGGCGCGCTCGATGGAGTGGAGTACGTCTTCTTCCCCGAGGGCACGCTCAACCAGCGCACTGCGTGGAGCCACGGGAAGAAGGACGGCGAGGAGTTCGTCTGGAGCAAGCGCGGCCTGCCCCTCGAGCACAACGGCTGGAAGAACGGCAAGCGCCACGGCGTGCGCCGCCAGTGGCAGGGTCAAGGGCGACTCGCCCTCGAGGCGACCTTCATCGACGGGAAGCGCAACGGTCCGTTCCATCAGTACTGGAAGTCGGGTGATCCGCACCTCCAGGGACAGTTCGACATGGGGAACCGCGTCGGCGAGTGGCGCCAGTGGGGGGAGGCGGGAACGCTGGCGAGCGTCGAGCACTACGTGGACGGCGAGTACGACGGACAGGTGCAACGCTGGAACGCTGACGGCTTCCTCGTCTTCGAGGGGGAGTTCGCTCTCGGCAAGGGCACGGGGACACACCGGCGCTACTACGACGGCGGTGGCCCGAAGTCCGAGCAGGTGTACGTGGACGGAGTGCAGGAGGGGATCAAGACCACCTGGCATCCGAACGGCGTGAAGGCCTCCGAGGGTCCGATGAAGGCTGACGTGCGCCACGGAGAGTGGACGCTGTGGGACGACGAAGGCGCCGTGCTCGAGGCCTGGAGCGGCCGCTACGAGAACGGCGAGAAGGTCTCCGAGTGACGCTCGGGGGCGCGGTCACGGCCTGGGCCGTCGCGCCACGGCTCGCCGACGAGCTGGAGCGCGAGGCGCGCGCGGCCGCGCAGTCGGAGGCCTGTGGCCTGCTGCTCGGTCGAGTGCGCTCGGGATGCGCCGAGGTTCACGTCGCGTTCGGTGCGCGTAACGTAGATCGGCGACCCGCGCGCTTCCGCATCGACCCCGTCGATCAGCTGTCCGCGGAGAGCGCGGCGAGCGCCGCGGGCCTCGAGGTTCTCGGCGCCTGGCACTCGCACCCGGGTGGGCGCACGTCGCCGTCGGCGGCGGACCTCTCCGGCAGCGCCTACCCGCTGCTCGCGGTCGTCGCGCTGTCCGCCACCGGGCAGGGCTCCTGCGCCGCGGTGATCGAGGCCTGGTGGGTCGTCAGCGGCGCTGTCGACCAGCCCCTGGGGTCGCCTCGCCACGGTTTCGCGACTCGGCGTTGAGAACGCCGGGGCGCGGACCGAAGGGAGAGAGCGGACCAACGCGCCCCGAGCGATTCCGTAGACTGAGCCCGCCTCGCTCCGAGAACGCTCTCCTCGCCCCCCAGATTCATGCTGCTCCCCACCCTTCCCGCCGGCCTGGTCGGCGGCTGTCTCGCCCTCGCCCTCGCCGCTCCGGCGCCCACCGTGCCCGCTGGGCAGCTCCAAGACGGCCCCCAGGAAGTGGCCGACGAGGCGCCGATCCCGGACGGACCCGGCGAGCTCGTCACGCTCTACCACGACAACGGCAAGGTCGCGCGGACCGGCCGGCTGTTCAAGGGGCGCCGCGACGGCCTCTGGCGCGGATGGCACCCGAACGGCCGCAAGGCCTACGAAGGGGCCTTCTCCGAGTACGAGAAGATCGGTCATTGGACGTACTGGCGTAAGGACGGCGGCCCGCTCTCCGAGGGGGACTGGCTGCACGGACAGCGGACCGGTGATTGGACCTTCTGGCACCCCGACGGCGGTCCCGTGCGCGAGCGCTCGAGCTACCTGCTCGGCGAGCGTCATGGCGAGTTCCGCGCCTGGTTCGCGAACGGCGAACCGCAGGCGTCGGGTGAGTACCGCCTCGGCCGCAAGATCGGGGCCTGGATCAACTACACCGTCGACGGCACGAAGCTGGCCGAGGGCCAGTTCCAGAACAACCAGCAGACCGGCAACTGGGTGCGCTACCACCCGAACGGAACGAAGTACTTCGAAGGCCAATTCGAACGGGGCAAGGAGAGCGGCGACTGGAAGTACTGGCACGAGAACGGCCAGCTCGAGGGCAAGGGCCGCTACGTCGATGGCAGGCCGATCGGCCCTTGGGTCGGCTTCTTCGACAGCGGGCAGAAGAAGTACGACTGCTCGTACGTCGGCGGCGTGAAGCACGGCGACTACTCGGAGTGGTTCAACAACGGTCAGAAGAAGATCGAGACCGTCCTGGTCAACGGGAAGCTCACCGGAGACGTCGTGTTCTTCAACCGCGATGGGACGATCAACGAGGCGGACAGCGGCAAGTACATCGACGGCAAGAAGGACGGCGTCGGACCCGCCGGCGGCGGACCGAAGAAGAAGGGCCCCACGGTGAAGAGAAACGGCTGATGCACCCGACTTCGACGAGAACCAAGACCATGAAGAGCCTGATCCTCCCGAGCCTCCTCGCGCTCCTCTCCGCGTCGACTCCTGCACCGCAAGCGGACAGCCTCGCCTGGCGGCCGACCGTCGGCTCGCGCGTCCAGCGCTCGATCCGCGGCAGCCACACGCTGACGGCGGAGCGCATGGAGCAGTCGGTGAACGGTGAGTCCTCCATGTCGCAGCGGCTGTTCGACCTGAGCACGCGTATCCGCCTGCGAGTCACCGACGAGCTGCGTGAGGTCGAGGACGGCCGGCCGAGCGTGGTGCGTCGCTACTACGAACAGACCACGTTCAGCGCCGAGACGACTCGTTCGCTCGGTCGTCAGCAGACCAAGGACGCCAAGTTCGAAGGCGTCGGCTCCGTCGTCGACACGGGCGTGGTGTTCACGTGGGTGCCCGAGGACGGGAACTACGGCCGCTACTTCGACGCTCAGGAGGGGGTCGAGGAGTCCCTCCCCGGGCTCGAGGCGGACCTCTCCCTGCGCCAGCTCCTCCCGAAGGAGCCGGTCGAGATCGGCGCGGAGTGGACGCTCACGCCCGGTGTCCTGCGCTTCCTGTTCACCGCGGGGGGCGACACGGACTACCAGCTCAACGCGGACAAGGGCATCAACCTGCTGCGCCTCATGCGCTTCGGCGTAGGCATGAACCTGGAGCAGGTCTTCGGTGGCGAGGAGTCCGGGGAGGTCAAGGCGCGCTGGCTCGGCACCGAGGAGGTCGACGGCAAGCGGCTCGCGATGATCGACCTGACCTTCGACTGCGTCCTTTCACGGGACATGAAGGACCGCGCGGCCACCGGCATGACCGTGGACGAGCTGGCGACGGGGTTCGAGATGGAGTCCGCGCTGGTCGAGATGGCGTTGAAGGGCGGAGGGCGCGTGCGCTGGGACCTGGGCGCTGGGCGGCTGCACGACGCCGTCGACATCAAGGCGAGCGAGCGCGTCCAGGTGATGCTGACACTGGAGCGCGAGCGGGGTGAGGGCGAGGAGCCGGAGACCAACGTGCAGGTGCTCGTCATGGCCGGGATCCTGAAACAGTCGATCACCTGCGCGGCGGTGGAGTAGGCCGGCGCGGCCCGCGCCGCGGCTGGACCAGAGAACGGAGCGGGGGCCCGTCGAGTGATCGACGGGCCCCCGTTCCGTTCGTCTTCGGGTCACCTGCGCACGTCGGCGCAGGTTGGCTCATGAGCTGGGGCTAGGGGCAGAACGTGACCTGCACGCCGTTCGAGAGCCCGACGCCGTTCGCATCGCCGCTGTCCTGGTACCAGAGCTGGTAGACCCGCGTCTGGCCGATCATCGAGGGTGTGACCGTGATCGGCGCGTACAGGTCGCCGAAGGTGCCGAAGCTCATCGTCATCGCGCGCTTGAGCGGTCCGCCCGCGTAGAGCGTCCCGCCGAAGAACGGGCTGGAGGTGGGCTGCGCCCCGTAGAAGAGAATCGCCGTGGCGCCGCCGATCCCACCGAAGGGGACGCTCAGCTCGAAGTTCGCGAAGCTGACGCTCGGCGTTCCCGACGCGATGAGGGTCGCCTGCAGCGACTGCGAGTTGGTCTTCGCCGTTCCGATCAACTCGACGGGGGGGCAGTCCCCGAGCACGACGTCGAACGGATAGGCGTTGGAGAGCTTGTCGCCGGTGACGCCGGGAACGCGCACGAGCACGTCTCCGCTGCCGGCTTCCGGCGGCACTTGAAGGTCGATGCGCGTGCCGTTCGCGCTCGAGGCGAGCCCGACGACCTGCACCGGCGTGCCGTCGCCGAGGCCTCCCGAGCGCGTGAACCAGACCTCGTTGCCGCTCGCGGCGAAGTTCACGCCGTGCACGGTGAGCTGGCTGCCGCTGAGCTCGTAGCTCGCGATGCGCGGCTTGGTGATGGACTTCGGGCCGTAGATCGCCTGCACGCCAGCGATGTCGTCGGCCTCGAGGCTGCGCCTGCCGTAGAAGTCCGTCGAGGAGCCGGGGAACATCGTCAGGTCGATCGAGATCGTGCTGTGGTCGAGTCCGAGCGCGTGGCCGTACTCGTGCGTCGCGACGCCCTGCAGGTCCTTGTGGTCGTTGCCGAGCTGGAGCGGCGGGCCGGGGCCGTCGTACCAGGTCACGGCGCGGTAGAAGCGAATGCGCCAGCCGTCGGAGGCGGGCAGCTCCGTGAAGGCGAGCGTGCCGCCGCTGAGGCCGCCGATCTCGGAGAAGACATTGTCGTCGACGCCGCCGGGGTCGGGCGCGAGTCCCTGGAAGTGCGAGTCGAAGTTGGCGCCGCCCGAGCCGAGGTCGCCCGGCTGGCTGGGGTCGCCGCTGCCGTCCTTGCGCAGCTCGGAACCCCACTCGCTGACCGCGGCCCAGATCGCGCGCACGGCGCCGGTCGCGCCGGGGAACTGCGTGTCGGCGGTCTGGTTGTCGTTGGCTGACGCGTCCGTGAAGTTGTTGTGGACGCGGAAGTCGCGCTGGCCGAGATCGAGCGACCCGCCGAGCAGGTTGAAGGCGTCCCCGGTGCCCGGGACGAGCAGGAGCGCGGCGGCGAGGCCGGCGCTGGCGGGCAGGAGGAGGGCGCTGAGCTTCATGCGGTCGGTGTCGAGGTCGGGGGGGCCGGGGTGCGGTGCCGGCGCGGCCCGCGCGAGGGCCGCCACCCAAGGATATCCCAGGCGGGCGGGGAGGGCGGCCCGACGTCCCCTATGGCCCCCAATCCGCCGAGTTGCGAGGGGAGCCACCCGACATCGGCCCTCTGGGGGTTGTCGCGGGCCTCTGGAGGTGGAAAATCCTTCCCCCCGCGCGCCGGCGGGAGCCTCCGCCGCGCACTTCGACAGGACCAGAAACGCCCCGCGAACCATGAACGCCGCCCCCGAACAGAAGCCCTTCCAGGCCGAGGTCCAGGAGCTCCTGGACCTGATGATCCACTCGCTCTACACGCACGAGGAGATCTTCGTGCGTGAGCTCGTCTCGAACGCCAGCGACGCGCTCGACAAGCTGCGCCACGCCGCGCTGACCGACGCATCGCTCCTGCCGGAGGGCGAGGAGCTCGCCATCCGTCTCGAGATCGACGCCGACGCGCGCACCCTCTCGATCGTCGACAACGGCATCGGCATGTCGAGCGACGACCTCGTCAACGGCCTCGGCACGATCGCGAGCTCGGGCACGCGGCGTTTCCTCGCGGAGCTGAAGGAGCGCGGCGAGGAGAACAAGCCGGAGCTGATCGGACAGTTCGGCGTCGGCTTCTACTCGGGCTTCATGGTCGCCTCGAAGATCGAGGTCGAGACGCGCAAGGCGGGCGAGGAAGCGGGCCACCGATGGACCTCCGAGGCCCAGGGGAGCTACGCGATCGAGGAGGTCGCGGACCTCCCGCGAGGCACCCGCATCCGCCTGCACCTGAACGAGCCGAAGGACGGCGGCGCCGACTACACGCAGGACGGCCTGCTGCGCCAGCTCGTGAAGCGCTACTCGGACTTCGTCGAGTACCCGATTCAGCTCGGGGACGACACGCTCAACTCGCAGCGGCCGATCTGGACGCGGCCGAAGAGCGACATCACGGACGAGGAGCACGCGGAGTTCTACCGTCATCTGACGCACGACTTCGCGCCGCCGGCGAAGACGATCCACTTCAAGGCCGAGGGCACGCTCGAGTACACCGCGCTGCTCTACCTGCCGTCGCAGCGCCCGATGGACCTCTTCGGCGGCGGCCAGGAGCCGAAGTCGAAGATCTCCCTGTACGTCAAGCGCGTACAGGTCAGCGAGGAGTGCGAGGACCTGCTTCCGAGCTGGCTGCGCTTCGTGCGCGGCGTCGTCGAGGCCTCGGACCTGCCGCTCAACGTCAGCCGGGAGATCCTGCAGTCGAACCCGCACGTCCGCGCGATCCAGAAGCGCCTGACGAAGAAGGTGCTCTCGACGCTCGAGGAGCTGCAGGAGAAGGAGCGCGAGGCCTACGTGACCTTCTGGGGCTCCTTCGGCGCGGTGCTCAAGGAGGGCCTCTGCCAGCGCGCCGAGGACTCCGATCGCCTCGCCAAACTGTGCCTCTTCAAGTCCGACACGATGGCGGAGCTCTCGACGCTCCCCGAGTACGTCGCGCGCTGCAAGGACGGCCAGGAGGCGATCTACTACGTCCTCGGCTCCGACGCGCAGGCGCTCGAATCGACGCCGCACCTCGAGGCCTTCGAGGAGAAGGGCTGGGAGGTGATCTTCCTGACCGACCCGATCGACGAGTGGGTGATCGACGCGCTGCCGGAGTTCGACGGCAAGCCGCTGCGCTCGATCCACGACGCGACGCTCGACCTCGGCGGTGACGCCGAAGCGCTCGAGGCCAAGGCCAAGGAGTACGAGGGACTGCTGACCGCGCTCGGCGAGCACTACGGCACGGCGATCAGCGAGGTGCGCCTCTCCCAGCGCCTCACGGGCAGCCCGGGCGTGCTCGTCAGCGAGGCCGGCGGCCCGCGTCCCCACATGGAGCGCATGATGAAAGAGATGCACGGCCAGGACGCGCCGAGCACGCGCATCCTCGAGGTCAACCCGGAGCACCCGTTGATCCAGCGCATGCAAGCGATGCAGGCCGCGGGCGACGCCACCGAGCAGCTGAACGACTGGGCCGACCTCCTGCATGGCCAGGTGCTGCTCGCCGAGGGCTCTGCGCTGCCCGACGCCGCGCGCTTCTCGAAGCTCGTCAGCGACCTGATGGTCTCGGCGGGGGACAAGGCCTGAGCGCCCGGGTCCTCCTCGTTCTCGCCTCGGGCCGCGGCCGCGGCCTGGGGCACCGGCTCGCCGACGTCGCGCGCACCGCGCTCCTTCGCGCGGGCGCCGACGTGCGCGTGCACGACCTGCTCGCGGACGGCTTCGACCCGGTGCTGCGCCTGGCGGACGAGCAGCCGATCGCGCTGCCCGTCACGGAGGCCGAGGACGCGCTCTGCGCCCGCTACCAGGCGGACGCGCGCTGGGCGGACGCGTTCGTCGTCGTGCACCCGATCTGGTGGTTCGCTCCGCCGGCGCTGCTCAAGGGCTGGATCGACCGCGTCCTCGTCGAGGACGTGGCGCTCGCCCAGCAGCCGACGGGCCCGCCGAAGGGGCTCTTCGGGGGCAAGCGCCTGCTCGTCGTGCAGACCTTCCAGACGAACCGCGCCCTCGACCGCCTCGCCTTCGGCGGCATCGCGGGCTTCTTCTGGAAGCGCGTCGTCGGCCTGCCGACGGGCATGGAGCGCGTGACGCGCCTGCCGCTCTACGGCGTGCAGGAGCTTGCGCCGCGGCGGCTGGAACGCTTCGAGCGCCGCCTCGCGCGGGCGGTGGCGGGGCTGATCGAGGCGCGCGACTGAGTCCGTCGACGGTTGCCCGTCTCGGGAGCTGTCAGGTTCTGCAGCCGGCTACGACCCCTGTCTGTTCTCTGCGCTCTCTGCGTTTCAAAATCCGACGGCGGAGAGCAACACGCTCCCTACCCCGGCCGACCAGGGCTGCAGAACCGACTCCGGCCCCCGACTCGCCGTCGACGGACGCGGGTCTCAGCCCTTCGCCAGCGCGATCGCCCGCTCGTACTCCTCGAAGTACTCGTCGGTGAGGCGCTCGATGGAGAAGTGGGCGTCGAGGCTCGCGCGGCCGGCCTTGCCGAGGCGCGCGGCGAGCGCCGGGTCGCGCAGGAGCTCCGCGATGCGCTCGGAGAACTCCTCGATGCGGTAGGGGTTCGCGACGAGGCCGCCGCCCGCCTCCTCGACCACCTCGTGGCAGCCGCCGAAGGACGTCACCACGACCGGCTTCTCGAACTCGTAGGCCTCGAGGCTGACCATGCCGAAGGTCTCGAAGCAGATCGACGGGCCGACCATCACGTCGAGCGCGCCGTAGGCGCACAGGAGGTCGTCGCCCTCGAGCCAGCCGGTCGGCTGCACCAGGTCGTCGACGCCCAGTCGTTTCGCGACCGGCCGGAAGCCCTCGTAGGCCTCCTCGCGGCCCATCACGAGCAGGCGCAGGTCGGGGAACTCGTGGCGCAGGTGCGCCATCATCTCGAACAGCTGCTCGATGCCTTTCAGGACGTGCAGGCGCCCGCCCATGGCGATGACGCGCTTGCCCTCGAGCCCGAAGCGGCGCTTGAACTCGGCGACCTGCTCATTCGAGGGCAGGCGCGGCTGAAGGCGGATGGCGTTGTGGACGGTGCGGTCGACGTGGATGCCGTTGGCGCGCACGGCCTCGCCCAGCTCGTCGCTGACGACGGTGAAGCGGTCGACGTCGCGGGCCAGCACGCGGCGGATCGCGGCGTTGCGGCCGGGGCGGAAGCGGAAGCGCTGGCACGGGATGCACTTCGACCAGTGCGCGGCGTACTCCTTCTTCTCCCAGCCCGCCACCTCGCCACCGTGGAAGCAGTCGAGCTTCTGGTAGCAGTAGGTCATCGAGTCGTGGGCCGTGAACACGACGCCCGCGCCCGCGCGGCGCGACTCGGTCAGCGAGGCGTAGCTGAGGTTCGAGTGCACGAGGTGCGAGTGCACGACGTCGGGGCGGAACTCGGCCAGGACCTTCTTCACCTCGGCGACGACGCCGCGGTTGTTCAGCGCGACCCAGCTGCGCCAGCGCGGCGGATAGTTCGAGTGGATCCGGCGCACCTCGCTGCCGCCGAGTTCGGTCGTGCCGACCTCGTCCTCGCGCTTGGTGGTCGAGACGACGAGCGTGTCGTGCCCGCGAGCCCGCAGCTCCTCCGCCTCCTGGTACATCTGGCGGATCGAGGAGCCGATGCGCGGGTCGCACAGGTCGTTCAGGAAGAGGACGCGCATGGGCGGGAAGGATACCCGCCGCTCCTCGCCGGGGACGCAGGGGTGGGGGTAGAATCCCCGCTCGCCGTCCGTGCTCCTGCGACAACTCGATCCCCCTGGAATGCTGAGAGCCCCCTTCGCGATCGCCGCGCTGCTTCTGTCCCCGCTCCTCGTGGCCGAGGCCTGGTCCTCGGCGGCACGCTCCGAGAGCGCGACGCCGCCCGACACGGGCGCGAGCGAGGGGGAGTCCCCGCCTCCCGCGCCCGACGCCCGCGAGCTCTTTCTCGCGAACTGCGCGCTGTGTCACGGCGTCCTTGGCGACGGCGAGGGCGTCACCGACCTCGACCGCAAGGCGCGCAGCTTCAAGGACGGCGGCTTCTCCTACGGCAATACGCCGAAGACCGTTCAGCGGACGATCCGGTCCGGCATCCCCGGCACGCCGATGCCCGCGTTCGGCGAGGCGCTGGACGACGAGGCCGTGGCGGCGCTCGCCGACTACGTGATCGGGCTGGGCCCTGGTTTGCCGCCGGAGCCGAAGAACAGCGAGCTGCTCGTCACCGACCGCCCGGTGTTCGTGCGCGGCATGCTGCCCGCGATCGCGGAGGCCGGACGGCTGCGCCCGCGCGGGCTCCTGCTCGGCTACCCAGACGGGTTCACGTTCGAGTACCGCGTCGACGACGTGCGTCTGCTCGGCGTGCGCCTCGGTCGCTTCGTCGACCGGACGGACTGGATCGGACGCGGCGGCACGCCGCTCCAGCCGCTCGGCAAGGTCGTCGTCCTGAACGAGGGGGGTGACCCCGGCCCGACCTTCGAGCTCGTGACGCCGCAGGGACTCGCTCCCGCCGTCGCGCGCCTGCGGGGCACGGCGCTCGTCGAGTCCACCCGCGGCCGCCAGGTCGGTCATCTCACCTACGACCTCGAGGACGGCTCCGGGGAGCTGAAGTGCCAGGTCGAGGAGTCGATCGAGGCGATCACCCTGAAGGTCGGCAGCGGCTACCGGCGCATCGTGCGCTTCATGGGCGGGCACGCGACGGAGACGCTCGTCCCGCGCGCGCTGCGCGACCCGGAGCTCACGCCGCTGCGCGTCACCGAGGCCGGCCATGAGCTCTACCTGCGGCCGCTGCACACCGGCGCCGTCGAGGTCAGCGCCTGGTTCCTGTTCCGCCCCGGCGGCACCGAGTTCACGCCCGGCGAGGGCGAGGCCGGAGCCGGCGCGGCCGAGCGCTTCGAGGTGCGCGAGCGCGAGCTGTGCGCGCTCGACGCGCTCGTCGTTCAAATCTCCGCCCCCCTGTTCGAAGAGCTCGGCCGCGACGCGATCGAAGCCGCCCTGATCGAGGAGCTGTCCCGATGAGTTGCCTCCGAAACCGCATCGCCGCCTTCGCCCTGGCGGGCGTCTCGCTCGCCGCCGCGGCCGCCGCGCAGACCGAGAACGATCACTGGACCGTCGACTACCTCACGCCGCCCGACGGCGAGGTGATCGAGGTCGGCGGCATCGACTTCCTGCCCGACGGGCGCCTGATCTGCTCGACGCGCCGGGGCCAGGTCTGGATCGTCGAGAACCCGCTCGCCGAGGACCCCGCCGACGCGACCTTCACGCTGTTCGCCGAGGGCCTCTGGGAGGGGCTCGGCCTCGCGGTCGTGAACGGCGAGGTCTACGTGGTCCAGCGCACCGAGCTCTCGCGCCTGGTCGACTCCGACGGCGACGACGTCTGCGATCGGATCGACACGATCTGCGACAACTGGGGCGTCTCGGGCAACTACCACGAGTTCGCCTTCGGTCTGCCCGTCGACGACGACGGCAACTTCTACGTCTCGCTCAACGTCGCCTTCTTCAGCCCGAAGTGGTGGCACGGAAAATCGGCGGTGCCGTACCGCGGCTGGGTCCTGCGCATCTCGCCGGAGGGCGAGATGACGCCGATCGCGATGGGCCTGCGCTCGCCGTGCGGGCTCGGCCTGAACTCGGCGGGGGACCTGTTCGCGACGGACAACCAGGGCGACTGGATGGCCGTCTGCCCGATCGTCCACATTCAGGAGGGCAACTTCTACGGCCACCCGGCGTCGTTGAACTGGACCGAGGAGTACCTCTCGACGCGCACGATGGCGAGCGACACGATCCCGCCCGCGCGCGAGCGCGCGCCCGCAGCGGCCTGGATCCCCTACGACTGGTCGCGCTCGACCGGCAACCTCGTTCCGGATCAGACGGGGGGAGTCTTCGGGCCGTTCCAGGACCAGCTGATCGTCGGTGAGGTCACCAACGGCATGGTGCTGCGCGCGCAGCTCGAGAAGGTCCGCGGCGAGTACCAGGGCGCCGTGTTCCCGCTGCGTCAGGGGGTCGGCTCGACCGCGCGCGTCGCCTTCGGTCCGGACGGCACGCTGTTCTGCGGCCTGACGAACCGCGGCTGGGGCGGGCTCTCGCCGGCGGACGGCCTGGCGCGCGTGCGCTTCACGGGCGTCACGCCGATGGAGGTCGAGCGCGTGCACCTCGTACAGGACGGCTTCGACATCACCTTCACTCTGCCGCTGACAGAGGACGCGGCGCCGGCCGCGGACTGGCTCGCGCTGACCGACTACGACTACGACTACTGGTGGGAGTACGGCTCGCCGGAGCGCGACCACACCGAGCTCGAGGTCGGCTCGGTCGAGCTGGCGGACGCCGGCCACACGCTGCGCTTCCGCGGCGTCGACCTGGCCGCGGGGCGTGTCGTGCGCGGCAAGCTCTCGAACATCGTCTCGGCGAGCGGACTGCCGCTCCTGCACGAGGAGTTCGCCTACACGGTCAACCAGCTGCCCGAGGGGCCGCCGAGCGACCGCATGGTCGTCAAGGTCGTTCCGCCGCCGCCGGCCAAGCCCTCCGAGCAAGAGGGCTGGCTGCGCCTGACCTGGGGCGACGCCCTCGACCTGTGGAGCGGCGAGGGCTGGGAGCTCGTCGACGCGGAGCTGGACAGCGCGGACCCGACGCGCTTCGCGACGCGGCCCGGCGTCGGGGCGCTGTGCAACACGGGGAGCGCCACGCCCGAGGACTTCGTCTCCGAGCCGGTCTTCGGGGACGCGCGCATCGGCTTCGCCTACATGCTGCCCGAGGGCGGCGAGTCGGTGGTCTACGTCATGGATCGCTACGGCGTCGCGCTGCGCGACACGCCGGGCGGCGTCGAGTTCGTGGACGGCGCTTCGGGCACCGTCCTCGGCGGCGAGGGCTTCGACTCGCGCGCGCCCGTGCGGGGCATCCACGGCTCGACGGGCCAGTGGCACGAGATCGAGCTCTTCTTCCGTGCCCCGCGCTTCGACGCGCAGGGCAACAAGACCGAGGACGCGCGCTTCGACCGCATCTCGATCGACGGCATCGAGGTGCAGGGCCGCGTCGACCTGCCGGGCCCGTCCGAGGGCGGCGCCGCGGGTGAGGTCGCGACGGCCCCGCTGCGCATCATCGGCACGCGCACGCCGGTCGCGATCGGCAACGTGCAGGTCAAACCGCCCAAGTCCGCCGGCCCGGCCGGGGACTGGAGCGAGCCCATGGCGTCCGGCCTCGACGGCTGGAGCCTGACCGCCGACCCGGAGGGCTGGGAGTACGACGACGGCACGCTGATGGCGACGGGTGCTCGCTCCTACGCCTTCAGCCCGCGCGGTGACTACGCGGACGTCGAGGTGATGGCGCGGGTCAAGCTCGGTGACGGCGCCCGCTCGGCGCTCTACCTGCGCAGCGCGCCTGGCGAGCCGCGCCCGAGCGGCTACGAGGTCGTGCTCAATGCGACCTTCGCCGACGGGCAGAAGACGGGTAGCGTCTTCGACCTGGCCCCGCGCACGGTGCACCTCGTCGGCGCTGACACCTGGTTCGACCTGCGCGCCCGCTGCGAGACGACGGGCGCGGGCACGCGCGTCCGCGTCTGGGTCAACGGCATCGAGGTGAACGACTTCGTCGACGCGGAGAACCGCTACGCGAGCGGCCACTTCGCCTTCCAGCAACACCACGAGGGTGCGGTCCTCGAGCTGCGCGACGTGAAGGTGCGCGAGCTGTAGGCGCGCACCTCGCCGGCCGCGCGCGCTAGCCCAGCGCCGCGGCCGCGCGGGTCGCTTCCTGCACGCCCCGGGCGAGCACGCTGCGCAGCTTGCCGTCCTCGAGGGCCATCAGGGCCGAGATCGTGCAGCCCGCCGGGGTCGTGACCTGGTCCTTCAGCTCGGCGGGGTGCTTGCCCGTCTCCAGCACCATGGTCGAGGCGCCGAGCACCATCTGCGAGGCGAGCTCGGTCGCGACCTTGCGCGGCAGGCCGACCATGACGCCGCCCTCGGCGAGCGCCTCGATGATGACGTAGACGAAGGCGGGCCCCGATGCGGAGAGGCCGGTGACCGCGTCCATGTGCTCCTCGTCGAGCGCCAGCGCGCGGCCGAGCGGGCGCATCATCGAGAGCGCGAGCTCGACGTCCGCGGGCGACGCGTGCGCGCCCGGAGAGACGACGGTCATGCCCTTGCGGACGAGGCACGGCGTGTTCGGCATGGCGCGCACGACGCGCGCGCCCTCGCCCGCGGCGGCCTCGAGGTCGCGCGTGCGCACCCCGGCGGCGATCGAGACGATCAGCGGCCCCGAGTCGAGGCTACCCCGTTCACGCAGCTCGGCGAGCACGTCGCAGGCGTGCTTCGGCTTGACGCACAGGAGCAGCACCGCCGCGTCCCTGGCGGCCTCGACGTTGTCCGTGCCCACCGCGAACGGCAGGGAGGCGGCGAGGCGCTCGGCGTTCTCGCCGTGCAGCACGGTGGCGCGCAGGGCGCCGGGACCGAGCGTGCCCGCATCGAGGAGCCCGTGGGCGAGAGCGCGACCCATCGTGCCGAGGCCGAGGATCGAGACGGTTCCGGTGTCGAGCATGGCGGAGCGTGGTGGAGGACCGAGGAGCGCAGGACTCTACCCAGCGCGCGGCGGCGGTGACCACCCGCGCCGGGATGTTGTCCGTGGACCCCGCTGCGCCGCCCGAAACTCCCGCAGCGCGCGGGGCCGTCCCGGCGCCGTGGCCGGGTCGGGCTACGCCGGCTCCGCGTACTGCAGCTGGTGCAGGCGCCAGTAGAAGCCGCGCTGGGCGAGCAGCGCGTCGTGCGAGCCCTCCTCGACGAGCTTGCCCTTGTGCATGACGAGAATGCGGTCGGCGTCGCGAATCGTGGACAGGCGGTGCGCGATGATCAGCGAGGTGCGGCCCTTCATCAGGCGGCCGACGGCCTCCTGCAAGAGGCTCTCGGTCGTCGAGTCGACGTTCGAGGTCGCCTCGTCGAGGGCAAGGACCTTGGGCGCGACCGCGAGGACGCGCGCGAACGCGATCAGCTGACGCTCGCCGGCGGAGAGGTTCGAGCCGCGCTCGCGCACGGGCTCGCGGTAGCCGCCGGGCAGCCGCGCCACGACCTGGTCGAGGTGCAGCTCGTCGGCGGCGCGCATCGCGTCCTCCTCGCTGATCTCGGGGTGGCCGAGGCGGATGTTGTCGAGCAGGTTGCCGGAGAACAGGAAGACGTCTTGGGGGACGATGCCGACGCGCCGGCGCAGGTCCTCGAGGGGCCACTCGGCCAGCTCGACGCCGTCGAGCGTGATCGAGCCCTCGCGCACGTCGTAGAGCCGGGTCAGGAGCTTGAGCAGCGTGGTCTTGCCCGCGCCGGTCGCGCCGACGACGGCCACCCGCTCGCCCGCCGCGATCTCGAAGCTGACGTCGCGCAGAACCGGCTCGTCGTGGCCGTAGCCGAAGGTGACGTTCTCGAAGCGGATCACGCCGGCGTCCGAATCCGGCACGCGCGGCGCGGCGACCTCGGGCAGGATCTCGTCGGTGTCGAGCAGGCGGAAGATGCGGTCGCTGGCGGTCATGGCGTTCTGCATGACCGTGTACTTCAGGCTGAGCTCGTTCAGCGGGCCGAAGACGAGCTCCATGTACTGCAGGAAGGCGACCAGCGTTCCGATCGTGACGCCTTGGCCGAAGCGGCTGTCGGTCGCCTCGATGCCGAGCGTCTCGAGCGCGAGCCCGCCGCCGTACCACAGGATGACGGCCATCGTCACCGAGCTGAGCATGTCGGTGATCGCCGAGAGGACGGACTCCCACTTGACCGTGATGAGCTGCGCGTCGCACAGGTCGCGGTTGACCTCACTGAAGGCGTCGTGGGTCTTGCGTTCGCGTCGGAAGGCCTGGATCAGCGGCATGCCCGCCGCCTGCTCGTGCAGGAAGGCGTTCATCGTCGAGCGCTTCGTGACCATCGTGTCGTAGGCCGTCCGCACGCGCATGCGGATCGTCAGCGTGATGCCGACGAGCACGGGGACGACCATCAGCGTGATCAACGTCAGCTGCCAGTTCATCCAGAACAGGATCGTCAGGATGCCGGCGAGGTTCAGCAGGTCGCCGAAGATCGTCACGACGCCCGAAGCGAACATCTCGTGCAGCGCCTCGATGTCCGTCGTCACGCGGCCGATCAGACGTCCGATCGGCGTCTTGTCGTAGAAGCTTGCGGAGAGCTTCTGCAGGTGGCGGAACACGGCCTGACGCAGATCGAGGAGCGCGTTCTGGCCCGCGAGCTCGAGCGTGTAGGCCTGCACGGCGCGAAACAGCAGCTCGCCGGTGGCGGCGAGGGCTACACCGGCGATCAGCCAGCCGAAGCCATCCATCTCCGCGGGCCCGATGAAGGCGTCGATCGCGAGCTTCATCAGCCAGGGCCGCGCCAGGGCGAATCCGGAGGTGAGGATCAGCAGCGCGAACGAGATCCACAGCCAGCGCTGATGGGGCCGCACCCAGCTCCACAGCCTCCGTACGAGGTCGGCGTCGTAGGCGACGTCCTTGCGGCCGCCCGCTTCGTCGTGAGCTCTCATGCCGAGCCCTCCGGCCCCTCGGGCTCCGACCCAGCGGTCCGCGCTCCGGAGACCTGAGTCGCCTCGGCCTCGAGCTCGGCGCGCAGGCGCGCGGCGCGCTCGGCCTCGTGTTCGCTCTCCTCCTGCATCCGCCAGGTGTCGGCGTAGCGCCCGGCGAGCTCGAGCAGCTCCTGGTGCGTGCCGCGCTCGACGATGCGGCCTTCCTCGAGGACGACGATCTGCTCCGCGTGCTTCAGGCTCGAGAGGCGGTGCGCGACGAGCACCGTCGTGCGCTCGGCCGCGAAGGGCCGCAGCTCCTCGAGGATCGCGTCCGCGGTGTGCGTGTCGACCGCGGAGAGCGTGTCGTCCAGGATCAAGAGCTTCGGCGTGAGCAGGAGGACACGCGCGAGGGCCGTGCGCTGGCGCTGACCGCCGGAGAGCGTCACGCCGCGCTCGCCGACGATCGTCTCGAGGCCGTTGGGCAGCTGGTCGAGGTCCTTCGCGAGCTGGGCGGCGTCGAGCGCGCGCAGGACGTCCTCGTCGGTCGCCTCGGGGCGGCCGAGCGCGACGTTGCGCCCGAGCGACTCGCTGAACAGGAACGCCTCCTGTGGCACGTAGCCGATGTCCGCGCGCAGCGCGTCGAGCGGGTACTCGGTCAGGTCGCGTCCGTCGACGAACACGCGGCCCGGCTCCACCTCGAGCTGGCGCGCGAGCACGCGCGCGAGCGTCGACTTGCCGGCGCCCGTGTGCCCGACGACGCCGAGCGTCGTTCCGGCGGGGACCACGAGATGCACGTCGTCGAGCACCGTGCGCTCGACGTCGGCGTCCGAGCCGACGTGCTCGGGCGGCAGGCTGCCGGACAGGTGCGGCTGCTCGGAGAACGGGGGATAGACGACCGAGAGACCGTCGACGCGCAGGGCGCCGCCCTGGATCCCGCCAGCGCCCTCGGGGGCCTCGGCGCCGCCTTCGCGCCGCAGCGTGACCTCGCTGTCGAGCACCTCGCGCATGCGCTCGTAGGACGCCGTCCCGCGCCGCAGCGAGCTGATCACGAAGCCGAGGGTCCGCGTCGGGACCGCGAGCATCGCGAGGTAGGTGATCATGATGCCGAACTCGGCGAACTCCATCGTCCCCGCGGCGACCTTGTGGCCGCCGATCCCGAGCACGAGGGTCGTGGAGAGCCCCGCGAGGCCCATCATCGAGGAGATCAGCAGCGCGCGCAGCTTGGTGACCTTCAGGTTCAACCGGCGGTAGTCCCGGCAGCGCGACGCGAAGCGCTCGTAGTCCGCATCCTCGACCGCGAGGGTCTTGATCACGAGCTGGCCGGAGAGGCTCTCGTCGGTCTTCTCCGAGATGTCGGCGAGGGCGCTCTGCGCTGCCCGCGCGGTGACCTGGATGTGCAGCGCGACACGGCGCGCGATCCACAGGAACACGGGGTACGGCGCGATCGCGATCAGCGCCAGCTGCATGTCCGCCGCGATCATCAGCGGAACCGCGATGGCGTAGAGCGTGAACGTCTCCGCCATGTACATGAAGACGGGCCCGCCCAGCGACTGGACGTACTGCCGGTCGTTGATGCAGCGCGACATGATCTGCCCGGTCGGGTTGCGGCCGTAGAACGACGGCGGCAGGTCGAGCAGCTTCTGGAACATCTGCGCGAGCAGGTCGCGCGAGAAGCGGCGGCTGTTCCCGAGGAGCAGGAGGCGGCTCGTGGTGCGCAGCGGGGCGATCGCGAGCGCGGAGCCGAGGATCCACAGCG
>Ga0316204_10004943_pt1 | contig 22962 bp, 24 predicted proteins | sample 6monrhotite_MG_2_FD_205661 | JGI IMG/M metagenome (GOLD analysis project Ga0316204, IMG submission 205661) | Microbial mat bacterial communities from mineral coupon in-situ incubated in ocean water Damariscotta River, Maine, United States -... | ecosystem: Environmental > Aquatic > Marine >... | reverse complement strand
ACATTGATCGACAAACGAATCATAAAGTTTTCTTCAGTTTTAAAATGACCATGAAGTGTCCTATAAAGTAGCCACTAGGTCAAACCTTGCAACAAATTGTTAACATAACTGTAAATAATGCTATTAGATCAGTATCATGGCTTGTCTAAATTAAACGAAGATCGGCATGAATACAAAGACACTAGAAGAACAACTGATAGCTATAGTTAAATCAGGTGCTGGATATGGTCCAGAGTTTCTTCCTGTTCTTGAACAATCGATAGCCTTGCTTAATCAGATAAATAATTCTAAGCCATCCGCTGGGCAGTTCTTTCAATTAGGTGTTTTATTATTGGAGTTACAAGACAGTAATTTGGCACTTAATGCCTTTCAGAAAGCTTGGGAATTCGATCCATTAAACCTAGAATCTGCAACCTATGTGGCATTACTATTAGAGCAGATGGAGCAAATAGACCATGCGATTCAGGTTTACATTAAAATCAATGAAATTGATCCAAAGAACACTGAGATTGTAAGTCACGTGCTGCAGTTAATGCATGGGCGAAATGATACCAAGGGTTTGCTGTCTCTTTGTCAAATCCTCTTGCAGAGAGAACATCAATATGCAGCAGTATATTATTACATGTCACAAGTTTTTTACTCTTACGGAGATTATGACAAGGCATTAGGTTATATAAAACATGCGGCAGAGCTAGAGTCTAACAACCCAAACTATGTTAATCGATTAATCCATCATTTGTATAAAATGAAGTACTACAAAGAGGTACTTGGATTTGCTGATTATTTGCTCCAAGAGGAAAATATATCGTTACCAATTAGGCTCTTATTACCAAACTCATATGCAGCAATGGGCGAAAACGTAAAAGCTCGGGCTGAATACATTCGACTTCTTAATACCGCGGAGAACAAATCTGATTATTTTGCTATTTTGTCAGAAATATCTTTGTACCACGCCATGTATGATCATAATTTAGCTAAAGCGAATCTTATTAATGGCTACATTCTGAGAAGAGATCCAGACAATGTTTTGGCGTTGACAAATTTTGCTAAATTTACTGGTTATCCTCAAAAGTCATTAGACAACTACAAAAGAGTTGTGCAACTTCAACCCAATGATCATCAGTCACGTCTTAATTACGGTCTGAGATTGCTTGAAATGGGCGAGTTTGAGCTAGGGTTCGAGTTATACGAGAGTCGGGTCAATGTATCAATGCCTCACCTTGTTGAAGAAATTAGAAATCCAGAAACACTTGCTGGCAAATCGCTATTTATATGGAACGAACAAGGACTAGGGGATCAATACCTCTGGTCATGGTTGTTTCAGTTTCTAAAAAGTGATGGGGTAAAAGCCAAGGTACAGACTGATCCAAGGCTGGTTTCATTAATGGCTCGTTCATTTCCAGACATTGAGTTCATAGGTTTAGATAGTTTAGCAATATATCAAAATGAACCCTTGGCTGATTTTGATGGGACATTAATGATGGCTAGTTTAGGTCGTTACTATCATCCACAGATTAGTCGGGCTCAATCTGACCATGGCCAAAATAATGCAGTACAGGGTCACCTTAAGGCCGATCCGGAATTGATTTCTCATTGGAAATCAAAAATTAGTCACCTTAATACTAGCAAATGTATTGGCGTTTGCTGGCGCTCTTCTTTGGTCGAGAACTACCGTAGTCTTTATTATTTAAGTGCTACGGATATAGCTGACATTTTTAAAGATACCGACTATACAATCATCAATTTACAGTATTCGTACTCTGAACAAGAAATCGATTTATTACAAAATGTATTAGGCGATAGATTTGTAAATCTTCCCGGTATTGATCTGAAGGATGAGCAAGATAGTTTGGCTGCTTTAATTATGGCGCTTGATGGTGTGTTTTCAGTTAATACAGCGGTTAATGCTTTATCGGGAGCGCTTGGACAGATTACATTTTCACCCAATGGCTGTTCATTTTTAGGAAAGGATTTTAATGTAATGCTCGCAGGCACGAAGAGCATCTACAAAAGAGGCGGATTGAGCAATAATCTTGACCACTATCGTAGTGCCATAAACAACTATTTTAATTAACTACTTTGAGCAATTCATGAATACAAAAGAATCAAATATCGTCGAAAAGTACCGCGCTGATTACAAACCATACCCTTATCTTCTAAAGACTACTGATTTAGAGTTTTATTTCTATGAAGAATATTGTCGTGTCATAAGCAAGTTACGCTTTGAACGAAACCTTGCTGACAATGCCCCAGAAGAGAATATATTAATTCTGGAAGGGCAGAATATGGAATTAATGAGTCTCAGTCTGGATGGTGTGATGTTAAGCCATTCCAGTTATCAGGTAACGGATGAACAACTGATTATTGAAGATTTACCTAATAGTTTTCTGCTAACAGTAGAAACAAAGATACAACCGGAAAAAAATACTACGCTTAATGGCTTATACAAGTCGAATAAAAAATACTGCACACAATGTGAAGCTGAAGGCTTTAGAAATATTACTTATTATCCTGATAGGCCAGACGTTTTGTCAGTATATAACACCTATATTGAAACAGACATTGAGAGTTATCCATACTTACTATCAAATGGTGAGCTTCAGGAGCAAGGTGTTTTAGAAGGTGAGCGACATTTTGCTCGATGGTCAGATCCACACCCTAAGCCGAGTTATTTATTCGCCTTGGTTGCTGGTGATTTCGATCTTTTAGAGGAGCAATTTACCACCACAAGCGGAAAAAAAATAAAACTCGAGATATATGCCGATAAAGGCAAGATTGATCAGTGCCATTACGCTATGGAAAGCTTAGTCAAATCAATGCAATGGGACCAAGATAAATACGCTTTAGAATATGATTTAGATCGTTATATGATTGTTGCTGTTGGTGACTTTAATATGGGTGCTATGGAAAACAAAGGGTTGAATATTTTTAATACCGCCTATGTTTTAGCCAATGACAAAACCGCCTCAGATAATGATTTCCAACGTGTAGAGGCCGTTATTGGACATGAGTATTTTCATAACTGGACAGGTAACCGAGTCACCTGTAGAGATTGGTTTCAGCTATCGTTAAAAGAAGGTTTGACTGTTTTTAGAGAACAACAGTTCAGTGGTGACATGAACTCAGAAGCCATTCAACGCATTGATGATGTAAAAACCTTACGCGCTTTTCAGTTTCCAGAAGATGCCGGACCTATGGCTCATCCCATCAGGCCTGACTCTTATATAGAGATGAATAATTTTTATACTCATACTGTCTATATCAAGGGCGCTGAAGTTATTCGAATGCTAGAAACAATTTTGGGCAAGGAACAGTTTAATCAAGGTGTCAGACATTATTTGTCGAAACATGATGGGCAGGCAGTTACCTGTGAAGATTTTGTAGTCGCCATGGAAGATGTCTCAGGTCTGGATCTAACCCAATTTAGAAACTGGTATTCTCAATCAGGTACACCTGAAGTAAACCTACAAGGTAGCTGGAACTCTGAATCTAAAGAATGGACACTAGAAATCGATCAATCATGTCCAGCAACACCCGGTCAGATTCATAAACTACCATTTATGATTCCACTAAAAATGTCTTTGATTGATGCTGCAGGCAAGGCGCTGGAGTTAAAACCAGAAACGACGGATCAATTACTCAACTATAGTTATGGCGAGGACAAAACAGAAATAATTCTGCAGTTATGTAAAGCACAACATCGGGTTACTTTTAAAGACATTGAATGTGATGCTGTCCCTTCTTTATTACGAGAATTTTCTGCTCCAGTAAAGCTCAACTATCCCTATTCAACAGAGCAACGTCAGCATTTAATTAGTCGTGATTCTGATGCCTATGTACGTTGGCAGGCCAATCAGGAATTAACTCAGTCCGTCATAGAAGCCTTGTTACGTGAGCAGGGTGAACAGGATATGGATGAGATTGTCGCGCCTCTGGTGGCTTGCAGGAAGTTCTTGCTTACCGATCAACAGGCAGAGGTTTCTTTTAAAGCGCTGCAATTAGAATTACCATCACTGGCCTATGTTATGGAATTATTTAATCCAATTCCTGTTGATGCTTTGATTAGCATTTGGCCTAAATTATGTAAGTCAGTATCCGCTCAATTACATTCTGAGTTAATCGCTACCGTGAATGATTGCCGAGCGCAATTGAGTTCAACCAGTATAAGCAGAGAGCAGGGTGCCCCTTGGAGAAAGTTACTTAATGCCTCAGTTAGCATCCTTGCCTATGGAGAATCTGAACAGGCGCGGCAGTTGATAGCTGATCTTTATGACAGTTATGATTGGATGACTATTAGACAACATGTGTTGCAGACAACCTGTCATTATTATCCAAATAATTCTACATCAATGTTGGCAGATTTCTATGATAGCTGGCAGGAAGAAGATTTGGTTATTGATAAATGGTTTGCGTTACAAGCGAGCCAACCAAACGATGCCGTTTTTGAAACGATTAATGACTTGTTACAGCATGCTGATTTTCAAATTACTAACCCTAATCGTGTTCGTTCTGTGTTGGCAACATTTACACGAGCGAATCCATCACAATTTCATCACAAATCAGGACGTGGTTATACATTATTGGCTGATCAGGTAATAAGAACCAATAAAATGAATCCACAATTGTCTTCACGTCTAGTCTCGGCATTCAATGGCTGGCGACAACTTGATTGTGTGGATCGTCAGACCACGATTAAACATGAATTACAAAGAATCCTAGATACTGAAGATTTATCTGCAGACGTGTTTGAAATTGCTAACAAAGCATTGGCCTCTGCAACAGCAGAATAATAGAGGGGATTGATATGGCAATTGTTAAATGCCCTTCATGTGGCACTAGAATATCATCCGTGGCTAACCAATGTGGTGAATGTAAGGTTGTATTCGGTGTTGGTGATGATAATGAACGTTTAGAACGAATTGCACGTAATAAACGGCTTGATAAGAAGGCTAGAATTCAGAACTATTCTTTTTTATGTGTCATGGCCTTTGCAGCTGGCTCATTACTTATGTATTGGGGAATTACAGAGTCGTACGGAACTTATCGCGAAATAGGCCAATATCTCATTGCCATTGGTTTCGTCGGATACATATTTTTACGAGGGCTACTTGTCTGGATGAAATGGCATTAGGCTTTTAAACCTGAAATGGTTCGACTGGTAGTATTAGTTGAACCACTTTGGGTATAGGTCATCGAATTATTATCGGTTCCCTTTAATATATTCATATTGCGCTCAACATTGCGCTGATTCATTGATATTATCATCGCATTTTCTGAGTTTTGCCGCTTACACTCATGGAGTGTGAGCTCTAATTCATTCACTAAAGATTCTAATTTATCAGCATATTTTGGTTCTGATTGTTTGACATACTGGCGCATTCTTTGTTCCGGAGTAGGGGCCTGAACTGCGGCCAAAAGAAATTCATTTCTTGTTTTAGAGGCACTTTCTAGTAAATCGAGAAGATTCTTCTTTCGCTCAGCAATAAGTACTAAATTATCAATCTCATTAGATTCAACAGATAGCTTTTCCTCTAACATCAATTCTTTTAATGATGAAAGTAGATTAGTTTCTTGTTTGAGTATTTGTTCGAATGCTTCTGGTTTTGTCGTCATCAGCCCTGGTTCCTGTGTCCGAAGTCAAGAGTTAGCATTTTGCTAGCTATCTTTTCAGCGGAAACAGAGTATTCACCAGAGTTTATGGCATTTCTGAGCTGTTCGATACGTTGAGTATCGCTTTCAGGGGCCTGTGATAGTGTCGAAATTAGTGATTGAACCACCTGTGCCTGATCGCTTAACACAACAGAATCTTGGGGCGCAGAAGACTGTCCAGCATTAGCCGGAGTAGTATCGGTGCCTTGATCAGACGTTGAGCGACTAGCTGTTCTATTAGCAGTCGAGTCTGTTTGATTGGCTGTAATGTTTTTTAAATCGATAGACATATAATCACCTGACATCTATTTATACCTCTTTAACGGCTGTAATACTATAACCTTTAGTGATTTTTCTGTTTCCATAATTAAAAGCAGATTAAATTCCTACTTTTACCGTATCTTGGTTTATAACTACTGCATCAACTATTCGTTTTGAGGAGTTATTTTGTACTCTAACATTTTCTCCAACAGCACCATCTGATAATGCGATACCAGACATTGCTACAGCAATACTAGTGCTTTTAGCGGTAATTGAAACACTATCGCCTTTACAGACAACACAGACACTTGAAGAACCGATAACTGAGCCAGAATGAATGGTGGTTTTGGCTTTACTGCCTACTATCAGTGCGACATTGTTAAAGACAAATCCGCGTACCGTACTAATGTCAACTTTAGTTAACTTGATATCGGATTGCTTTATTATCTGGCCTCGTTTTAGTGGCTGGGTAGCGACGACAGCTTCTTCATAGAGTGAAATCTTAACTGGAATATAGATTGACCAAGGTTTAGGTCCGTCACATCGTACACCGACAGTAGTATTACCAATAGGTCGACTTCCTGGTGGAGTAAATGCAATTAACTGACCAGAACAAGCCACCAATCGTAATCGAGGGTCTAATTGACCGGTTGTTACCTGAATATCGTCGTGTGTAACTTGATACTGAGCTTGTTTAAATGCATAGTTATATGCAGCATGCGTCAAAGACTCCAGCGATTGGATACCTTGAGCCATACTAGTTGTGCTAATACTGAACATTAAAAAAGTCGTTAAAAGTCTATCGTATTTCATATTCTTGACCTAAACTTGTTTTTATTAGTGCTGAATGTTGACATATTAGATGTCAAAAATTTGTCGCAAAATTGCTAACTATCAATGTAACTGCAAGACTCGTGCCTACTTTATGATAGGTAAGACTAATTAGGAGATTAATATGTCGGGAATAATGGAAAGCGTAAACCTGAGAACTCAGATGGTCGGACAGAACCGACTCGAGTTACTACTGTTCAGGTTATATGGCAACCAGATTTATGGCATTAATGTATTCAAGGTTAAAGAAGTTTTAAATTGCCCCGAGTTAACTAATTTACCTCAGTCAAATCCAGTGATTAAAGGTGTGGCTCATATTCGTGGTGTCACAACATCAATTATTGATATGAGCTTGGCTATTGGTGGACCTCCTATTACTGATACAGCTAATGCCTTCGTTATCATCGCTGAATATAATAAGACGATTACTGGTTTTCTGGTTAATCGTGTTGAGCGAATTATTAATATGAAGTGGTCTGACATATTACCACCACCTAAGGGAACGGGTAAAACTAGCTATTTAACGGCTATCACCAAGATGGATGAAAAAATTGTAGAAATTATTGATGTTGAGAAAATCTTAGCTGAAATTATGCCTACTGATACTCATATATCAGAAGATCAACTTACTAAGGGTGGCACCTTCGATGAGCAAGAACGCCGCAAAGTGATGATTTCTGATGATTCATCTGTTGCTAGAAAGCAAATCCAAAGAACTATTGAGCAACTGGGCATTGATAGTGTGGTAGCGAAGGATGGCTTAGAAGCCTTGAATATACTCAAGAAAATGGCTAAAAAAGGTGATATCCATGAGCAATTAATTATGGTTATTTCTGATATTGAAATGCCAGAGATGGATGGTTATACCTTTACCACTGAGGTTCGGGCTGATCCAGCTTTAGCAGATTTGCACATCTTGCTACATACTTCTCTATCGGGTGTTTTCAATAAAGCGATGGTAGAAAAGGTCGGTGCTGATAACTTTATACCGAAATTCGATCCGGATGAATTAGCAGCAGCAGTACAATCACAAATTAAAGATTCTGATCTATCTGACGATACAGAAGAGTGATACCCATAATTGCCGGCCGGCAAAGCTTTTGCCGACTGGCGGTTTATGATTGCCATTACACCTTCCGTTAAACACTTATTATCTTTCTAACTTGTTGATAAATAACAACTAAATACTTTGGCATAGTAATTGCTCTTATTTTTGTATATCGAAATTTAAAGGTATGCAAGATGGCAATTAGTATCGACAAAGTAATGCAGTATCACGAAACAGCACTGATGCTTCGTAGTAAGCGTTCGGAAGTTTTGGCTTCAAATATAGCCAATGCCAATACACCAGGGTATAAGGCTAAAGATTTTGACTTTAACAAGGCGCTAAAATTAGCGACCAGCCAACAAAGTTCAAATATTCAAAAGACACACGCCGATCATTACTCTAGTTCTGGAAGCTCAGATATTCCGGTTGATATGCAATTTATCACACCATTCCAAGCAGGTACTGGTGATGGTAATAGCGTCGATTTACCTAGTCAACAAACAGCCTTTGCTCAAAATGCCATGGAGTACCAAATGAGTATGCGCTTTTTAAACGGTAAAATTAAAGGCCTAATGACGGCTATCAAGGGTGAATAATAATGTCTTTATATAACATCTTTGGTATCGCAGGTTCTGCATTGAGTGCTAACTCAGTGATGTTGAATACTACGGCAAGTAATATGGCCAACTCCAGCAGCGTTTCAAGTAGCACTGGTGAAACCTATCAGGCAAAACATCCTGTCTTTGAAACCCTATATAAGTCTTCACGTATGACTGGAACTGCATTACCAGGTGTTCAGGTGAAAGATATTGTCAGCGCACAGGCTGAACCCATTAAGAAGCATTCACCAGAGCATCCGATGGCTGATGAAGATGGTTATATTTATATGGCTAATATTAATGTGGTTGAAGAGATGGCAAACATGATTGCTGCCTCACGTGCTTATCAAACAAATTTGCAAGTGGCTAATACTGCCAAACAACTATTACAGAAAACTCTGACCCTAGGTCAGTAATCGTTAGAGGAAAGTCATGTTTGAAACAAATAGTAGCGTTAATGGAACGGCCGATGCTATCGGAGCAAATAGTTACGATCAGCAAGCCGCGAACAATCGCAAAACAGAGCTCTCACAGGAAGATTTTTTCGCTTTACTGACTACTCAGTTAGCGCAACAGGATCCTTTCAAGCCTTTAGACAATACTGAGTTTGTTGCTCAAATGGCACAGTTTAGTAGCTTGGAAAGTCTACAGGCGATGCAAGATAGTTTTTCAAGCTTGGCATCGGCTATGACGTCTAATCAAGCGCTTCAGGCCTCTGCTTTAGTAGGCCGAACAGTACTGGTTCCGTCAAATGTTGCCGCCTTTGATGGTACATCTGAAGTGACTGGTGTGGTTGCATTATCACAGGCAGCAGATGGCGCCAAAATAGAAATTATGGATGAAACTGGACAATTAGTTAGAACCATTGATTTGGGCGATTTAGAGCAAGGACCCAATGAATTCAGCTGGGATGGTACGGATGAAAATGGTAGTGCCGTTGCACCTGGCTACTATCAATTATCTGTAACTGGTTCTGTGTATGGCAATGAAACAAATTTACCTACGGGTGTTTTTTCTCGAGTTGACAGTGTCAATTTGGGAGGAACAAACGGTGGAATTTATTTAAATCTAGATGGCTTGGGAAGCGTCTCTCTCGACGACGTTAGCCAAATCAAAAACTAATCGAAACGAGGAATTTGATATGTCTTTCAATACAGCATTAAGTGGTCTAAACGCAGCTCAGGCTGATTTATCTGTGACCAGTAATGACATCGCTAACGTAAACACAACTGGGTTTAAACAGTCACGTGCTGAGTTTGGTGATATATTCGCGACTTCATCACTAGGCAGTAGTTCTACAGCCATTGGTAGTGGTGTTTTACTTAACAAAGTGGGTCAACAGTTCAATCAAGGAAACTTAGATTTTACGACTAACAGTTTAGACCTAGCTATAAGTGGCGATGGTTTTTTTGTTATGTCACCTGCATTAACTTCGCAAGAACAGGTATTCACAAGAGCAGGAGCTTTGGCCGTGGACGATGATGGATACGTGGTCAATTCCTCCGGCCAATTTTTAAGAGTATTCCCAGTAAATCCAGATGGCAGTGTTTCTGCAACCAGTTTGAACAGCACTATTCCACTACAATTACCAGCTACATCAGGTTCACCAACACCGAGCTCAGAAGTAGAAATCGGAGTAAACCTCTCAGCGGTTGAAACAGCGTTAGATCCGGCTAATTTTGATCCAGTTAACCCGACTACATTCAATCATTCAACCTCTATATCTGTTATTGACTCTTTAGGTGAAACACATGTCGCTACATTCTATTACGTTAAAGATGTAAATACGCCTAATACTTGGGCACAGTATTTTAGCGTTGACGGTACCGCTGTAGATATTACCGGTGGTACAGCAGGTGCTGGCGGACAACTCTACGGCACAGTGACGTATGATAATGCCGGTAATTTTGTTAGTAACAGCCCACAACCAATGATATCAGCAGCATTACCATTGACTAATGGCGCTGACCCTACACAAACACTGACTATAGATTATGCGAGTAACGAGCCAACTCAGTTTGCTTCTGGATTCTCAGTGAGCAGACTTAGTCATGATGGTTTTGGTACTGGTCAATTGTCTGGTTTAGATATCAGTGATGAAGGTGTGATACGAGCGAACTATACCAATGGTACTTCAACGGCTTTAGGTAAAATCGCACTAGGTCGCTTTTCAAATCCTCAAGGGTTACGTCAAGAAGGTAATACTTCATGGACTGAAACCATTGATTCAGGTTCGGCCATTGCTGGTGAAGCAGGCAGTGCAAGCTTTGGTTTAATCCGAAGTGGTGCGCTTGAAGCTTCAAACGTGGATTTAACGGCAGAATTAGTCAACCTAATTACTGCACAAAGAAACTTCCAGGCGAATGCCAAATCAATTGAAACATCGAATACGGTTACTCAGGCTATCCTGCAGATCCGTTAATCATTGAGGTAATCTGAAATGGACAAGGGCTTATATTTGTTAATGAGTGGCGCTAAAGAGAGCATGCTCTCTCAGACGCGCGTCGCTAACAATCTAGCAAATGCTAAAACCACCGGTTTTAGAGCGGATCTACAAAGTTTCCGCTCCATGCCATCGCTTGGTGATGGCTTAAAGTCTAGAGTCTTTGTCCAAACAGAACGCCCTGGATATAACTATTCTGAAGGCGCTCTAATGAGCACCGGAAATCCGCTTGATGTGGCTATTAAAGGAGAAGGTTGGATTGCAGTTCAACGACCTGATGGTTCTGAAGCCTATACACGAGCAGGTGATTTTCAGGTGGATCAAAATGGCTTTTTAGTTAATGGCGCTGGCTACCAGGTAATCGGTAATAGCGGCCCCATAGCTATACCGCCCGTTGAGCGAATGCAAGTTGGAGCTGATGGCACCATCAATATTTTACCACTTGGTGCACCAGCAACAGCTATTGAAGCGCTCGATAGAATTAAGTTAACCAAACCAGAACTACAAAATTTAAAGAAGGGGACCGATGGTCTTTTTCAGGATATTAATGGTGCTGTTTTCCCAGCTGATGCTTCCGTAACACTGGTCACAGAGACACTGGAAGGAAGTAACGTCAATGCGATTAGCGAATTAACAGACATGATTGCCTTATCTCGACAGTTTGAGATGAAGGTAAAGTTTATGAATAACCTAAAAGATTTAGGTGATAAAACTGACGCACTAATGCGTGTTAGTTAATCAGAGTAGGAGATAGGATATGCATCCCGCACTTTGGATTAGTAAAACCGGCTTAGATGCCATGCAAACGGACATCTCGGTAATATCCAACAACTTGGCAAACGCCAGTACTGTTGGTTATAAAAAATCTCGAGCCGTGTTTGAAGACCTTCTGTATCAGAATGTTCGTCAGCCCGGAACGCAATCATCACAAAATAGCACCCTACCCAGTGGACTAATGGTTGGTACTGGTGTGAAAGTTGCAGGCACTCAAAAGTCATTTACTCAAGGTACTATTCAAATTACTGAAAATGCCTTAGATATGGCGATTAATGGCCGCGGTTTTTTCGAAATTCTACTGCCAGATGGCACCTCAGCCTATTCACGTAATGGTCAATTTGCTCTGGATGAAACAGGTCAGGTAGTAACTGGTGGTAATGGCTATGTCATTCAACCTGCCATCACAATTCCTACTGATGCTACCTCCGTTACCATTGGTAATGACGGCTCAGTATCAGTGACTCAAGCAGGTTCTGCAACACCTTCGATTGTAGGTAATGTTCAGTTGGTGGATTTTGTAAACCCGCTGGGCTTACAACCAATGGGTGAAAACTTATTTCTTGAAACAGGTTCTAGTGGTGCTCCAACAACCGGTACACCAGGCCTTGCAGGTTTAGGTGGCCTAATGTCAGGTGCACTAGAAAGTTCTAACGTCAGTGTCGTAGAAGAACTGGTTGGGATGATTGAAACCCAACGTGCCTATGAAATGAATGCAAAAGTAATTTCAGCTGTTGATGACATGCTGTCTTACGTTAACCAGGCTCTATAGATCTAGTCGGTAGGAGAATGTGGCAATGAAAATTAAACGTCTGATCAGCTTAGTAAGTGTCTTTGTTCTTGGTGGTTGCGTACAAATGATGCCTCCACAGCCAGATGATCCTTACTATGCTCCAGTGATACCACCGGCGCAACAGGCGAGTGCTGCTCAGCAGCCAGAACAAACGGGTTCTATCTATAACCAAACCTATGTAAGTTACCTCTATTCAGATAGAAAGGCGACACGCATAGGTGATCTCATTACAGTCACACTAAATGAACGAACCAATGCCAGTAAAAATGCCGATACCGAAATAAAAAATAGTGATAAGTCTGGATTAGAGCCAATGGTTTCAGGCCGTATACCTAGTTACGGCGGCAATCCAATAAGTTTTGAATTAGACAAAGATAAGCAGTTCAAAGCTGAAGCGGATAGCGAGCAGGCCAACAGCCTAAATGGCACCATAACTGTAACGGTTTCGCAGGTATTACCCAACGGTAATTTATTTATTAAAGGCGAGAAGTGGCTGACCTTAAATCAGGGCAACGAGTTTATTCGTATCTCAGGAATTATTCGCCCAGACGATATTTCGACTGATAACACCATACCTTCAACTCGTGTAGCCAATGCTCGTATTAGTTATGCCGGCACTGGCGATTTAGACGAGTCAAATAAGATGGGCTGGCTATCACGGTTCTTTAACAGCAGCTGGTTTCCACTGTAGGAGAATAGATAATGAATCTATTAAAAATATTTGCGATCCTTTTAATATCTCTATTAATGGGCGCCTCCGTACAGGGTGAGCGCATCAAGGATATTGCTGAAATCCAAGGGGTTAGAAGCAACCCGCTAGTTGGTTATGGTTTGGTCGTTGGCCTTGACGGCACTGGTGAACAAACAACCTATACGATTCAAACATTTAAAACGATGCTGAAGCGTTTTGGCATCACATTGCCAGCTAACGTTAAGCCAAAGCTTAAAAATATTGCTGCGGTAGCACTGCATGCCGAAATGCCTGCCTTTATGAAGCCAGGCCAGACTATTGATGTAACCGTATCAAGTCTAGGTGATGCAAAAAGCCTACGTGGTGGATCATTGTTAATGACACCGCTTACAGGTATCGATGGTCAAGTATATGCCATAGCGCAAGGCAATTTAGTGGTCGGTGGATTTGGTACTGGAGCTGCTGACGGTTCAAAAATTACAGTTAACATCCCAACTGTTGGAAGAATACCAAATGGTGCGATGGTTGAGCGTGAAATCCCATCAGGCTTCGCCGTTGGTAATAGCCTTACCTTAAACTTACACCGCCCTGATTTTACTACAGCCAAGCGTGTTGCTGATTCCATTAATAAATTAGTTGGTCCAGGCACAGCCATGCCAATGGATGCCGCTTCGATAAAGGTCAGCGCGCCAATAAACAATTCGCAACGTGTCATGTACTTGTCAACCATTGAAAACTTAGCCATTCGTGAAGCGTCTTCCAGCGCCAAAGTAGTCGTAAACTCAAGAACTGGCACCATCGTTGTCGGTGAGAACGTCAGAGTGAGCCAGGCAGCTGTCGCTCATGGCAACCTAATTGTATCAATCAAAGAAAACACCAATGTCAGTCAGCCCGGTGCTTTTGCACAAACGGGTGATACCGCCATAACCCAAGATTCGAACATCAATCTAGTACAACAAGATTCGCGTATGTTTGTCATGGATGAAGGCGCAAAGCTTGAAGACATCGTTAACTCTATTAATGCGGTAGGAACCGCCCCTGGTGATCTTATGGCGATACTAGAAGCGCTAAAAGAAGTCGGTGCATTGCGCGCTGAACTGGTTGTGATCTAGTGGATTACTAGAGAATCATAATGGAATTAAATACACAAACCGCATTAGAGTCCAGTCGCGTTTACCATGACTTAAATAGCCTTGCCTCATTGCGTAGCCAAGGTGATAGTCGTGAGACTATTCGTGAAGCCGCGGAGCAGTTTGAGTCAGTGTTCTTTGGCATGATGTTGAAGTCGATGCGTGATGCCTCCAAAGCAATAAATCCACAACCCATGTTTGATTCTCCAAGCATAGATTTGTTTACAGATATGTATGACAAACAACTAAGTCTACACCTTGGTGGAGCACAAAAATCTAACCTCGGGTTAGCTGATGTGCTTGTGCAGCAGTTAGCACGAGGCATTGAAGAAACAGAAAATAATAAAGCTGAAAATAACAATAATATTAATGATATCCCACGAGTATCTACTGCTCAACCAGTAGCTGCTCCTGCATATCAAGAGGATAAGCCAATAGAAATAAAGGCTGATACAACTGAGCGTGAGAGCAATGTAGTGGTAAGTGCTGCAACTAATGAACCTCAGCGAATTAAAGAACAACCAAAAGAGGAAAAGGGTATCGACTTTTCTTCAGCAGCTGCCTTTGTGCAAAGTTTACTACCCTATGCCCAAAAATTTGCATCCAAGTTAGAACTTGATCCCAAGGTTCTAATTGCTCAGGCAGCACTAGAAACGGGTTGGGGAAAATACGTTATGCGTACTGCTGATGGTGTTTCCTCGAATAACCTATTCGGTATAAAGGCCGGCTCTGAGTGGCAAGGTAAACAAGCTAATGTCACTACATTAGAGTTTGAATCAGGTCGTTTACAGCAACAAAAGGCTAATTTTAGAGCCTATGATAATCATGCTGAGTCATTCAAAGACTATGTTGATTTTATAGCCACTAACCCACGTTATCAGGAAGCAGTTAAAGTCAGCAGTAAAGCAACTGACTATTTACAGCAACTTCAGTCAGCCGGTTATGCAACGGATCCCGATTACGCTAAAAAAATTAATCAAATTTATCATTCAGAGACTCTGAGTTCAGCGATAACTGAAGCTGAAGGCTTTAGCGTTGGAATAAGGTAATAATTATGACAGGAAATTTCTTACAAATTGGTATATCAGGGCTATTAAGTTCACAGGCTGCGATTAGTACTACTTCTCATAATATTGCCAATGTGAACACTGAAGGATACAGCAGACAAACCCTAGACTTTACTGCCAACCAACCAGACTTCCTAGGTGGAAATTATATTGGTACCGGGGTTATAACGGGCAATGTAACGCGTATATTTGATGATCTTGCCCTGTTAGATTTACGCAGTAATATAGCCAATTTCCATAGTCTGGATACCTATATTAATCAGGCGGATAGAGTGGATCGAATCGTTGCGGATCCAACGACAGGTTTATCTCCAGCAATTCAAGGCTTTTTTGATGCAGTTCAGGCAGTCGCTGACGATCCTGCCTCAACAGCAACTCGACAGGCAGTATTTAGTAATGCCGACCTGTTAATCGATCGATTTAAAATTCTTGATGATCAATTGAATGCACAGAGAATAAGTATTAATAATGAATTTGAAGCGGTCGCTGGACAGGTAACTGTACTGGGCAACGCTATAGCCGATTTAAATCAAGACATAGTGACTGCTATAGGTAAAGGGGCTGATGGCTCTATGCCCAATGATTTGCTTGATCAGAGAGATCAACTATTAAATGAGTTGAGCTCTCTAATTAAAGTATCCATTGTTGAACAAAAAGATGGTGCAACCAATGTATTTGTAGGCAATGGTCAGTCACTGGTCATTGGTATTAACGCTAATGAACTTAGGGCTTCCAAGAATCCAGAAGATCCATTAAATCTTAGGCTAGAACTAGTCACAGCGGGTGTCGCTGTTCCCGTAACTGATGATTTAGTAGGGGGCAAGATCGGTGGATTAAATGCCTATCGCAATGAATTGCTAAACCCGGCTATCAATCGTCTTGGTCTAGTGGCCATGGGTTTGGCCTCAACCATTAATGAACAACACAATTTAGGTGTTGATTTAAATGGCTTAATTGGTGGTAATTTCTTCACTGATATAAATACTGCAATAGCCGAACAAAATAGGGTGATTGCCAGTTCAAATAACCTAGGTAATGCTGCTGTCACTTTGACAATTGATGATGTAAACCAAGTAGATACACTAGATTACAAGCTAAGTTACTCCGCAGGAACCAACACCTTTACACTGGTTAATGACTCGGATGGAACGGTGGTTGATAGTTTTATTAATCCAGGCATTCCATCCAGTTACACTAATGCTAGCCTAGGCTTTACGGTAAACATAAACTCAGGTGCATTGGCTGATAATGATAGTTATTTGTTAGTGCCTACACGGGCTTCAGTTAATGTTTTAGGCAGAGAATTGACAGACTTAACTCAAATAGCAGCAGGTTTTCCAGTATCTGCAAGCTCAAGTTTAGCTAATACAGGTACTGCAGAAGTTACCGACGTTCAAGTCACTGATACCAGTAACGCTTCATTTTCTATTGCCGGAAACCTGAATCCGCCAGTTAGAATCGTCTTTACTGGACCGAATACCTATGACGTTGTTAATGATACAACCAATGCAGTGATAGTCGCTGGAACAGCCTTTAACCCCAATCAAACTAATGATGTCCTTGCTCAGGCAGGTCTAAGTCTTGGGTATGAGATAACTATTGGTGGTGCTGCGAGTACCGGTGATGAATTCAGTGTTGCATACAATACCTCCGGTAGAGGTGATAATAGAAATGCCTTAGCCATGGCAAACATACAAACTCAAAATATTTTAAACAATGGTTCATCTACCTTACAAGAATCATATGGGTTGTTAGTATCAGAAGTGGGCACTAGAACCAATGAAAATAAAATAAGTAGGGGAGCGGCACAGAGTTTATTAAGACAAAATGAAGCTAAAGTACAGCAGGTCTCTGGAGTGAACTTGGATGAAGAAGCCGCAAAATTGATCAAATATCAACAATCGTATCAAGCAGCTGCTCAAATAATTTCTACTTCCAATTTAATTTTTGACACCCTGATAGCATCAGTGAGATAGGTAAATTATGAGAATTTCTACTAACCAATTCTATCAATCAGGTCTTAACAGTATTCTTGATCAACAGAGTGCTTTAAACACAACTCAAGAGAAGATATCGACGGGGTTAAATGTTACTAAACCCTCTGATGATCCCATTGCGACTATTTCAATTATTAATTTAGAGCAGGAAATCGCCTTAACCGAGCGTTATAACGATAATGCTCAGTATGCAACGGCTAATCTAAGTATGGAGGAGTCATCATTACAAAAGGTAACAGAGACCTTACAACGTGTAAGAGAACTGATCCTATCCGGTGGTAATGCTACCTATGGTGATGTTGAACGGAACTCTCTAGCTGTTGAAATGAGCGAACTTTTAGGCCAGGTAGTTGGTTTAGCTAACTTTAAAAATTCTTCTGGAGACTATATGTTTGGCGGGCATAAGATTAATGTCACGCCATTTACACAGGATGCATCTGGTAACTATGTTTACAATGGTGACCAGGGCGTAAGAGAAGCTCAGATAAGCACAAGTACTCGAGTATCAATGAATGATTCAGGTTATCGAGTATTTCAAAATATTAAAAATGGTAATGGTGATTTTGTCACCTCTGCCACAAATACTAATACCGGCTCAGGAATCATCAATGCTGGTTCGGTTGTTAATAGAACGGCCTATATTCAGGATACTTACAGTGTTGACGTGATCGATTTAGGTGCCGGTGCGCTCGGTGTTAATGTAACCGATTCTGGCGGAGCTCCAGTTATTGTTAATGCACCCTATAGTCCTGGTGGTGATATTAGTTTTAATGGTATGACCATTAATCTAAGTGGCACACCTGCAATTGGCGATAGCTTTTCAGTTACTCCGAGTAGTAGACAAGATCTATTTACCACTATTCAACAAGCTATTTCAGCGTTACAAACCAATGTGGCCTCAGAATCTGATGCTGCATATATGAATAACCAACTGCAAAATGCCTTGGTTGATCTTGACCAGTCCATGCAGAGTATTGGTTCTGTTCACGCTGAGGTTGGTACCCGTTTAAATGTTGCTCAAAATCAAGAGTTAATTAATACGGACTTCATCTTAACCAGCAAAATTACACTTTCTAAAGTAAGAGATTTGGATATGGCCGAAGCCATAACAGATTTGAACATTAGGAAGATTAGCCTAGAAGCAGCTCAGGCAAGTTTTGTGCGAGTTCAGAACTTATCATTGTTTAACTTCTTATAACAATAAACTTTAATTATGATTGGCAACTAATTGATTTTATTTGATTTATAAGAATTTTCTACAGTTTTGAGATACTGGCTGATAACCCTTAGACTGCCAAAAAGACTCGGCCTCCAGATTATTAATACTGTAGTTAATTTCACAATAGGGGATGTTTAGATTTTTAAATGTTTGTTCCATATGCGTGAGTAATTCAGCTGCGAGTCCAGTGCGTCTCGTTTCCGGTTCTACCCAAATCATTTGTATCAAGCCATTGCTTGGATGAACGACAAATGAGTTTGGAGCCAGTTGAATAATCCCTAGAATACACCCCTTAGAAACCCCGCTATCAGCATCATCAGCAATAATGAACAGGGCGCTGTCGTTACTCAACAGGGCCAGAAGCCATTCATTGAGTAATTCTTCGATATTATCATGTAAGGGAAGCTCAATATCATCACCCATGGCTTCGTGTTTCATTAACGCCAGGGTCCATTTTAATAGCAGTGGAAGGTCACTTTCACTGGCTGTTCTAAAATGGTATTGATTGGTCATGGTAAGATACTTTATGACATTAAAGCGACTGACTGGTAACTTTTATTGGCTTTGTTTTGGTGTTTAAGTTCTGAAAAAGATTTAAATGTTGTGGTTTTTTCATTCTCGATAAAATTCACTAATAACTTATCCATAGCGAGTATTTCATTGGTCATTTTAACTACCTGCGGGGCAATTTCAGATGAGATTTTTTGGCTGAAGAACTGTTCTAGTGACTTTTGTCTCTGTTCAGCAAGGACCTGCACAGTATCCCAATTATTACAACGTACTTCTTTAGCGATCAACTGTGATTGCTGAAGCAGGTCATTAATTTGTTGTTGCATCGCCGGCTTCACTCGGTTGGCTTAGTTTGCTGCATTTGTTTTTGGTTAATCTTTTCCGCCTCATCGCTAATTCCATCCCAACCTTCCTTGATGTTACGGATGACTTCGATGGCTTCGTCAATCAACTTTGGATCATTATTGGCGTTAGCAGTTGTCAGATGACCAACTACAAAGTTGTATAAGGAGCCTAGAGTTTCAGCTATTTCACCGCCTTTGTCTTCATCAAGACTGGCTTGTAGGCCACCGATAATGCGAATAGCCCAGCTTATGTTTTCACCTTTGCCTTGAATATCACCACGCTTCATAAGCCCTTTGGCTACGGTCATTTTCTCTAGAGCTCCATCCAAAAGCATTTGGATCAGTCGGTGTGGGCTAGCAAATTCTGCTGCACTCTGATTTCCGACTTTTTTATAGGCTGCTGCGCCTCTAACACTCATTCTATTATCCTCTTAATTAACTCTCGCCGCCCCAGCCGCCAGATATGTTAGACAACTGTTGTGTTAGAAAGCTGCCAGTATTATTAAACTGCGCTACCAATGTATCCATGGCGCCAAACTTACTTCGAAGTTGGGTCTCTAACTGGCCCATACGATAGTCAAAGTTTAATCGATCAGTTTCTAACTGACGCTTTTGGTTATTGAGACTGGTTTCTCGGATATCAATAATGCTTCCGGAACCAATATAATTATCGACCAGGTTCTGAAGTTTAATTGAAACCCCATCAGTAGAAGCAAATATATCACCAATACTGTCAAAATTACTATTAACTACGCTATCTAAGGTGTCATCATCAACTTGTATTTGTCCAAACTCATCAAATGATATGCCTAATGAATTAAGGGTTGTAAAATTACCACTTAGACCGGTTACCGCATCCTGAAGGGTAGTGACAACCTGTTGAGACAATAGTCGAAGTGTCACATCGCCGGCTAATTGGCCAGCGCTATCCTCTGATGATTGCCCTAGGCGTTGCGAAATGGATTGGAATTCGTTGATTGCATCAACAAAAGTGTTAATAGCTTCTTTAATGCCTTCTTTATCAATACTTACTGCCAGCGTGACGGGAGTGGCCACTTCAGTTTCTTGTTTAACTGTAAAGGTTAAGTCCTGGATGATATTTTCAAAAGTATTGGTTTCGCTTGATACGGCAATTCCATCAATTGTTGCATTCGCACTGAGCGCTGTTTGAGTGGTTGTCATGCCAGTTGTAGAGATACTGTCTAGGCTAGCATTTGAATTTGTTACGTCTAAAGTGTTGGTGTCGCCGGTTATTGTTGATGTGTAAACTAATATCGGTCCAGTAGCACCGTTAATAATATTCGCGTTAACGCCAAAATTATCGGCATTTGCGTTAATGTTATCTCTAATGGTTTCTAAACTGTCTGCCGCACCTACTGTTACATCGAAGGTGTCTGCACCTGCGGTGAAGGTGAGGGTGCCTGACCCTACTGTGTCAGTTACATCAGTAAAGGTTCCGCCCGTTGTTTCTACTCTGCTACCACGGGCTAAATTATTAACCTCAATGCTGAAATTGCCAATTGAGGTTTCTGAATTAGTTGTTGCTGACAGAATGTCTTCGTCAGAGCTTATTGCGCTGCGAAGTTGAAAGTCGTCAAGTGAATTAAGGTTGTTAAGTGCTTCGTTAAGGGTGTCAAGAGCAGAGGATAGCTGACCTAATGCTGATAGCGTTGAATCTACACGTAGTTCATTTCGTCGTAAGCTAGCTTCTTTGGGCGAGCGTTCGGCATCTAAAATAGCACCGATAATTGTTTCTACATCAATTCCCGAGCCGACACCTGCTGAAGTTATTAGTCCCATTGAACGCTCCTGAGTTCTTTCTTACTGGCAGACAGATACCCTACCTGTGACATCAAGTATATAACGATGTACCTGTCGCAGTAAAATACTGCAAAACTTATACCAATCAGCAGATAAAGTTTAAACCTAGGTAGTACTAGTAAAAAGTATCCCTTGAGCTTCCGAACTTGGATCGGAATTTTTATCTTGCTGTGCCTGTTCAAATCGAGCTGAAATTTCCAACACCTGCTCCGATGGAATCTGTCTGATGACCTCTTTGGTCGAAGAATCCTTAACGGTTATCACTGTTTTGCCTGAAGCATCATCAATATGAAATTCAAGCTTACGAGTGATCAGCTGTGATGAATCACTGAGTTTTTGAATAGATTGCTTAACAGAATCTGTCTGTTCAACACGTTCAGTGCTTTCCTGGCTTGATTTCTGTTGCTCTGTTAATGAGGCAACAGCTTGCCGTTGTTCAAAATCAACCCGGACAATATTGTCCGTTTTCAACTCTGATGTAGACTCAATAGGCTCGCGTCCAGTCGTTTCTGGCAACTGACGCAACTGAGGCCTATTCAAGCCCTGTACTGTTACGTTGTTTATATCAGTTGACATATGTTTGCCTTACTATTTTAATCAAGATTGAATGGCTAAAAGTTCAAAGGTGGTAACCACCTTTGAACCTCTAGTATCTATTGACTTACTGTAGTAATGACAAGATGCTTTGATTAGAAGCATTCGCCTGAGCAAGTATTGATAGACCAGCCTGTTGTAGAATCTGATTTTTAGCTAAGTTTGCAGTTTCAGCTGCAAAGTCAGTATCTCTGATTCGTGAACGAGAAGCCGAAACGTTTTCAACTACATTCTGTAAGTTAGAAATTGTAGAAGTTAGTCGGTTCTGCTGAGCACCTAAGTTACCACGAGCTGTATCTACTGCTGCTAACTGAGTATCGAGAACACCCAATGCAGTACTAGCGTTAGCCGCTGTATCTAGAGCTCCACCAGTTACGGCTGTACCAACTGCACCTACGTCAACAGTTGTAACGTCGATAGTGTCACCACTGTCTGAACCTACTTGGATAGCAAAAGTAACAGCAGATGATAATAGCGCTTGACCACCAAACTCGGTATCAGACGAGATTCTTGTTATTTCTGCACCGATTGCTGTGTACTCTGCGTTTAGAGCTGTACGTGCGTCTGTACTGTTTTGACCAGAAGCTGCAGACATTGCAATTTCACGACCACGTAACAACAGGTTTGTAACCTCTTGTAATGCACCTTCAGCAGTCTGAGCAACAGAAATACCGTCGTTCGCGTTACGTACTGCAACGTTTAGTGACACGATCTGTGCGCTTAACTGATTTGAAATTACTAGGCCAGCTGCATCGTCTTTCGCACTATTAATACGAAAACCGGAAGATAGTCTTTGAAATGTTGTACTTAAAGCATTGTTCGTTTTGAACAAGTTACGTTGGGCATTCAAGGATGCCACATTGGTTTGTGCTACGTTACCCATGATAGATCTCCTGCCTTTGATGTGCGGACTTTTATAATAAAATCATGCACTTACAAAGCGTCTTAGAGTTTGATTCGTTATGCTTGCAATAGCTGCGAATCTTTAATGTACCACCAAATTATAGCTGAGAGACTAATATTTGACGGCTATGTGACCAAGTATACTGCTGAGAACAATATATTGGCTTCAAGGATGTTATCGGTGTCGTCTGAGTAAACTTTAACAAAAATTAAAAAAAAAACAGCAGAATTGGCCGTTATTTGTACAAATAACAGCTAAAGGATTGAATTTATTGAATATTTAAATGA
>Ga0316204_10004942_pt1 | contig 22964 bp, 18 predicted proteins | sample 6monrhotite_MG_2_FD_205661 | JGI IMG/M metagenome (GOLD analysis project Ga0316204, IMG submission 205661) | Microbial mat bacterial communities from mineral coupon in-situ incubated in ocean water Damariscotta River, Maine, United States -... | ecosystem: Environmental > Aquatic > Marine >... | reverse complement strand
GCTCGCCCGATGTGGGTTGGCGCCCGATACGTGATTGCAGGATGGAGGCGTTTTCTGCCGCCAATTCGCCTGCCATGCGCGCCGCCACGCCGACATCAAACCTTAAATCCAGAATACGTTGGCGTTCAGCGGGGTCAGATACCGTGAAACGCCCGCTTTCAGACTGCTCGATCATTCCCGCCTCGCGGGCAAGGCCGTGCTCCGCCCCATGACCGCTCATCATGGCCAACCATGTCTGGTCGAGAAATTGATACATGCCCGAGGCAGAAGATGTGGTGGCGCGGGCGTTGGGATCAAAATTACTTTCGCGCGCGGCCGTCTGCACCATGAAATCAAAATTCGCTCCCGTTTCGCGAGAAGCGCGAGCGATCAAGGCGTGTGTGGCTTCACCTGGTGGAGAAATTGTACTCATCGTGCCGACTCAATTTGCATCAGCGCAGTCTTGTGGCCAGCCGCTAACTTGGCGTTAACGCAATTCGAAGCGCGATGATGCGAATTCAAGCGGCGTATTGATCCCCGACATCACCACATCGGCGATCATCTCGCCCACTGCCGGCGCGAGCAACACGCCGTTGCGATAGAGGCCCAGCGCGATAAATACGCCGGGCAATGTGCCTGCCCCCAACATCGGCTGCCCATCCGGTGTTCCGGGGCGCAGGCCCGCCCAGCTTTCACCGAGACGCATTGTCGTCAGCGCTGGAAGCCAGCATTCGGCGCGGTGTCGAAGCGCATTTATCGCTGTCGAATCCACCTGAACATCACTCAGTCCCGGTTCGCTGGTGGCTCCGATGACGAACCGGCCCTCCTGTTTTTGCGAGATATAGGCATTTTGTGCTCGCACGCAGAATGGCAATACGCTTCCCGCGCCCTCTAATGACAACATCTGGCCTTTGACGGGGTGCAGCCTTTTCAAGGCAGGCTCCACGCCAGCCAGATCGCAAGCGTCCGAACCCGTGGCAATAACGACCGCATCAAAATAGTGGTGCCCGGACGGAGTCACCACACACACATTGCCATTTTCCGAAGTAAGGCTAACGACGCTTTGGTGTTCATGAATGGTAGCTCCAGCTTCGCGCAGGAAGGCCACCAACCGAGGCCCCAGCAAGCGATTATCCAACTCGCCGTCTTCTGGAAAACAGATCGCCTTGCGAGCCTGCAAGCCATCGGGAAGGTCAATATCCCTTCGGCAAGCAATACCGAGTGCCTGAGCGTTTTCAGCCATGGTGTCGAGCCAGTCCAGCTCGTCGTCGCTACTGGCAGGCGAAACAACACCGCCTACCCGGTATCCGATATTCCCTGTCCCGAGCTCGGTCGCCCAGTCAGACCAGAGCGCCATGCCGCGTTGAGCCAGCTTTGTGAACGCTTGCGAGGCATTAGCCTCGGCACACTCAAATCCGCCCGCCAGCATCCCTCCAGATGCCCACAGAGCTCCCCGCCCTGCTGCTCCGGCTTCATAGATGGTTACATCTGCGACGCGCTGAACCAGCGCCTTGGCACAGGCCAGACCGGCCATTCCGCCGCCAACGATTGCAACGCGGACACGAGGTTTTGACTTGAATTCCATTCAGCGCGGCGTCATGTCCTTAGGTGTGACGTGTCTGTCCCGGGAGGATGACAAGATGAAATACCTGATTATCGCATCAATGGCCGCTTGTGCATTCACAGCCGCACCTGCGATCGCAGCGGACCATCACACAGAGGGGGAGGATGACGCACCGCGCTGTATTCGTATGGTTCATATCAATGGTTATAGCGTCATCGATCGCGAACATGTCGTCTTTCGCGGCGGTGCCAGTCGCCATTATCTGGCAACCCTTCGCCACAGCTGCCCAGATCTGAATTTCGGTGTCCGGCTCGCCACATCGTTTGGCGAAAACGCCACGCTCTGCCCGCCCGTCGTCGAATTCATCACGCCGGACAATGGCTTTCGCTGCGCAATCGACACCGTTGAGGAGGTCGACAGTGTCGACGCCGCGCGCGCGTTGATCGAGGCCCGCGCAGATGTCGAAGCGCAATCAGGCGATCAGGAATAGCCCCTCGAAGAAATATGAGCACGCATTTCTGTCAATCGAGCCTCATCTGACGGGTGAGTCGATAAAAAATCCGCGCCTGAATTTTGATGCAAAGTCGACATGGCTAGCCAGAAATCTGTCGCATGATGTGTGGCGTATCCACCTGCTACCATATAATCGACGCCAAGGCGGTCAGCCTCGAATTCATGCTGGCGTGAATACGGCATGATCACACCATAGGTTACCCCGGCTCCGAGTGCGGCGGCCATGTCCTCATTGAAATCAACGCCTTGCTGTTGAAGCAAGGCACCGGCGATCTGCATTCCAATTTGACTGGCGCGGCGCTGGCTGGCGCGTTCGGCGGAATGGCGCGCGGCAACATGGCCCATCTCATGGCCCATCACTGTCGCGATGTGACCATCCTCTTCCATGATATCGAGAATACCGCGATAAAAAGCGACCTTGCCATTGGGTAGAACCCAGGCATTCACCTGATCTGAATCGATCACGACAAATTCCCAGTCGAGATCGGTCATGCCGGTGGCGCGCACCATATTAGCACCCACACGTTGGAGGCGCCGAGTATAATTCGGGTCTTGCAAGATGCGCTCACGCTGCAAAGCATCGCGCCAAGCTTCCTGCGATAGCGCCATGATCTGGTTATCGGAGACCAGCTGCAACTGGCTACGCCCCAACGCATCATTCTGAGCGCATCCAGTCATAGGAATGATCGTACCAGCCGCGAGTCCCATCAGGATATCCCGGCGATTCATAGAAATTTTCTGAATTTTCATGCTGTCCCCCTGAACGGCTGTCATTCTGTGGTCTATACTAACTCCAAATTCTCATCAGAGAACAGCCACCATCTTGTTGCCGGGAGAGTAATATGATCCGCCGCCTTCTCACCTTCCTTATTGGCTTGGTTATCATCGTGGTGCTGGCCGGCATCATCATTCCCTTCCTGATCCCAGAGTCGGTCTATCGTGAACGCGCTCAAATCGCAGCGAGCGAAAGCCTTGGCCGAGAGGTCGTTTTGGCAGGAGAGGTTAGTCTTCGCCTCCTGCCGAACGTCCAGATACAGGCTCAAGATGTTTCCATCGCCAATGAAGAGGGCTTTGGCGAAACGGCCTTTGCAGAAATGGCAGAAATGCGAGTGGGCCTTCAGCTCATACCGCTCCTGTCGCGGAATGTTGTCATCGACGAATTCGTGCTGATCGATCCAACTATCCGATTGGAACAACGCGAAAATCTCAACAATTGGTCACTCGGGCCGGATGCCAATGACGCAGCTCCGGCTCCTTCGTCTGACGGCTTTGTACGACGCCCGGGTGCTTTGCCCTTCGAAGCCTCGTTTGGGGATATTCGCATCGAGAATGGTTCCATCAGCTTTACGAATGGTGCCGAGACACGGCGCATTGAAGGGCTGGACCTTTCCATTCGAATGCCTGGCCTCGACCAACCTCTCGACATCACTGGGGAGTTAACCGCCGATGGAGAGAATTTGACCTTGGCCCTCCATCTCGGCTCTGTACGCGGCTTCTTTGAAGGCGAACAAGTCGCCACCCGGCTGGATTTGGGTGGAAACCTGATCGATCTCGGCTTCAATGGGAATATTCTCGAAGGCGAAGATCTTCGATATTCCGGCCGTTTTTCGGCGGACATCCCATCTATCCGTGCATTAGCCGCTTTTGCTGATTCGCCTTTGCCCGCGGGTGAGGGATTGGAAAACTTCGAGCTATCCGGAATTTTGTCCGGTGGCATGAACTCAATTTCACTCGATGCCTCAGATAGTGGTCGCAACGATCATATTCGTCTGGACGATATCGCAGGAACCGGTCGACTCGCCGTGTCACTGTCCGGGGCTCGCCCCTCAATCGATGGCGCGTTGACCCTGCCCAGCCTCGACGTCACGCCATACATGCCCGTTGCTCCGGAGAATCCTTCGGCCTCAAGCGGAGTTCCTGCGTGGTCAACAGATCCGATAGAGTTGGCGGCGCTTGGTCTCGTCGATGCTAGTCTTGAATTAAACGTCGGGGAATTAACGCTGCAGGATATAGAGATTTCCGATGCGGCGATGACGGTCGCACTGGTCAATTCTCGGCTGGAAGCCAACCTGACGCGGATATCGCTCTACGACGGCAGCGGGCGCGCAACAATTGTTGCCAATGGGCGAGGCACGACGCCATCTTTTCGTATTTTCGCCGATCTACAATCTATCTCTGCGCTGCCATTGTTGGAAGCCGCAGCCGGATTCGACCGCCTGTCAGGTAACGGACGGCTCAATATTGACCTTTTGACGTCCGGCAATTCGCAGGCTGAATTGATGAATGGGCTGGGTGGAACCGGCGGCTTTGCATTCTCCGATGGCGCAATTCGCGGCGTCAATCTGGCGCAAGCGATTCGCGGCATTGAATCAGCACTAACCAATCGCAGCCTGCCGGATGGTTTCGGCGAACAGGAAGAAACTGATTTCTCTGCATTGGAGGGCACATTTACCGTCGCCAACGGCATCGCCACCAATAGCGATCTTGTTATGCTCAGCCCGCTGGTACGGGTCGATGGTGCCGGAACGGTCGATATCGGCGGGCAAACACTAGATTACCGCCTTCGCCCGCGCGCTGTCGCGAGTATTCAAGGTCAAGGCGGACAGCGTGACCTTCAGGGCGTCGTCGTGCCAATCGTGATAAACGGCACATTCAACGAACCACGTGTTGGCATTGATTGGGATGTCGTCGGGCGAGCCTTGCTACAGGGGACTGTCTCCAACATCATCGGAGGTGAAGACCCTGAAGATGCCCTTCGCAACGCCTTGGGTAATGCCCTGGGAATTGGTGGATCCGAACAGAGTTCGAGCGACGAGACGACCGATGGAGAAACAACCGAAGAAGAGGTCGATCCAGCGCAGCTCCTATTACAAGGGCTGTTCGGCAATCGTGGATCACAGAGCGATGAAGACGATAGCGACGGTGGTGGCTAGACTAGGTTAGAGATTTCCGTTGTCAGACGTTCACAATGGAATGAGTATAAAAATGAGGAATGAGGCGAACCGGGCGTTCGTCAAAACAGGAGACGGTCATGGAATTCAAGATGTTGATTTGCGCCCTCGCCAGCACGCTGGCGATAGGCGCTGCCGCCGAGGCTCAGCGAGGCGGTGGAAATCGCACTCTCACTTTCTATTCGGCGACGAATTACTCCGGGCAATCGGTAACCATCGACGCCAGCGTCACGAATTTTCAGACCGTGAATTTCAATGATCGTGCCCTGTCCATCCGGATTCAAGGCGGCGGCAGTTGGACCGTTTGCCAGCATTCCAGTTTTCGCGGAGTTTGCAGGAGCATCACCAGCGATGTGTCTAATCTCGCAACCATAAGTCTCGACGGGCACATCAGTTCAGCCCGTATGGAACAGATTTTCGGACAACGCCCAGGCGGTGGCCTGTCAGGCGGCGGTCGCGGAAATGGTGGCGGATCATCAAACAACAATGCCTCCCTGACTTTCTATTCTGAGCGCGACTTCGGCGGTCAATCGGTAACGGTCAACGGCGATGTAGAGAATATGCAAACCGTCAATTTCAACGACCGCGCTCTGTCGGTGCAAGTTGAAGGTCGCGGCAGTTGGACCGTTTGTCAGGATTCAAATTTCCGTGGTGTATGCCGTGAAATCAGCAGCGATGTATACGATCTCGCGACCATCAGCCTTGATGGCCATATCAGCTCGGTTCGGCGCGAATACGGGTCCGGTGGACGCCAAGGCGGCGGACGCTCAGGTGGTGGACGTTCCGGAAACCGTAGAGGTGATGGTTCCCTGACGCTCTATGCCGGGCCAAACTTCACCGGACAGTCGATCAATATCGACCGCGAGACCTATAACCTTACCAGCCTGCGGTTTAATGACCGCGCCATGTCGGCAGAAGTCGAAGGTCGTGGCCGCTGGACGATTTGCGAAGATGCCAATTATGGCTCGCCTTGCCGGACAATCTCTGGCCGCGTTGCCAATCTCAATTCCTATGGTCTCGGCAATCGCGTGACATCTGCTCGCCCAGAAGGCGATAATGGCGGTGGATACGGCGGGAATGGCGGCGGCTATGACAGTCGGGCCGGGACATTGGTTCTGTTTTCCGGTCCAAACTTCACAGGCCAATCACTCGAATTGGACCGCGAAGAGAGCAATTTCGTTCGGCTGCGTTTCAACGACCAGGCCATGTCGGCTATCGCCTACGGCAATGAAAGTTGGACCGTTTGCGAGGACACAAATTTTGGCACGCCTTGTCGCTCCATCTCTGGCCGTGTTCGGAATTTGAATTCACTGGGCCTTGGAAATCGCATTTCCTCGGCGCGCCCTGACTATGGTTATAGCGGCAATGGTGGCGGATATGGCGGTCCCGGTGGCAATCCCGGCGGCGGATATGGCGGCCGTGACGGTACGCTCGTACTCTTCTCGGGCCCTAATTTCACCGGTCGCTCGGTCGAATTGTCCACGCAAGAAAACAATCTGACGAGACAGCGTTTCAACGATCAGGCCATGTCAGCCATCGTATACGGTAATGGCAGCTGGACTGTTTGTGAGGATGCCAATTTCGGCACGCCTTGCCGCGAAGTTTCGGGTCGGATTCCAAACCTCAACGCTTATCGCTTGGGAAATCTGATCACCTCAGCGCGCCCTAATCCAATCTATGGTCAACCGGGTAGCGGTTATGGCGGGCCAGGCGGTGGCGGATATAATCAATATGAATCCATCACGCTTTATGCTGGACCAAACTTCACCGGACAGTCAGTAACTCTCGATCGTGACACCTATAATATGGATACGGCTCGCTTCAACGATCGCGCCATGTCATTGACGGTGAATGGTCGCGGGAGCTGGATCGTCTGCGAACACACCAATTATAACGGTCGGTGTCAGCAAGTGGATCGTGATATTGCCAATCTCAACCAATGGGGGCTTGGCAACCGGATCAGTTCCGCCCGCAGAAACTAATTCCGCTGAAACGGATAAAAGTCTGATCCCAGATCAAGAAGGCCGGTGAGCGCATCCAGCGCTTGCCGGCTTTCGTGCATCAAGGCCGGATCCGACAAATCCTCGACGTGGATGGATTCACGATAGTGCTTATTGGCCCAACCGCAGAGTTTCGCATGGGTCGCATCGGTCAAAAGGCAGGCCGGGTTTACGGCAGACAATTCCTCTGGTGCCAGGACAACGCGCAAACGCAAGCAAGCAGGGCCACCGCCATTGCGCATGGATTGACGCACATCGACGAAATTGACCTTACCAACCGGACCATTCCCCGCCGTCATTCGTGCGCAATACTTCTTCGTCGTCACGGTTTCTTCGCTTTCCATCGGCGCGTTCAACATCAAACGGTCTTCGCCAGGCATCGCCAATAATTGCGAGTTGAATAGATAGCTGGAAATCGCATCGCCAATCGGCACTTCATTTTCCGGCACTTCCACGAAGGCCGGCTCAAACAAGCCGTCCGCAGCATTTCGGATGGCGGACAGAGCGGTGGTTTTATCCTCGAACGCCAACTCGTGAAAAAAGAAGGTTTTCAGCGTGCCAACGCAAACCACATCATTGTGGAACGCTCCCGCATCGATCGCTTTCTCGCCTTGGCGGATGAACACGCATCGTTTGAGGTCCAGCCCGTGCGAGCGCGCTACGGCCTCACAGGCCTCACGCGTTTGTCGTGCTGGAAACTGGCCTTGCCAATGCTCGCCAGCCTCTCGGCCATAGACGAAAATTTCGACACCGGGCCCGCCATGGTCCGCGCACAATCGCACATGATTGGCGGCACCTTCATCGGCAAAAGTAGATTGCGCTGGCAAGGGAGAATGAACTGCAAATCGCTCCCCGCGAAATATGCGAGTAAGCGCCCGCTGAGTGGCGGGACCTTCGATGGAGCGGTGGAGCGTCGTCACCAGATTGGCCGGTGTCAGGTGCAGGCGCCCATCCATTGTATCAGCCGACGGAGAGACGGTTGCGGCATTAGCGGCCCACATGGGAGACGCGGAATAGACATTTCGCAAAAGACCAGGCGCAGATTGCGCGGCGTCTTCAATTAATTGCGCATCACTACCTGTAAAGCCCGCCTGCCGCAGAAGACCAACATCCGGCCGTTCCTGAGGCGGCAAGACCCCCTGGATCAACCCGGAATCGGCCAATTGTTTGGCCTTCTTCAAGCCTTCCAGCACAGCAGCGCGAGGCGCGGAGGCTGTTCCGCGATTTTTATCTGACGCGATATTACCGAAAGACAGTCCGCCATAATTATGCGTCGGGCCGATTATACCGTCGAAATTGGCTTCAATCGCACTCATTCAACGCCCCGGATGGCCAGACGTTCTGGCTTTGGTGCCAGTTGGCTGGCGACCGGATAGGCGCAATAATCGGCCGCATAATATGCCGACGGACGCAGATTGCCCGATTGACCCGGCCCGCCAAATGGCATCGAACTGGCAGCACCCGGTGTCGGACGGTTCCAATTGACGATCCCGGCTCGGGATTCAACACGGAAACGATCCCACAGCTCGGCATCATCACTGACCAGACCGGCTGATAGCCCATAAGCAGTGTTATTGGCTTCTTTCAAAGCCGCCTCAAAACTCTCAACCCGAATGATCTTGACCAGCGGCCCGAAGACTTCGGCATCCGGATGGCTCGTTCCCGTCACATCGATTATGCCCGGTGATACGAAGGCGCCGCCGCGGTCCTGAATGCTGGCCTCAAGGAGGCTCTTGCCCCCGCCCGCGACAAGTTTTTCCTGTGCTTGCATAACCTGATCTGCGGCATTTTTTGTCACCAGCGGGCCCATAAATGGCTCAGGATCATCGGTCCAAGCACCCACCGGGATGCTACGGGAAATCTCGACCAGCCGCTCTACCACGGCATCCCCTGCTGCGCCTGTTGGCAGAATAATACGGCGCGCGCACGAGCAACGCTGCCCTGAAGTCACATATGCCGAGAAGGCCGCAATGCGAGCGGACGCCTCAACATCCGCGGCATCCCAGATCACCAGCGGATTATTTCCGCCCATTTCCAGCGCCAGCTGAACGCCCGTCCGGCCGGCAAATTTCTTGTGAATGAACTGGCCGGTATTATGTGAGCCCGTAAACAATACTCCGTCCAGCTCGGCATGATCCAGCGCTGCCGCACCCGTCTCACGCGCGCCGGGAACCAGATTCAGCACTCCCGCGGGCAAGCCTGCCTGCTCCCAGAGACGAACCATCCATTCGCCCACAGCTGGGGTCAGTTCTGACGGTTTGAATACGCAGGTATTGCCCGCGATCAGGGCCGGAACGATATGCCCATTCGGCAAATGACCCGGGAAATTATACGGCCCAAGAACGAACATAACGCCCAACGGCTTGTGACGCAGTTCGGCGGATCCGAAATCCATATCGGTCGTCGTTTCACCGGAACGGTCGTGATACGCCTTGATGGAGATGGCAATCTTACCGGCCATAGCTCCGCCTTCACCCATACAATCCCACAACGGCTTGCCTGTTTCCCGTGCGATCAATTCTGCAATTTCAGCCTTCTTTTCAACGAGAAAAGCTCCAAACCGTTCAATGATCACAATGCGATCATTGATCGGCGTTCGCGCCCAACCCGAAAACGCCGTTCGCGCCGCAATGAACGCCGCGTCAACATCGGATGCAGATGCCGCCCTGCCCGACCAAACTGTCTCATTGCTCGCAGGATCTATGGAATCAAAGCTATCGCCGCCGCCGGTCATCCATTGGCCGTCGATAAAACACTGTCCAGTGGTCATGATTGCGGTCTCCATACGCGAACGGTTTCGCCATCGCCCAGATCAAGCGCGGCTTGTGCTTCTGATGAGATATACGCTTTGCCATCCTTGATGGCGGCGTTGGTCCGGATGCTTCGGAAGTCTGCAAAGTTATCGGTTGAAACGATGGCCTCGATATCGCCGCTGCCGGTCGCGACGTGCAGGACTTCGCTTTCTCTGCCTGTGCGTGCCTGGCGGGTTGGCACCGACATCAACGGGCCTCCATCGAAAATGTCGATATAGCCATTATAGGTAAAACCCTCCCATTCAAGAAGCCGGCGCGCGCCTCCGCCATGGTCATGGGTCTCACCAATAACGTCTCTTGCTGCTTCGGGAAGAAGGTCCAGATAGATCGGATGCTTAGGCATCAAATCCAGAATGAACTGATTATCAGAGGCGGCACTCAATCGATCCGCTTCATCAAATGTCATATGAAAAAACCGTTGGGATACATGATCAAAAAAGGGCGAAGAGCCATCCTTGCGCACTACACCCCGCAATTCTGCCAAAACATGTGGGCCAAAACGATCATAATCGGCGGCAATCAGCAAATAACGCGTTTGCGCCACTAAGCGCCCCGCCCCGCTTCCGCGAGCGGCGCCATCAACGAAAAGCGTCCCGACTTCGCTACATCCAGCAAAATCATTGACTAGAAGCATCACCTTCATATCAAAACGTCGATCAGCCTCCGCAGAGGATTGCGCGAGGGTTATGATCTTGAAGTCATAATAGGGCTTGGAAAGTCCAACCGCATCCTTCACCGCCGAGCAGCCAATAATTTTGCCGCTATCTGTATCTTCCAGCATCATCTGGTAGGTCGCTTCCGACGGCTTTCTGGCATTAGATGCAAATGCGCCTTCAGACTTTTCCAGGCGCTCAGCCAACACATCGGGCGTGACTGACAAGCTGGTAAAGCCTGTCCCCGCGGCATCTGACAACGCAACAAAGGCATCAATATCATTGCGGCGCGCCGCGCGAACTCTCAGCATCTAACCCACTCTCTTCACAAGTTTCCGTGCGGTTTTGGCATCAAACTCGCCCGAGGCAAATTTCATCAACATGATGGCCGACAGCTTGGCGCGTTCTGTCAGGCTGTCGAGCAAAACGATCTCTTCATGGGAGTGAATATCCGCGCCACAAACCCCCAGAGTATCTACATTCGGGCACCCCGCAGCCCAAAGGTTATTACCCTCACACACACCGCCCGTCGCATTCCAGTTGATATCGAGACCGAGCGCCGAGCCTGCCGCGCGCGTCCATTCAAACATCTGCGCATTGGCGGGCGTCATCGGCTTTGCCGGGCGGGTAAATCCGCCAAATATTTCCGCCGAAATACCGTCCGGCTTGCCCGTTAAGGTCGTCAATCGTTCCAGATTAGACAACACCCAAGCCTGATCATCTTCATCATTCACGCGAATATTAAATCTAACGACGGCGTTCGCTGGGACCACATTAGGCGGGCCACCGCCATCGATCCGGGCCACGTTGAACGTGACCCCGTCACGCTTGCCGTTCAGCTCATCAAGCTCCAGCGCAAATTGGCTGGCAGCTATGATCGCATTCCGGCCCAGATGGTGCTCTCGCCCGGCATGGGCCGCTCTACCTGAAACCTTCAAAGACCAATTGCCCGAGCCTTTACGGGCACCCGCCAGCGATCCATCAGCCAATGCAGGTTCATATGTCATACCAATATCGGCCTTTTGACCGAGCTGGTGCAGAATCGGGCCGGAGCCAAGAGACCCGATCTCTTCATCCGGGCTGATCAATATATCATAGCCAATTTGATCTTTCAGAGGGCTTCGTTCGAGAGCCAGCAATGCATGCAGCATGACCAGCAAACCACCCTTCATGTCTGCTGCACCCGGGCCATTCATCGTGTTCTCATCGCGCATATTCCAGCTTTGGAAGCTGTCATCGACGGGAAACACCGTGTCATGGTGACCGGTCAGAACAATTTTGATGGGCGCATCAGGCCTCTGAATTAGATGGAAGGAGGGCGTGAATTCCTGCTCGCGGACGTCACCATTTTTCTCAACCACAATAGTCGGCTTAAGCGGTTCTGCGCGGATTTCGCCGCTCAATTCGGCAAACGCCTCATTCAATTTACCTCGCATGGCTTCGAGTCCGTCGGCATTCCGACTGCCAGAATTGATGTTCACCCAGTCACGCAAGGTCTCGACCATATGGCTCTGACGCGTCTCTATCCAGTCGAGCACATTGCGCTCGTCTGTATTCAGCTCGACTTTATCGGTCATGCCGCCGTCCTTATGGGTTTTCCTGACAAGGGCTTAGACGTTTGCCAACGCCTGTTCCAGATCGTCTATCAGGTCTTTCGGGTGCTCCAACCCAACCGATAATCTTACCATCGCCTCGGTTAAGCCCTGAGCATCTCGGCGCATGGCATCAACATTGGAATGACTGGTCGAAACCGGATGAAGAATCAGGCTTTCGGTTCCACCCAGGCTAACGGCAAGCCTGATCAATCGCAGTGCGTCCAGAAAGCGGAACGCCTCTGCCCGGCTTGAACCAACGTCAAAAGAGAATGTCGAACCGTTCAGGCTCGATTGTTTTTGGTGCAGTCGCCCACGTCTGCTGTCAACAGAGTGGAAACCAAGATAATTCAGTCGAGAAATTTTCGGATGATCACGAAGGAAACCCGCAACTTCATCTGCGCTATCGCACGCCGCCTTCATGCGGAGCGAGACCGTCTCCAGTGATCGTGTCAAAAGCCAGGCGGTATGCGGGTCTATGACGCAACCAAGCAGGTTTCTCAGGCCCCAAATAGTGGCGATAAGCTCTCCCGACCCAACGACGGCACCCGCCAGTAAATCACTATGCCCACCCACATACTTCGTAAGCGAATAAACTACCAGATCAGCGCCATGGGCCAAGGGTTGTTGGCCCACCGGGCCAAGCAGTGTGTTGTCGCAAACAACAATTGGCGCGAAGCCTTGTGCCTTAGCCATCATGTCCGCAATCTTACGGCAGAGCGCCAGATCAACCACTTCATTATTCGGATTGGTAGGCGTTTCCGTATAGAGAATTCGCACTGGCCCTTTTGCCATTGCAGCCTTTGCGGCGGCAAGAAAACCAGCTTCATCCGTCTCCGCTGTCACGGTTTCAATCTGAATATTTTGACGCGGCAAAACACGGTTAAGGAATGAATCGCTTCCGCCATATAGCGGTGAAGTCTGGAGGATCACGTCGCCCGCGCCGGTAAACGCCATCAGCGTTGTTGTAATCGCTGCCATTCCCGATCCAAAGACCAGCGCCGCGTCTCCTCCATCCAGAATTGCCAATCGTTTTTCCAACAAATCAACATTCGGCGTCGAAAAACGTGAATACATCAGACCCGCGCTATCGGGATCGCCTGGCAATGCTTGGTTATTGTTGATCCGAAAAAAAGCTGCGCCTTGTTCTGCGCTTTCGAACAGGAATGTCGAAGTATGATAGATCGGCATTTTGACCGAACCCGAATGATCGGCAGGCTGGTACCCCTCATGAATGAGGCGTGTTTGTGCGGCGAGGGGTGTGAGTGTCTTTCTGGAATTTTCGTTACCCGATGTCATTGCAATCTCCGAAACCCTGATCCGGAATTACTATCTACCGCCAAAAATCGGTCAAGCAGTCAGACATTGGCGCAAAAGAAAACGGCCCGACCAAAAGGTCGAACCGCTCTCAATAGTCTAGCTAACCGTCAGACTAGCGAAGGTCTACGAGGACCTCGGCACGACGGTTAAGCGGCTCACGAACACCATCTGGTGTCTGAACTGCAGGGCGACTTTCGCCCAAAGCCTGAAGCGAGATCGCGCTAGCTGGAACGCCGAGGCGGACCAATTCGTCACGAACCGCACGAGCACGACGCTCGGACAGACCGACATTGTAAGCTGCTGCACCCGAACGGTCTGCGTGACCATCGATCGCAACGCTGGAAACGCCGCAGTTACGAGCCTGATTAACAGCCTGGTTAACCACTGCACGAGCTTGATCGGTCAAATTCGAACGATCCCACTCGAAGTAAACCACGAAGCCAACATCTTCACACACCTGAACAGGTGGTGGTGGAGGTGGAGGCGGTGGCGGTGGTGGTGGCGGTGGTGGCGGTGGTGGAGGCGGTGGAGGCGGCGGTGGCGGCGGAGGAGCCGCGAACAAATACCGCATCGAAATCCAGCCTTCATGGCCACTGACATCACTAACGCCGGTTTCACCACCAACGATCGTACCAGGGAAAGAATTACCACCCTGACGAATCACACCCTGGCCACCAACAGAAGTTGGGGTCGCGCCAGAATAGCTCGTTTCGCCGAGGCGAATATAGCGGTACTGCGTATCAATGATGAATTGATCCGACAAACGCCACCCGATACCTGCGATAAGGCTGGCAATATAGGTAATGTCGCTGTCGTTAGTTGTGACGTAACGAGCACCGGCAGCAGGTAGAAGGATGTTCGTGGCAGCGCCACCACCACCAAAAGTCGGAACCGCGCCGGAATCCCAGCCGCCGCCACCGAAGTGAACCTGTGCAGCACCAATACCGGCACCGACATAAGGCGAGATGAAGCCACTTTCGTTGAAGTCACGATAGACGTTCAGCATCAAGCTCCAAATGTGCATGTTGCTGTACGATTGCTCGTGATTACCGATCGCACCGAAATCGTTGAAGCGATGAGCTACTTCAGATTCTGCGCGCCAGCCATCAGCCCAATCGTAACCGAAAGCAATATTCTGGCGCCAATCACCGGCACCATCGATTTCAGCACCACGACGATAGCCGTCAACTTCGGTTGAACCGAAGCCACCGTTACCAACGCCAGCACCTACATACCAACCTTCGTCAGCATTCGCTGCACCGGTGAACGCCATCGCGATGGCACCGGTTGCGGCCGCTGTGAGAAGCCACTTTTTCATTTTACCCCCTCCGGAGGCAAATGCCTCCATCGCGTGAATTGATTTGCTTGGAAAATCCCAAGCACAGATAAAAGCGCAAAAACGTTACGCGCTGTCCCCTGACTACATGAAAAATATTATGGAGGCCAGCCCCTAGCGCGGCCCGCCTTGCCTTTGTCTGCGTATTTTTTCACACAAGAAGACGCCTCTGAAAAATCGCCTGAAAAGCGAAAATCGATTGTGCACGCTTGATATTATGCCCTTCTCGAAAATCTGATGTGAAATTTCAGAGGGATTTAGGCATGTAAATCAGTGTTGCAAATCAGCATCGGTTTTTGGCGATTTCGCAAAATCAACGTCGGACCAAGGACTTGTGCCAGTCAGATTCGCTAAATGAGTGGTGAGCCGGCAGGGGTTCGAACCCTGGACCTACTGATTAAAAGTCAGTTGCTCTACCAACTGAGCTACCGGCTCTCACTAGGAATGGCCGGACCTATCCCCTCCGCTTCCTCACGTCAATAAGCCGCCATAATTTTGGGCAGTATGCTGGTGAGTCTTTGTCAGCCAACAGGGTTTGGGAAATGTTTCGCGAGTTGAAAATTGGAATGCTTGTCGGGGGGCTGATGATTGGCAGCGCAGCACTTTCGGCCTGCACGTCAATACCAGATAGCCAGGCGGTCACCTCGTCAGGCATGAACGAAACTCGAACAGCCGTTAGCGATGCCGTTGGTCTTCCACGAGAACGCCCCGGCATTGTTATGGTCGATGAAGGCGACGAGACGGTGCCCACTCCATATGGTGGCAACGGTGCCCGGCGGATGTGCTCGACGACAGCGCGAGACATTGCCCGACTGACCGCTGTTCTGGGCGCAGAAAATATCTACGTTCCTGACGAACGCGCAGATGAGACCGAGGAAGAACGAAGCTGGCGTGAGCGATCAAGCATGTGGGCCGGTCGCAGTGGTGAAGCCATTTCCACCGGTGCGCGGGACCTTTACCGGTCCACCATCGTTGGCTTGAACCCCGCACGGCCAGTGTTGAGGTTTGTCGGCCGCGCCGGTGAGATAGAGCGAGAGGCCCGCGCACAGCGGACAACGGCTCTGAACCGCCGTGCATACCTACGTGGATTGTTTGACGGCTTTGGTTGTCAGGAAATTTACCTGGAACGCGCCTATACAGAATACGGCTTGTCGATCAGCGGCGGTGACTAATCCCGCTTCGCTACGCCTAGAGCCCAGCGAGCTCGGAAAGTCATTGCGAATTGGTCGAACTCACCAGCCGCAATCGCCGCGCGCATTCGCGCCATAAGGTCTTCATAGTAAGCAATATTGTGCCAACTCAATAGCATGCCCGCGAGATACTCACCGGCTCGAACCAGATGATGAATATAAGCCTTGGAATAATCACGGCTGGCCGGGCAATCAATGTCGGCATTGAGCGGCGTAATATCCTCAGCAAATTCAGCACGCTTCAGATTGATCGGGCCGTAATCCGACCATGCCTGCCCGTGGCGACCTGAACGGGTCGGCATCACGCAATCAAACATATCCACGCCACGCGCGACCGCTTCCACAAGATCGATGGGTTTGCCGACACCCATTAGGTAGTGGGGGCGATCCGAGGGTAATTCAGGCACCGTATAATCCAGCACTTCGCACATGGTCTCCAGCCCCTCACCAACGGCAAGGCCGCCAATGGCATAACCATCGAAGCCGGTTTCAACGAGGCGCTGCGCGGATTCTTTGCGGAGCGGCTCATAAACAGAACCTTGCACGATACCAAAGAGCACTTGGGTATCACGCGTGCCGAATGCCGTTTTGCAACGCGCGCCCCAGCGCACCGACATCTCCATGGAAGCACGCGCTTCGTCTTCGGAGCAGGGAAAGTCCGTGCATTCATCCAGCTGCATCGAAATATCTGCGCCCAGTAGATCTGCCTGGATTTCGATGGCCCGTTCCGGCGTCAATTGGTGTTTAGAGCCATCAATATGTGATTGGAACTCAACGCCTTCTTCCGTCAGCTTGCGAAGTCCCGCAAGCGACCAGACCTGAAACCCGCCGGAATCCGTCAAGATCGGCCCATCCCATTTCATAAATTCGTGCAGCCCACCCAAACGCTTCACGCGTTCGGCGCCAGGTCGCAGCATCAGATGATAGGTGTTGCCCAAAATGATATCCGCCCCAGCGGACTTTACCTGTTCGGGATAAAGCGCCTTCACCGTCGCCGCTGTTCCCACCGGCATGAAAGCAGGCGTCCGGATATCGCCGCGCGGCGTTTTGAGAACGCCCATGCGGGCTTTGCCATCCGTGGCATGAATTTCGAATGGAAAAGCACTCATTTCGCAGCCTCGATCAGACAAGCATCGCCATAAGAAAAGAAGCGATAATTCGACGCAATAGCATGCGCATAAGCGCCCTGCATCCGCTCTAGCCCGGCGAGCGCCGAAACCAGCATGAAAAGCGTCGATTTGGGCAGATGAAAATTCGTCAACAAAGCATCCGTCACCTGAAATTTGTATCCCGGCGTAATGAAAATGTCGGTGTCCATCGTTCCTGCCTGAATCCGGTGGGCTTTCGCCATGCTCTCTAAGGTGCGCAGCGCGGTGGTGCCTACCGGAATGACCCTTCGTCCTTCGGACTTCGCGCGATTGATCAAGTCCGCACTTGAATCAGATATTTCACACCATTCCGCATGCATTTGATGTTCTGATACATTTTCGGTTTTCACGGGCAGAAATGTCCCTGCCCCGACATGCAAAGTTACGGTCGCCGTCTCCACGCCGCGGGCTTTCAACGCTGCCATCAGACGATCCGTAAAGTGCAACCCGGCCGTAGGTGCCGCAACGGATTCAGTCTTGTCATCGGCGGCAAAACGCGTCTGGTAATCGTCATCGTCGGCCGCATCGACCGCGCGCTTTGATGCGATATAGGGCGGTAGCGGTAGTGAGCCGGCGGATTGAATCGCATTTGCAAGCGCCTCGCCCGACGCGTTGAATTTCAACAGGAAATCGCCCACTTCAGACTTTGCTTCAACTATAGCTGACAAATCACCAAAGACGATTTTATCGCCTTCACGAAGGCGCTTGCCAGGTTTGGCAAAAACCCGCCAACAATCGGAGGCAACACGCTTGTGGAGATTGATTGAGACGGACACGTCGCCGCCGTCTGCACTTCGAGCCATTCGAAAACCCGATAGTGCAGCTCGCAACACGCGCGTATCGTTCAGGACCAGAAGGTCGCCGGGCTGCAACAAGTCCGGCAAATCGAGCATTCCATGATCGGCGGTTTCCCCATCAGCCGGAATATGGAGCAGGCGTGCAGCATCGCGCGGCCGCGCTGGGCGCAGCGCAATCCGGTCTTCGGGTAAATCGAAATCAAAATCGCTTAATTGCATGGTGGCGGGGTCTATCTTTTGCCGCATTCCCCGGCAAGCTTGCCGCTGTTGAGTAAAGGATGAAGCGTTTGAGTTTTCAGTTCCGACGGCAAACACGCCACCCTTTTTTTGCCGACCTGGTAAATCTATCACTATTACCGATCACGCTTCTGCTCTGGCTCGCGCCGCTCTGGGGTTTTGCTGATCTATTTCGTCAGGTCTGGCCTGTGTGGGCGCTGCTCAGCGTGCTGCTTTGTCTGGCCGCGATTGCACTGCGTCAGCCACGAATTCTGCTAATCGCCTCCATGACTATCCTTATCATCGTGCCTATTGGCGGCGAGCTTTGGCGAATGAGCTTTGCCGGCCCGTCAGCGACATTGTCGGGAGGCCTACCCGTCACATTCGCGACCCACAATATCTGGGGCCGAAACCGGACACCACAAGTGACGTCTGATTATCTCATCGATCTGAATGCAGATATTCTCGCATTACAGGAAGCCGGGGCTCGCACGCGCGACATACATCAACCGGTCGCCGAACATTACGCATACGTATCCGACTGCCGTCGGGCGTCAGCACGTATATTCTCGCACCTACCCATCCTGGAATCCGGCTGTATGCGAGATATTCTGGATCAAAATCGCGCTCCCGGTGCACCGGCATGGCGTTGGGATATCCCATCTTCCACCTGGGCGCGTATCCAACTGCCGGATGGGTCAAATTTCGTCGTGATATCGGTTCATTTTACGTGGCCGAACCCATTGAGTTTCCAGAATGAGGAACGGATCAATTTCACTGAAATTATTCAAGTTTTTGACCAAGATTCGTTGGTCATCCTCGGGGACTTTAACGCAGCCGCACCATCCGCGGCACTCAATCGATTTGATCGCGATATGAGCTTGATCCGCCGCACGCATGGAATCGCCACCTGGCCATCCAATGGGCGCTTTACGAGTGAAGATGGCGACGCCCCTCCACTACCGACAATGGTAGCTGGAATTGATCACATCTATGCTGGAAATAGATGGGCCACGGCGAATGTTCGCCGTGGCCCCAACACCGGCTCGGATCACCGGCCGATTGAATCGATGCTGATATTCAGACCGCCTTCAGTCGACTAAGCGTCGATCAGTTTAGCAGAAACGATGTTGCCAGGATTGCGTGGCGGCTCGCCTTTTGGCAAGGCATCGACATGCTCCATTCCGGAGATGACTTCACCCCAAACCGTGTATTGCTTGTCCAGAAAAGTGGCATCGTCGAGGCAGATGAAAAACTGGCTGGAGGCGGAGTTCGGATCAGATGAACGCGCCATAGAACAGACGCCGCGAACATGAGGTTCTGAATTGAATTCCGCCGGCAGGTTTTCACCTGAACCACTCATTCCGGTGCCATCGGGACAACCGCCTTGAGCCATAAACCCATCGATGACGCGGTGAAATGTCAAACCGTCATAGAAACCGTCTGCGGTCAGCTTGGAAATCTGCGCCACATGCTTAGGTGCAAGATCATCGCGAAATTTAATGACAACGTCGCCGCCGTCGAGTTGAAAAACAAGATTTTGATCAGCCATTTAAGTCTACTCCGTAATACGAACGGGCACGTCGATTGCACACACATCCGGTGCAACGCCGCCCTCGCCCTGCGCCATCAGCCAGTCGGCGAAAGCTTGTGAATTGGTATCGATCACCTCGACGGTCACCTGACCGTCAAAGTCCAGGTCAGATCCGACCCGCATCGAGCGAATTGTATCCGGTGAAAATCCCGGATCCTGTCCCGCCGTGCCAACGGCGATAGCGTTTACGGCATTCTGACCCGAGCGCACACGGCCCCAGACCGTATATTGCGCATTCAGATGTTCAGCATCGCCGCGCGTTATATAAAATTGACTGCCAGCGCTATTAGGATCGCTGGTGCGCGCCATTGAACCCGCGCCTTCGCAATGCAGCAACCAGCTCTCCACTCGTCCATCTGCCGTAATACCAGCTAAAGCAGCAGCTTGTGTACCGGCAGGGAATCCATTCCAAAAACCCGCCCGCGCCATCGCCGGATCGCTGCGAGGGTTTTTCACGCGATCTTGCGTCTCATAAATCAACTCGACATTGGGGTCACGGCGGACCGTAAATTCCCCCGGAACGCGGTCCATATCTGTAGAGTGAGAGGGGTTCGATCGGCTACCGCCACCTTGCGCAACGAAACCGTCAAGAACGCGGTGCCAGACAAGAAAATCATAAAAACGCTCATTGGCCAGCGTCGTCATGCGTTGCACATGGAGAGGGGCAAACTCCGGCGCCAATTCAACAACGATCATACCGTGATCGGTCTCGATATATAGAAGATGGTCCTGTTCAACCCTGCGCCACACGTCATCTGCAAATGCATATTGTGGTGGGTCCATCGCAATGGCCAAGGTTTCGGCATCGTCCTGAACGAGCGCCGCCACCTGCGTTTCAGCGGCTTCCGTCGTCTCGTCAGTAGCATCAACCACGTCAGATTCCGTATCAGGAGCAGTGTTCTCGGCGCAAGCACTTGCCGCCAGAACGAGTGCCATCGCACTCGACATCCAAACTCGTTTCATCACGCAAATTTCTCCAACAACATGTTCTTGACCGATGGAGAGACAAAGGCGCTGACATCTCCACCCAGTCGGGCAATCTCTTTAACCAAACGAGAGGCGACAGCCTGATGGCGCGGATCGGCCATCAGAAACACTGTCTCGATCTCGGAATTCAAACGCTGATTCATCCCGACCATCTGAAATTCATATTCAAAATCAGATACCGCCCGCAAGCCACGAACGATGCTGCTGGCTTTTACTTCTTCCGCGAAGTGCATCAGCAAACCATCGAAGGGTAGAACCTCGATTTCGGTATCTGTTTCAAGGCTTTCAGCGACCGCTTCAGCCATAGCGACGCGCTCGGGAAGCGAAAAAAGCGGCCCCTTATCTTCGTTGATCGCAACACCAATAACCAATTTGTCGACCAATTTGACCGCACGTCCAATAATATCGACATGGCCGTTTGTTATGGGGTCAAACGTTCCCGGATAAAGCGCAATGCGCTGGGTCATTCTTCACTATCACCTTCGGCTATGCTTCCGTCATCCATCTGACTTTCATCATTCTCGTCGTTATCCTCACCGCTATCAGCGACACGCACAACAGAGACCACAGATTCACCAGCACGCGGTTTCAACAGCGTCACTCCCTTGGTCGACCGTCCGGCAATCCGAACGGTGTCCAACGGGAAGCGAATCAATTGACCGCCATCCGTGACAGCCATGATCTGATCGCCATCTTCAATCGTGAAGCTGGCCGCCAATGGCACGCCGCGTGACAAATCATGCGCCGCAACGCCTTGGCCACCACGATTCATGACCCGGTATTCATACCCAGAGGTTCTTTTGCCAAAGCCATCGGCCGCCACAGTCAGGATGAATTGTTCGGCCCCACCTAGTTCAGCGATACGTTCAGAGGAGAGTGCGGTGTCGTCGCCGCTTTCCAATGAAATGTCTTCAGCTTCATCGCCGGCATCAACGCCGGAAACGGCTCTGCGCATGGCCGCAGAGTGTTTCAAATAAGCGCGGGCTTGTTCGGTCGTAACATCGACATGATGCAAGACGGCCATCGAAATGACGTGATCATCTTTGCCCAACCGCACGCCGCGCACACCCACAGAGTTTCGGCCCCGGAAGACACGAACATCGGTCGTGGCAAATCGGATGGCGCGTCCTTTATGTGTCGTCAGCAGAACGTCATCGTCCTCGGTACCAAGACGCACATGCACAATCTGGTCTTCGCCTTCCAGCTTCATGGCGATCTTGCCATTACGATTCACCTGGACAAAATCGGACAGCTTGTTGCGGCGAACAGTTCCAGATGTGGTCGCGAACATAACGTCCAGCTTTTCCCACTCTGCCTCATCCTCGGGAAGCGCCATCACAGACGTAATCGTGACATCGTCCGCCAGAGGGAAAATGTTCACCAAAGCTTTGCCGCGAGTATTCGGTGCGCCGATCGGAAGGCGCCATGTTTTTGATTTATAGACCATTCCATCTGAAGAAAAGAAAAGAAGGGGCGAATGAGTATTCGCCACAAAAAGCGTCGCGACAAAATCTTCGTCCTTCATGGACATGCCCGAGCGGCCTTTTCCGCCACGTCGCTGCGCGCGATAATCGGTCAATGGTGTACGCTTGACGTAGCCGCTATGCGTTACCGTCACGACCATTTCTTCACGTGCAATCAGGTCTTCGTCTTCGACCTCAAGTTCGACGTCGAGAATATTCGTCCGGCGAGGAACGGCAAATTTCTCGCGAACTTCCAGCAATTCGGACTTGATGATTTCTTGAACCCGCGAGCGCGAGCTGAGAATGTCGAGCAGATCTTTGATCTTATCGGCAAGCCCCTTGGCTTCATCGCCAAGTTCCTCGCGGCCTAGGGCGGTAAGCCGCGCGAGACGTAAATCCAGAATGGCCTGAGCCTGTTCCAGTGTCAGCCGAAGTGTCTGGCCTTCGGACAGGGCCGAACGTGGATCGGCGACCAATGCGACGAGCGATGCGACATCCTGCGCTGGCCAGTCGCGATCCATCAATTGCTCACGCGCTGTCGCCGGATTTGGGGCTTTGCGAATTGTGGCGATGACTTCATCGATATTCGCAACCGCCAGAGCCAGGCCGATAATGACGTGAGCCCGGTCACGTGCCTTCTTCAATTCGTGACGGGCACGGCGGGCAACGACCTCCTCACGGAAACGAAGGAAAACATCGAGATAGCCACGCATTCCCATAAGAACAGGTCGACCACCGACAAGCGACAACATGTTCACGCCAAAATTTTGCTGCATAGGTGACCAGCGATAAAGCTGGTTCAGGATCACTTCTGCATTGGCGTCTTTTTTAAGCTCGATATAGACGCG
>Ga0316204_10004941_pt1 | contig 22964 bp, 14 predicted proteins | sample 6monrhotite_MG_2_FD_205661 | JGI IMG/M metagenome (GOLD analysis project Ga0316204, IMG submission 205661) | Microbial mat bacterial communities from mineral coupon in-situ incubated in ocean water Damariscotta River, Maine, United States -... | ecosystem: Environmental > Aquatic > Marine >... | reverse complement strand
TCGGGAAGTCCAACAACACAACAGGCAGAACGACGGCGCCTTGCCGTGACGCTCAAACTACGAGCCCGCGACTGCCAAGACCGATCGAAGCGTCACCAAAAACATCCGTCAAGCCGAGCCGACCCGACGACCCGACCCGACGACCCGCCGAGCCGACCCGACGACCCGACCCGACGACCCGACCCGACCCCAAGCCCCCAAGCCCCTCACAACCCAAAAAACAAATAAACCGCCCCAGCCACCTCCCCAGGCGCCCCAACCCCCAAATCCGCCCACCCATCACCATCCAGATCCCCAACCCCAGCCACCGACACCCCAAAAACCGCCCCCCCGACATCCGGCTCCAACAACACCCCAGCGTCACCCACCCCCAGCGCACCGCTCACCGGCCCGTAGTACAGCACCACGCCGCCTGTGCCCTCACCGCCGTAGTCCATCGCCGGCGCGCCGAGCGCGATCTCCGCGAAGCCGTCCCCATCGAGATCCCCCACCCCCGTGGCGGCGGCCCCCAGCAGATCCCCCGGGCCCCCGGTGATGAGCGCGGTCGCGTCCGTCAGCGGCTGCGCGCCGGGCTTCCAGGTCGTGACAAGCGCGGCCGTGTTGGCGTTCAGCGCGCCGATCAGCAGGTCCGGTGTGCCGTCGCCGTCCACGTCGCCGGCCGCGCCGACGGCCCCACCGGCGCGGCCGCCGGCGCTTGTGCCCGCGAAGGCGGCGACGGCGTCCGCGAGGGAGCGCTCGCCGTCCAGGGGGCCCAGGAAGAGATACGCCAGGCCCGGGGACGTCGTCTCACCCGGCTCCGGGGCGCCGATGAGCACATCGTCCAGACCGTCGCCGTCCACATCGCCCACGGCGGCGGCCGCGTATCCAAACTGCGCGTCCCCTTCGAGCCAGCCGACGCCCTCGGCGCCGCGGAGCGCCTCCAGCGATGTCGTGCCCTGCACCGGGCCCGGCAGCCAGACGGCGAGGCCGCCGCTGTACTCCGGTGCGCTGATGAGTACGTCGTCCAGGCCGTCGCCGTTGTTGTCGCCCGCGCCGATGACCGCGTAGCCGAGCCAGAGGTCGTAGGCCTCGACCTTCACCCGCGCGTCGGCGTCCTCGGGGCCGAGCGCGCCGACGAGCCCCGGGCCGCCCGAGAGCAGGTAGGCGGCGCCGCCGCCTTCGTAGAACCCGAGCCCGGAGGCGTCCTCGCCATAGGCACCCACGATGAGGTCGTCGTAGCCGTCGCCGTCGACGTCTCCCGCGCCATCGACGGCGGCGCCGAGCCAGCCGTTCAGGTGCTCTCCGCGCATCGTCGCGTCCGCTGACTCGAAGGTGAGCGCGGCGGCGCTGTCCAGGGGGCCCAGGAAGAGGCTGGCGACGCCCGCGCTGGCGCCGGCCCGATGCGCCCCGACGATGAGATCCGCCCGTCCGTCGCCGTTGACGTCGCCGGCGGCGGCCACCGAGCGGCCCGCTCTGTCCCCCTCGGCGTCGCCGGCGATCTTGAGCGCGCAGGCGGTGTCGGTTCCGGAGCAGTTCTGGTCCAGACCGTCCTCGCAGATCTCCACCGCGCCGGGGTTGATGGCGCTGTTGGCGTCGTCGCAGTCCGTCCCGCCGGTAGCCGTCGATGGGTAGCCGTCGCCGTCCCGGTCCTCGACGCTCGTGCTCGTCCCCGTGTCCACGGGCGCGGTGCCTGTGTCATCACCGGCGGTGTCATCGGGCGCGGTCGTCTGCCCGTCCGTGTCCCCGGCCGCGGTGTCATCTGGGGCCTTGTCACCGCCGCAGGCAATCAGCGCGCCCGTGAGGAGCCCCACGATCGACCGGATGAAAGGGCGTTGAGAGCATCGAGCGGTCAAGAAGATCCCTGGAAAGCCGTTTCTGTGTGAACCGGCCACTGAAGTTAACGAAGTCACAATGCGATTGGGACATCGGTGTCGGGTACACATCAGGGGGCCTGCTTGATTCCACCCAAGAAACCCGAAAATGAGCTAGCGAGAGTTGCTGCGCTGCACGCCCTGGGTATCCTCGACACGCCCCCAGAGGAGCGCTTCGACCGCTACACCCGGATGGCGCGCCGCCTGTTTGGCGTGCCCATCGCGCTGGTGAGTCTCATCGACTGTGAGCGCCAGTGGTTCAAGTCCCGACAGGGGCTGGGGGCCAGCGAGACCTCACGCGACATCTCTTTCTGCGGACACGTGGTCCTTGGTGACAAACCCCTGATCGTGAACGACGCCAGCGAGGACCACCGCTTCTCGGACAACCCGCTGGTGACCGGAGCCCCGGACATCCGATTCTATGCCGGGCATCCCATCCACTGCGCCAACGGAATGCCGCTGGGCACCGTCTGCCTGATCGATCGGGAGCCTCGGGATCTGGACGCCGATGAGCAGGAGATGCTGGCCGATCTGGCCAAGATGGTGGAGAACGAGTTTGTCGCTCACCAAGTCGCCACCACGGACGCCCTGACCGGGCTCTCCAACCGCCGAGGTTTCCAGGCGGTCACCCGACACCTCCTGCCGTGGTGCAAGATGAGCGAGCAGCCAGCGACGCTGATCTACGTGGACCTGGACGACTTCAAGCCCATCAACGACACCCACGGACACGCCGAGGGTGATCGGGCGCTGGTGACCGTCAGTCGTCTGCTGAGCAACACCTTCCGCGAGGCGGACATCATCGCCCGCATGGGCGGCGACGAGTTCTGCGTGCTCTGCGCTGGTGCCACCGCTATCGACACGGGTCGCATCATCGCCCGCCTGCAGGAGACCTTCACCGACTTTAATGGCGGCAAGACGTTGCCCTACGAGCTGAACTTCAGCGCCGGTGTGGTCGCCTTCGAGCCCAGCCGCCACGACAGCCCATGCGCGCTGCTGAACGACGCCGATCAGCTGATGTACGAGCAGAAGCGGCGGCGCAAGCGCAAGATCGCCTGACGCCGCCGCGAGACACCCGCCGCGAGCGCTACTCGTGCTCGTGGTGCTCGATCATCTCGATGATCTTGACCTCGACGTCCTCGTCCATATCCAGGTCGGCCTCCACGCCGAGCGACTCCAGCAGCCCCTGGACGACCTCGTCGACGTCCCCCAGGTTGCCCAGGTCGATCTCCTCGATGAGGATCAGCGGCTCGCCGTCGTCCTCGACGCGGATCACCCTCACCTCGGCGTGGGCGTCGCCGCCCAGCGAGTGGAGCGACGCCTCGAAGTCGCCGATGTTCTCGTGCAGCTCGTCGATCGCCGCGTCGATGGTCAGCTCCTGGTGCCCCTCCCCGCTGAAGTGGAGGGCGCCGGACAGCTCGAGCACCTTGACGTGCCCATCGGCGGACGAGTCCTCGGAGATGAAGTGGAAGTCACCGTCGCCGTTGATCTCGAGCGGAACCTCCTCCCCCTCGATGAAGACGACCGGGCGATCGCCGTCGAGATGGATCTCGATGCCCGCCTCCTCGTCGATCCAGACGTTCTCCGCCTCGGGGGTGCCGGCGACGGCCGCCGAGACGAGGCCGAGCGCCAGCGCGCTGAGCAGGGCGGGCAGGGCCCAGCGGGCACGCTCCGGCGCGGACGGTCGTCCGACGATGTTCTTGATTCTGTCCATGAGATTGCCACCTTTGGCTGAGGGAGCGAGCTGGGGCGCCGCTCGCAGCGCCTCCAGGTTCGTGAGGGCCCGGGCGTAGGTCAGCGCGTCGCCGCAGGCGGTCACGGCCGCCTCGTCGCAGCAGTACTCGCGCTCCTGACGCGCCCGGTGGGAGAGCCACCAGACGCCCGGGTGATAGAAGAGGATCGTCTCCAGGAGCACCTGGAGGAGGTTCACGGCGGCGTCCCAGCGGCGGACATGGGCCAGCTCGTGAGCCAGGATGGCCTCGATCTGAGTCGGGCTCAGGCTCGTGAGCAGGCTCGCGGGCAGCAGCACCACCGGCCAGAGCACGCCCACCGCCGAGGGGCTGATGGGATCGGCGGTCAGCCGGAGCTGGACGCGCTCGGACAGCCCCATCCCCCGGGCGAGGCGCGCGAAGGTCGCCCGGAGCCCCGGCGGAGCGGCGATGGCGCCGCGACGGAGGCGGCTCACCTGGAGGTAGTCCAGCAGCAGGCGGGCGCTCAGCAGCGCCACACCCACGCCCCAGAGGCGGGTCAGCCAGGCCACCGGGAGCGCCGGCGAGGCGGAGATCACCACCCCGATCGACGGCGCGGAGGCCCCCGCGGCCAGCCAGCCGGCGGTCACCAGGGGCGCGGCGGCCATGGCGGCGAGCCCGGAGCAGGCCCAGGTGTAGCGCGCGCTGGCGTCGGGCGCGGCCCGCATCGCCATCGCGGTGACGCCGGCGATGGCGGCCCCCTCCCAGAGGAAGTGAACCAGCGTCCAGCCAATCAGCTCGGCGCTCATTGTCCCTCCTCCCCGGGCTTCTCCTCCAGCGCGTCGAGGAGCGCGCGGATCTCCGCGATCTCCGAGGGATCCGCCGGAGACGCCTCCAGCGCCCGCAGCACCAGCCGCCCGGTGTTGCCGCCGAAGGCCTTGTCCACGAGGTCGTTCACCAGCCGCCCCTGGACCTGGGACTGGCTCCAGGTGGGGGTGTAGACGTGGCTGCGCTGGGAGGTGTCCCGAGCGACGAAGCCCTTGTCGTTCATGATCTGGAAGGTCTTGAGCACCGTGGTGTAGCCGGCGCTGGAGTCCAGGGCCGAGTGCACCTGTCGCACCGTGCTGGGGCCGCGATCCCAGAGGATCGCCAGCAGCGCCAGCTCGGCGTCGGTGGGCTTGCGGGGGTCGTCGCTCAAGGCGGTCTCCGGAGGCTGAAGGGGCGAGGCGCCCTCATGAACGGAGATTAACGTACGATCGTCTTCGTAGGTTGTCAACGAAAGTCTTCGTACGTTATCGACACCCGCCGCGACTACTTGAGCCACTCCCGCAAAGCGACGGCCGCGCGCGCGGTCGCGGCGAGCATCACCCCGAGCCCCGCGGCGGCGCCGAGCGGAGCGAGGGGGCCCTCCCCCAGCCACCAGAACAGGCTCCCCTTGAAGAGGATGTAGCCGCCCATGAAGACCGGCATCCAGACGTCGCCGTACCGATCGGACACCGCGGTGTCGGCGGTGAAGAAGGGCACCGACAGCGGCGCGGTCACGGTCAGCGCGATCGCCGTCACCAGCGACATGCGCCGCAGCGCCGGGAGCGCCAGCGACTCCCCTGCCCCCGCGAGCGCCAGGGCGACGAGCACCGCGATGCCCACGGCGATCAGCCCGTAGAGCGCGAAGGAGCGCGCGAGGGCGCCGCGAGGCACGGGCAGCGCGACCCAGGCCCGCGCGAAGCGGACGCGGCTCAGGTCCGGGCTGTAGCGGGAGACGCCCAGGGGCATCGCCAGCAGGACCAGCAGCAGCAGGTACGGCCAGAAGACCACCGAGGCCATGCTGGTGGCGTCCAGCTCCAGGTTGTCGCCCATCAGGAGGGAGACGACCATGAACCAGGCGGTCATCATCACGCACATGCCCAGGCCGCGAGCGAGCCCGGGCAGCACCCAGCCGCGCAGATCCGCCCGGAGCTGCGCCGCCCCACCCAGCGCGGACCGCGACAGCCCGCCGATGGCCCCCGAGAACGTGCGCGGGCGGATCAGGGCGCGATCATCCAGCGCCCAGGCGAAGGCGAGCGTCCCCGCCGCGAAGATCAGCGCGGCCCAGGCGCCGCTCAGCAAGAAGCCGAAGCTCAGCGTCAGCAGCGACAAGGCGATCATGTCGCCCACGAAGACCTTCTCGCCGTGGCTGGTGTGCAGGCGCAGGTGACCGGAGAAGAAGCCCGCGAACGCGCAGGCCATCCAGCCCAGGCTCTCCCAGGTCCCCGGCCACCACATCGTGAGCTGCTTGTGGAAGCTCTCCACCTCGAAGTTCGCGTCCACCATCAGGCCCGCCTGGCGCATCAGGAGCACGCCGAGGCCGAGCACGACGAGGAAGCTCAGGGACTCCGTCGCGGCCCGCGCCCGCGGAGAGATGGGCAGGGTGGGCACCCCCACGGTCTCGCGGCTGGGGCCCGCGCCGATCGACAGCGGACCGGCGGAGATCCCGCCCAGGAAGCCGACGAAGAACATGCCCAGGAACGGGCGGTTCAGCGGCGAGTCCGTCGCCCCGACGTCCGCCTGCACCAGCCCGAGGAAGAGGAAGATCGTCGCGCTGAAGAACAGCCACAGCAGCATGGGGAGCTGCCGGTAGTTCACCAGGAGCTGCGAGCGCAGGTGCACCGCCATGACGCCCATCACGCTGCCCCCCAGGCCAGCAGGGCCTCTTCCAGAGTCCGCTCGTCGCCGACGAGATCGTTGGTGTAGCCGTCGCGGATCACCTCGCCGCGCTCCAGCACCAGCAGTCGATCCGCGATGCGCTCCACGTCGCCGAGCTGATGGGAGCTGATGATCACGCTGCGCTGTGGATCCCGCACGACGTCCAGCACCACCTCCAGCAGCGCCCGGCGGCCCGAGACGTCCAGGCCGGTCGCGGGCTCGTCCAGCACCAGCAGTCGGGGCCGGAAGGCCATGGCGCAGAGCAGCCGGAGCCGGGTGCCCTGGCCCTTGGAGAGCTGGCTCACGCGCTTGGTGAGGTCGATCTCCAGGCGCTCCACCAGCGCCTCCACCAGCGCCGCGTCCCAGGTCGGGTAGTAGCCCGAGAGCATGCGCAGCAGCTTGTCCGTGCGCAGCTCGAAGAGGGCCATGTCGTCGCTCATGAAGCCGAGCTGTGAGCGCACGGCGGTCTGCTCCCGGCGGGGGTCCATGCCCATCACCGACACCGAGCCCAGCTCCGGCCGGCTCAGGCCGGGCAGCAGGTTCAGCAGCGTGGTCTTGCCCGCGCCGTTGGGGCCGACGACCCCCACCACGCAGCCAGGCGGCACCTCCCACTTCGGGATCTCCAGCGCGAAGCCGCCGCGCTTGACGCGGACCCCCTCCAGACGAATCAGCGGCGCGCTACCCATGGTTCACCTCCTTGGCGATGTCTCTCTCAGCGTTCGTGAGCAGCCCCTCAATGTGGGCGAGGATCTGCGCCTCGCTCAGCCCCAGCTGGCCCGCCCGGTTCACCGCGTCGGTGAGCGCCTGACGCGCCTCGTCCGCGGCCCGCTCACGGCTGAGCTCGGCGACGTGCTCGGCGACGAAGGTGCCCTGCCCCTGGCGGCGGACGATGAGGCCGGCCGCCTCCAGATCCGCGTAGGCCCGGCGCACGGTGATGAGGGAGACCAGCGTCTGCCCGGCCAGATCGCGGACCGACGGCAGCCGCGAGCCCGGCGAGAGCCGGCCGGAGCGGATGAGGTCAGCGAGCTGGTCTTCGAGCTGCCGGTAGAACGGCACGCCGGAGGCCTGACTGAGTTCGAGGGATAAAGTGTTCATGTGTGCATATTGATATACACACCGAATGACTTACGCAAGGCGATTGATCCAAAGCAAGAGGGGCCGGTCCCGAAGGACCGACCCCTTGAGCTGCTCAACGTCAGCCCGCGTTATCCATCAAGCGCCGCCGCTACTCCTCCTCGGGGACCGGGAGGGGCCCGCCGCCGAGGACGAAGACCGCACCGGAGCTGGCGCCGTTGTCGTCGTTGTTCGGGGCGCCCAGGATGAGGTCGAGGTAGCCGTCGCCGGTCGCCTCGCCCGCGGCCATGTGGGTGCCGATCTGCTCGCCGGCGTTCTCACCCGCGACCTTCGCGTCGACGCTCTCGAGAGAGAGCGTTCCAGTGAAGGGACCGTAGGTGACGTAGACAGCGCCGTCATCGGAGGCCAGGGCGCTGTTGCCCGGGGCGCCGACGATCACGTCGCCGTAGCTGTCGCCGTTCAGGTCAGCCAGCAGGACGCTGGTGCCCGCGGCGTCCCCGGAGCGCTCGCCCATGAGCTTGGCGTCCGCCATGCTCAGGTCGCTCTCTCCGCTGATGGGGCCGAAGACCACGTAGCTGGCGCCGGCGTTGGAGCCGCCCTCGTCGTTCTTGGGGGCGCCGATGACGATGTCGTTGTAGCCATCGCCGTTGACGTCGCCGCCGCCGACCATGGTGGTGCCGGACTCGTCGCCGTTGGCCTCACCGAGGATTCGGGCGTCCGCCGAGGACATCGCGATCTCACCGCTCAGGCCGCCGCCGTTGAAGACATAGGTGGCGCCGATGTCATCGTTGTTGGTGTCGAGCTTGTAGGCCGACAGGAGCAGGTCGTCGTGGCCGTCGCCGTCGAGGTCGCCGGCGCTGGCGAGGGTGCTGCCCAGGTAGTCCTGGCTGTCAGCGCCCACGAACTTCACGTCGGCGTCAGCCGCGGAGACGTCGCCGCTCACAGCGCTGTAGAACAAGTAGACCGCGCCCTCCTTGGTGCCCACGACGGACTCGTACCAGGCCGAGACCATGATGTCGTCGCTGCCGTCGCCGTTGACGTCGCCAGCACCAGACACCGCGTGACCGAGGCGGCCCCAGGAGGAGACACCCAGCAGGGTGGCGTCAGCGTGGGGCATGTCCAGGTTCTCATCGACCGGGCCATACATCACGTAGGCGGCGCCCGCGTTGGGGCTCGCGTAGTCGTTGCGGGGGGCACCCACGATGACGTCCGCGAAGCCGTCGTTGTTGATGTCGCCCAGCCCGGCCACGCCCTCACCGGCGTCGTCGTTGTTGGCCTCGCCCTTGATGCGGACCGCGCCGCCTTCCTCGACGTCCATGTCACTGGTCAGGGGGCCGTACACGATGTACGCCGCGCCGGTGACGGAGGTGCCGTCATCCCAGTCGGCGGCGCCGACGATGATGTCGTCGTGGCCGTCGCCGTCCACGTCACCCGCGCTGGCGACCGAGTCGCCGACGTTGTGGCCGTAGCCGTGGCCGTACGCCGCGCCGCCGCTGCCCATCGCCACGTTGCCGTAGAGGCCGCAGGTCTGGTCAACACCGTCACAGTCGTTGTCGACTCCGTCACCGCACCACTCGATGGCGTTCGGGTAGATGGCGTTGTCGCCGTCGTCACAGTCCTCGGTGTTGTCCACGTACTCGTTGGGCATCTCGCAGGCCAGGGTGGTCTCACCCGGGTCTCCGAAGCCGTCCTCGTCCGCGTCCGCGAACCAGGTCAGCGCGTCCGCAGCGTCGTCCTCGTCCTTCTTGTCGTCGCAGTCGTTGTCGACGCCGTCGCACCACTCCACCGCGTCGGGGTTGATCGTCGCGTCGGAGTCATCACAGTCGCCCTTCTCCGCGATGTAGCCCTCGGGCTGCTCGCAGGACTCGAGCATCGTGTGCTTGTGGCCGTAGCCGTCCTCGTCCGCGTCCGCGTACCACACCAGCGCGTCGTCGGCGTCGGCGTCGATGTCGCCGTCACAGTCGTTGTCGATGCCGTCGCACAGCTCGGCCGCGTCGGTGTTGATCAGGGGGTCGCTGTCGTCGCAGTCGCGCTTGTTCCCGATGAAGCCCTCGGGGCGCTCACAGGTCTCGATGCTCTCGATGTCGCTGCCGTCGCCGTCGCCGTCCGCGTCCACGTAGTACGTGCGCAGGTTCTCCTCGTCCGTCTCGCCGTCGCAGTCGTTGTCGATCCCGTCGCACAGCTCCTCGGCGCCAGGGGCGACCGTCACGTCAGCGTCGTCGCAGTCGTCGTCCTTGCGGACCCAGCTCTGGGTCTCGTCCTCGGGCTGCGTGCAGGCCAGCTGAGACACATCGGGGGCGCCGTGGCCGTCGCCGTCCGCGTCCACATACCAGTCCTTCTGGTCCACGGCGTCGTTGTCGATGCTGCCGTCGCAGTTGTTGTCGACCTCGTCACAGACTTCGTCCGCGTCGGGGTTGATGCGCTCGGAGCTGTCGTCGCAGTCGCCGCCCTGAATCACCAGGGTCTCGTCGATGACGCAGGACTCGACCAGGGTGGACTCGTCGCCGAAGCCGTCCCCATCCGCGTCCGCGTACTGGGCGGTCATGCCCTCGGCGCCGGCCTCGTTGTTCTCGCCGTCGCAGTTGTTGTCGATGCTGTCGCAGACCTCGGCGGCGCCGGGGTTCACGCCGACATCGGCGTCGTCACAGTCGTCGGCGTTGTCGACGAGGCCCTCGGGCTGCTCACAGGCCCGCTGGGCGCCGCCGTCGCCGTAGCCGTCGCCGTCCTCATCGGCGTACCAGCTGGTGGCGTCAATGGCCGACTCGTCGACCTCGGCGTCGCAGTTGTTGTCGATGCCGTCGCACAGCTCGTCGGCCGCGGGGCTGATCTCGGCGTCGGCGTCGTCGCAGTCCTCGGCGTTCGCGACGTAGCCCTCGGTGGGCTCGTCACAGAAGTCCATCGGAGCCGCCGCGTCGCCGTAGCCGTCACCGTCCACGTCCGCGTACCAGGTCTCGCCGCCAGCGGCGCCCTCGTCCCGCTCGCCGTCGCAGTCGTTGTCCACGCTGTCGCAGACCTCGACACCCGCGGGGCTCACGGTGGCGTCGTCGTCGTCACAGTCGCTGGCGTCAGCCGAGTGGCCCTCGGGCTGCTCGCAGGCCTCAACGGCGCTGCCGCCGCCGAAGCCGTCGCCGTCGCCGTCCGCGTACCACAGGCCGGCGTCGACCGCGTCCTCGTCCAGCTCACCGTCGCAGTCCTGGTCGATGCCGTCGCAGATCTCGTCGGCGTCGGGGTGGACCGTCGCGAGGCCGTCGAGGCAGTCACCAGCCTCGGCGGTGAAGCCCTCGGGCTGCTCGCAGGTGACGCGGGTGACGTTCTCGTCGCCCCAGCCGTCGCCGTCGCGGTCCGCGAACCAGGTGGTCCCGTCCACGATGAGCGAGGGCTCGTCGATGATGCGGTTGCAGTTGTTGTCGAGGCCGTCACACAGCTCGTCGGCCCGGGGGTAGACGGTGTCGTTGGTGTCGTCGCAGTCGAAGAACCGCTGGCGGACCGGGGCGTAGCCCTCGGGCTGCTCACAGGCCTCGACGGTCGCGGCGCCGAGGGCGGGGATGCCGTCCTCGTCGACGTCCACCTGCCAGACCAGCGGGTCGATGGCGTCCTCGTCCAGCTCGCCGTCGCAGTCGTTGTCAGCGCCGTCACAGGTCTCGTCGGCGCCAGGCCAGGTGGCCTCGTCGCCGTCGTCACAGTCGCTGCTCTCCAGCACGAAGCCGTCGAGGGCCTCACAGGAGAACACCGCGTCGGTGCCGCCGAAGCCGTCCGCGTCGCCGTCGACGTACCACATGATGGCGTCGATGGCGCTGTCGTCGTCGGTCAGGTCGTCACAGTCGTTGTCGAGGCCGTCGCAGATCTCGTCAGCCAGGGGGTGGACATCGCCGTCGGCGTCGTCGCAGTCCTCGCTGTCGAGGACGAAGCCCTCGGGCTGGTAGCAGGCCCACATGCCGGCGTAGAGGTCGCCGTGGCCGTCCGCGTCACTGTCCATGAACCAGAGCTGGGCGTCCAGCGCGGTGTACTCGTCGATCTCGCCGTCGCCGTCGTTGTCGATGCCGTCGCACATCTCGGGCTGACACTCGGCCTCGCCGCAGTCGATCTGCATGCCGGTGCCGTCGCAGGGATCCTTCTCGTGGCCGCCTTCGCAGTCACCCCAGTGCTCCTCTTCCTCTTCCTCGACGTCGCCGGTGTCCTCGATCTCGCCGGTGTCGCCGGTGTCCACGTCGTCGACGGGCTCGTCGGTCGAGTCATCGTCGCCGCCGCCGCTGCCGCCGTCGCCGCCGCCGCCGTCGCCACCGCCGCCGGTGCTGTCGCCGTCGGTGGGCTCATCCACGCTCGGATCATCGGTGGGATCATCGGAGCCGTCGTCGCCCTCGCCGCCGCCGTCGCCGCCGTCGCCGCCGCCGGTGCTGCCGCCGCCGGTGGTGTCATCGTCGTCGTCAGTCGGGGTGTCGGAGTCGTCGTCGGTCGGGGTGTCGGAGTCCTCGTCGTCGTCAGTGGGATCGTCGGTGCTCTCGTCGTCGTCGTCCTCACCCGGATCGGTGGGCACGTCGCGGTCTGGATCCTGGTAGGGGCACTCGGTCCCGGTGTCGATGTCGTCGTCGCACTCACAGTCCTCGCCGTGCGGGCCGTCCTCGACGCCGGTGTCGGCGCCGGTGTCGGCGCCGCCGGTGTCGGAGCTGCCGGTGTCATCGTCCAGGCCGGTGTCGGCGTCCACGAGGCCGTCGCAGTCTTCCAGACCGGGTCGCTCCTCATCAATGGCGCCGTCGCAGTTGTTGTCGATGTCGTCGCAGACCTCGTCCGCGCCGGGGTTCACGCCGGCGTCGGCGTCATCGCAGTCTCCGATCTCCTCGACGAGTCCGTCCGAGGGCTCACAAGAGCGCATCGCTGTCGCCTCGTCCCCCCAGCCGTCGCCGTCACTGTCGGCGTAATAAAGTGAGCCCATTCCTCGTTCAGCGATGAGCTCGCCGGTGAGCAGGTACGCCACGCCAGCCAACGAGCTGGTGGTGTTGTACCCGACGGTTCCAATGAGGGCGTCGGCTCTTCCGTCGCCGTCAACGTCGCCCGCGGGCTCCACGGTGATGCCGGCGCCGTCGCCGGAGAACTCACCCGCCAGTCGCACGTCGGCGTTGGCGAGGTCCACCTCACCGCCGACGGGGCCGAAGACCACGTAGGCCGCGCCGGAGAGCTCTCCGGCGTTGCGGCTGTCGTAGCCGGGGGCGCCGATGATCACGTCGTCGTGACCGTCGCCGTTCATGTCGCCCACGCCGGCGACCGCGGTGCCGGCCTCGTCCTCGAGGTTCTCACCCACGAGGCGGGCGTCGGCCTGGCTGACGTCCAGGTGGCCGCTGATGGGGCCGTAGAAGACGTAGGCCGTGCCCGCGCCGCCGTAGCTGGGCGCGCCGACCAGGAGGTCTTCGACGCCGTCGCCGTTCAGGTCACCGCCCTTGCTCACGGAGAAGCCGAGCAGCTCACCGGTGGCGCCCAGGATGGTGGCGTCCGCGTCCGCGATGTTGCGATCGCTGTCCACTGGACCGTGGAAGACGTAGAGCGCGCCGCCCTCGACGCCGCCGTCGTCGCGCCCGAAGGCGCCCACCGCGACGTCATCGAAGCCGTCGCCGTTGACGTCGCCGATGCCCGCGACCGCGGAGCCCAGGAAGTCGCCCTCGGCGCCCCCGTGGATCCGTGAGGCCACGTCCTCGACGTCGACCTCGCCCGTCACGCGCTGGGAGAGCACGTAGGCGCCGCCGGAGTAGTCGCCGGTGGTCTCCATACCCACCGCGCCGATGATGATGTCGGTCAGGCCGTCGCCGTTGGTGTCACCGGCGTTGTCGACCGCGGAGCCCAGGAAGTCGCCGTGGTCATTGGCGATGATCTTGGCGGTGTTGTGGCCCAGGCTGTTGCTGCCGCTGCGCTTGCCGCTGACGATGTAGAGCACGCCCTCGGTGCCGTCGTTGGTGCCGTCGTCGGTGTTGTGGCCCGGGGCGCCGACCGCGACATCCGGGATGCCGTCACCGGTCCAGTCGCCGATGCCAGCGACCGCGCTGCCGGCCATGTCCGCGCCGATCTCACCGGTCAGCTTGCCGGTGGCGCTCGTCAGGGGCATCTCGCCCGAGGTGATGGGGTTGACCAGGTAGGCCGCGCCCGCGCCGACGCCGGCGGAGGACTCGCCCACCGCGCCGAGGATCAGCTCGTCGTCGCCGTCGCCGTCGATGTCACCGGCGGAGCCCATGGTCACGCCGGCCAGCTCGCCGACCACCGTGCCCACGAGGCGGGCGGGGACCAGGGAGAGGCTGACGCGACCGGTCAGGGTCGCCTGGGCGACGTCGATCTCGCCGTCGCAGTCGTTGTCGATGCCGTCGCAGATCTCCTCGGCGGCGGGGTTGATGACGGCCTGCGCGTCATCACAGTCGTCGCCGTTGGCCACCGCGCCGTCAGGCTGGGTGACGGCCTGGATGGGGCTGTCGCTGTCGCCGTGGCCGTCGCCGTCAACGTCGACGTACCAGGTGCTCTCGGGCTCCTCTACCGGCTCCACCTCGGGCTCCTCTTCGGGCTCCTCGGGGATCTCGTCGGCGGTGCCTTCGTCGCAGTCGTTGTCGACGCCGTCGCCCAGGATCTCCTCGGCGTCGGGGTTGATCGCCGCGTCCTGATCCTCGCAGTCGTCGACGATCTCGAAGCCGTCGTTGTCGAGGTCGTCGTCGGCGGTGGCCGGGTCGCAGTCGTTGTCGATGCCGTCGTAGTGCACCTCAGCCAGGGTGGGGCTGCGGCCGGCGTCGGCGTCGTCGCAGTCGTCCACCTGGGGCACACCGTCGGCGTCCAGATCGTCGTCCGGGGTGTCGACGTCGCAGTCGTTGTCCACGCCGTCGTAGGCAACCTCGTCCGCGTCGGGGCTGACGGCGGCGTCCGCGTCGTCGCAGTCGTCCGCGCTCACGGCGCCGTCGCCGTCGAGGTCATCGTCCGCGCTCTCGGGGTCGCAGTCGTTGTCGATGCCGTCGTAGGGGATCTCCTGCGCGCCCGGGAAGACCGCGGCGCTCAGGTCGTCGCAGTCATCCACGAGGGAGAAGCCGTCCTCGTCGAGGTCGTCGTCCGCCGTCTCGGGGTTGCAGTCGTTGTCGAGCCCGTCGTAGGCGACCTCGACGGCGTCCGGGCTCACGCCCTCGTCCGCGTCGTCGCAGTCCGTGGTGGTCTCGACGTGGCCGTCCGGCTGCTCGCAGGCGTCCAGCGGAGCCATCGCGTCGCCGTGGCCGTCGCCGTCGGCGTCGGCGTGCCAGGTGCTCACGTCCTCGGCGCCGACGTCGACGGTGCCGTCGCAGTCGTTGTCGATGCCGTCGCAGATCTCCTCGGCGTCGGGGTTGACGCCGGCCAGCGTGTCGTCGCAGTCCGTGGTGGTCTCGACGGTGCCCTCGGGCTGCTCGCAGGCGACCACGGGGGACATCACGTCGCCGTGACCGTCGCCGTCGGCGTCCGCGTGCCAGGTGCCCATGCCCTCCGCGCCCACATCGACGGTGCCGTCACAGTCGTTGTCGACGCCGTCGCAGAGCTCGACCGCCTCGGGGTTCACCGCGGAGTCACCGTCATCACAGTCCGTGTCCGCGCTGTAGCCATCGCCGTCCGAGTCCACCGGCCCGGTGTCGTCGGAGGAGTCATCATCCGAGGAGTCATCATCCGAGGAGTCATCATCCGAGGAGTCATCATCCGAGTCACAGGCACCCTCGGTGTCCCCGTGCTTCAGGTGCGCATCCAGCGCTGACTTGTCGATGCTCAGCGTCTGATCGTCCTTGTGACAGACCTCGACCTTCTTGTCGTCGGAGGAGTCATCGTCCCGCGACTTGTCGTCCGACGAGTTGTCATCCCGGGACTTGTCATCCGAGGATCCGTCATCTCCGTGTTTGAGGGCAAGCTCCGGAGGAGCGTCGTCAATGTCGCGAGCGACCTGAGACGCATCCTGGCAGCCCGCGGCAAGTGCGAGGACCAGGAGTGGAGAACTGAAAATTAAGCGATGTTTTCTGGACATTAGTGCTCTAAATCCCCGCGTAAAACCAGGTGCCCCCCCCCATGAAATCGGAGGGCTCTTCACGCCGGGATACGGATCACTTCAGAGAGCACTTGACCGCACAGAGTGCTGTCTTCACACGCGCTTGATGTCAGTCTCCGCTGCTACTTGGCGGCGGCGCTCTGATCTGCGGAGGCCACCCCGCCGCCCTTGCGGCCCCGGGCCTGGTCGAGGAGGCGGCGCATCATCGTGAGCGAGCCGGCCTTCTCCGCGTTGAAAAACAGGAAGCTGAACAGGTTGGAGGCCTGGACGTACTTCATGACGTCCCGGAAGGAGTGGATCCCCTCCAGGTGCCGCTTGATGGTCTCCGGCCGGAAGTAGAACTCCCGGTAGAAGGTGCGGTGGGCGTCGATGATATCCGCGCCCTCCATGCCCCAGGGCACGAAGGTGGGCTCCCAGAAGCTCTTCTCGTCCGTGCTCCTGTTGATGACCCGGCCCCACTTCTCCCCCTCCCGCTCCCAGATCTCCATCTGCGGGGTCTTGGGGAGCAGCGTATTTATCTGCACGGTGACGTCGTGCAGGGGGATGGACTTGGCGAAGTCGATGGTCTCCCGGATGGTCTCCGGGGTGTCGGGCATGTGCCCCACCATGAAGAAGGCCTTGGGGCGCAGGCCCGCGGCGTCGGCCCAGGTGATGGCGTTGCGGATCTTCTCCTTGGTGATGCCCTTGGAGATGAACTCCAGCACCTGATCGGAGCCGGACTCGACGCCGAAGCGCGTGCGCCAGCAGCCGGCCTCCTTCATGCGGTTGAGCATCTCCTGATCGACGACCTCGACCCGGGAGGAGCAGGTCCAGGAGATCTTCACCCCGCGTCGGATGATCTCGTCGCAGATGGTCATCACGCGCTTCTTGTTGGCGCAGAAGAGGGAGTCCACGAAGGCGATGTCCCGGGCTCCGAAGTCCCGGATCAGGTGCTCCATCTCGTCGACGACCTGCTGGGGCTTGCGGGAGCGGTAGCCGGTGCGGGACTTCTGGCAGAAGCCGCAGGCGTGAGGGCAGCCCCGGCTGGTGACCATCGAGAACTTCGGCATCGCGTGCTCGTCGACGGGCACGGGCTTGTAGAGGTTCGCGGGCAGGAGGTGACGGGCCGGGAAGGGCAGCTCGTCGAGCTTGCGGAACTTCTTGCGCGGCGGGGTGTAGACGAGCTTGCCGTCAGGCTTGCCGCCCTCGCGGTAGACGATGCCTTCGACGCTGTCGAGGGAGCGGCGGCCCTCGTAGTACTCGACGAGCTCGACCATGGTGAACTCGGCCTCGTCGATGACGCCGACGTCAAAGGCAGGATCGGCCATCGCCTCGTGGGGCACGAGGGTGACGTGGTAGCCGCCGAGGACCACCGGCACCTTCGGCATGGCCCCCTTCAGGCTCTGGGCCAGCTCCTGGGCCCCCTCGAAGACGACGGTGTTGGAGCCGAGCGCGACCAGGTCGGGCTTCAGGTGCTCCACCCGGGCGACCGTCTGGGGGATGTCCAGCAGCTCGGCGGCGGCGTCGACGGCGTGCACCTCGACGCCCGCGCGCTCCAGCAGGGCCGCGATGTAGAGCAGGCCCAGCGGGGCGGAGTTGTAGAAGAGGTAGGAGGTGACGGGGTCGACGTTGCCGCCGCGGAGGACGGAGTCCAGGGGGACGTTGATCAGAACGACGCGCACTTCGACCTCTCTCCAAAGGGAATCTCTTCGAGAGCGTACCGTGAAACGCCTGTTCGCGATCGTGAACGCCCCTCCCGGAGTACCCCCGGTTACGGGTGTAGTCTCCGTGTCTCACCCGCTCCTCCGACTGGCTCCCCTGTTTCGGCCGCGCTGGCTATTGCTCGGCGTGTGCATGGCGCTGCTGTTCCTGGCGACTGGCCTCGGCCTCGTCGGGCCGCAGCTCATCGCCCGGGCCATCGATCAGGATCTGGTCGCGGGCGACGTGCCGGCGCTGCAGCGCACCGCGGCGCTCTACCTGTTCATCGTGCTGGCGGGCATGGCGACCCGCTACCTGGGGCGCGTGGGCATCGAGCGGGTGGCCCAGGGGGCCATGCTGGACCTGAAGCGCCAGCTCTTCGATCACCTCCTGCGACACGATCTCGCCTTCCACGACGAGCACTCCCCGGGCCGGCTCATCACCCGCGTCCAGGGCGACACCCAGGCGCTGCATGTGCTGTTCACCGAGGTGGTCCTGGCGACGCCGCCGGACATCGCCATGGTCTTCGGGGTCGCCTGGCTGCTCTGGCGCGAGTCGCCCGAGGTGGCGCTGATGGTGGGCGCGGTGCTGCCGCCGTACATCCTGGCGCTGATGATCTTCCGCCGGGTGGCGCCGCCGCGCTTCCTCAAGGTCCGGGAGCTGCGCTCCACCCTGACGGGCTTCCTCGCGGGGCACATCCGGGCCATGCCGACCCTGCGGCGCTTCGACCGGGAGGCCTGGGTGCGCGGCCGCAGCGACACCCTGAACGAGGAGGTCTACGCCGCGGACGTGCACGCCGCCTGGCCGCCGGTCTTCTACTACAACGGCCTCTTCGCCATCCGGCAGCTCGGCTTCGCGGCGGTGCTGTGGGGCGGGGGGCTGATGGTCGCCCGGGACGCGCTGACGGTGGGCGTGTTGGTGATGGGCATGGGCTACCTGCGCCAGCTCTTCAACCCGCTGATGCGCCTCTCCTTCCACCTGACGACCCTGGAGCGCGCCCGCGCCGGGAGCCTCCGCATCGCGAGCATCCTCGACGATCAGCCGGCGGTGCGGGAGCCGGCCGAGCCCGTGCCCTGGCCGGGCCTCGACGACGCCATCCGCCTGGAGGCGGTGGACTTCGCCTACACGCCGGAGACGCCGGTGCTGCGGCAGCTCTCCATCACCATCGAGGCGGGCACCCACGTCGCGGTGGTGGGCCCCACCGGCGGCGGCAAGTCCACGCTGCTGAACCTGCTGATGCGCTTCCGGGATCCGACCGGCGGCGCCATCACGGTGGACGGGGTTCCCCTCACGGAGCTCTCGCTCAACGAGCTGCGCCGGAAGGTGGGGCTGGTCCTCCAGGACGTGCTGCTGTTCCCAGGCACCGTGCTGGACAACCTGGGCGGCGACCGGGCGCGCGCGACGCGAGCCTGCGAGACGCTCGGCCTGACGATCGATCTGGACGCCGCCGTGAGCGCGGGGGGCGAGAACCTCTCCCGGGGCGAGCGGCAGCTCCTGACCTTCGCCCGGGCGCTGGTGAACGCCCCGGAGGTGCTGGTGCTGGACGAGGCGACCAGCGCGGTGGATCCGGCGACGGAGGCCCGGGTGCAGGCGGCGCTGGAGACCCTGCGCGCGGGCCGCACCGTCATCACGGTGGCTCACCGGCTGGCCACCGTGCGCGACTGCGACCGCATCTACGTGCTCTCCGGCGGCGAGATCGTCGAGCGCGGCGACCACGACGCGCTGATCGCCAGCGGCGGCGTCTACGCGGCGCTCTACCAGCTCCAGCACGGGGAGGCGGCGTGACCACCCCCGTGACGACCTCCCCCGAGGAGACCCCGCCCACCACCCGGGAGACGCTGAGGCTGGTGCGCTACTGGTTCGGCGCGCTCTGGGCGGACGACAAGCCCTGGATGATCTGGCTGCTGGTCGGCAGCATGCTGAACGCGGTGCTGGTGGGGGCGTTCCCGTACCTCTGGCAGTTCATGGTGGACGAGCTGCGGGGCGGCGCGGATCCGGTGCGGGTCGGCGAGCTGGGCATGTGGATGCTGGGCGTCGGCGTGGTGCAGGCGCTGTTCTACATCGCCCTCCAGGGCGTGCGCTCCATCATGAACCTGCGCATCCAGGTCCGCGCCCGCGAGCTGGTCTTCAACCACCTGACCCGGCAGCCCGACACCTTCTACGAGCGCTGGCAGACCGGCGATCTGGTGACGCGGCTGACGGACGACGCGGGCGAGAAGACCGCCTGGTTCCTGTGCTCCGGGGTGTTCCGCACCTGGGAGGCGTCCATGGTGGTGCTCGCCTGCCTGATCGCCATGCTGAGCATCGACCCGGTGCTCACCGCCTGGGTCGTGACGCCGCTGCCGCTGCTCATCGGGGTGCAGGCCCTCCTCCAGAGCGTGCTGGGCCGGCGCTTCCAGGCGGTCCAGTCCGGCATCAGCGCGGTGAATGATCAGATCACCAACACCTTCTCGGGCATCCGCATCGTGCGCGCGGCGGCCCTGGAGGACACGGCCAACGCGGCCTTCGACGGCGTCGCCGAGCGGCTGCGGGGCGCGGAGGTGCGGCGCTCGGAGGTGGAGCAGGGCGTCCACCTGATGTACGGCCACGGCTGGCAGGTCGCGGTGGTCTGCCTGCTGCTCGCGGGCGGCGGTCGGGTCATCAGCGGGGACATCACCCTCGGTGAGTTTGTGAGCTTCGAGGGCTTCGTGATGACGCTCGTGTGGCCCATGTTCGACTTCGGCATGTTCGTGAGCCGCTTCGTGCAGGTCGGCGTCGCCTTCAAGCGGCTGCAGGCGCTGATGGACGAGCCGGAGGAGGCCGACCGGACCGGCGGCGAGGCCCCGGCGGACGGCTCGCTCGCGCTGGAGGCCGCGACGCTGCGGGTGGTGGGCCCGGTGAGCGCGGCGATCCAAGCCGGTGAGATGGTGGCGGTGGTCGGCGAGGTAGGCGCGGGCAAGTCCACCCTGCTGGAGCTGCTGACGGGCTCCCGGCCACCGGACGCGGGCGCGGTGACCATCGGCGGCGTGTCCCCGGCCGGGGCCGACCGATCGGCGCTGCGGGCGGCGGTCGCCTACGTGCCACAGGATCCGGTGGTGATCTCGGGCACGGTGCGGGAGAACATCCTGCTGGGCCGCGACGCGGACGAGGCGCGGCTGAACCGGGCCATCCGGATCGCCCGACTGGTGCAGGATCTACCGCAGCTCCCGAACGGCCTGGACACGGTCGTCGGCGAGCGCGGGGTGACCCTCTCGGGCGGTCAGCAGCAGCGGGTGGCGATCGCCCGGGCGCTGGTGGGTGACCCCAAGGTGTTGCTGCTGGACGACGCGACGGCGGCGCTGGACGCGGACACGGAGACGGCGTTCTGGGCCGAGCTGGAGGAGGTGCTGCCGGAGGTCACGGCGGTCGTGGTGACCCACCGGCTGTCCACGCTGGAGCGGGCGGGGCGGATCCTGGTGCTGGACGGCGGGGCGCTGGTTCAGGAGGGGAAGCACGCCGAGCTGATCGAGGCAGAGGGGGCCTATCAGCGCATCTACGGGCGCTACCGGGCGCTGGCCAGGGTCGGCGGCTGACAGCCTCTCCGCCCACGGCGGCCGTCTTGTTACGTCGTGTGACACACGCTCTCGGGCCGCCCCTGAACAGGTGACGCTGTGGTGAACCCAACCGTGGAGCACCCGATGTTCACCCTGACCCTCCTCGCCCTCTCCGCCCCCGACGCCCTCGCCGGCGGCACCCTCTACATTGACGGCCAGCCCCTCGTCGAGTTCGCCGAGCACACCGCCAGCGACGGCGTGATCGTGCTCACCGACGGCGAGCAGGTGGGCCCCTGGCCCAAGGGCCCGGTCAAGGCGATCGACGCCTGCATCTTCGCCCCGGACTGGGTGGGGGACGCCCTCGACGGCGGCCCCCTCGCGGCGGTCACGGCCGGCGGCCACATCATGGCCGAGAACGTCGACGGCCGTGAGTCCTGCGAAGACGCGGGCGGCGTGGCGCCCATCAGCTGCATCGTGACCATCGACGATCTCTTCAAGGTGATCGTGCTGGACGACGGCGAGGTCATCGAGCTGGACGACAGCACCCTCATCAACGCCGAGGCCCCCGCGCCGGGCGCCACCGACATCGGCATGGTCACCATCGACAACATCTCAGGATAGGGAGCCCTCCAGACCACTGGGGAGGCCCACATGCTGAAGGCGTTCAAGGAGTTCGTCACCGCGATCAAGATCCTCCGTCAGGCGGCGACGCTGCCAGACGGAGAGCGGGCCCAGGCCGCCGCCGCGGCCCGAGCGGGGCTCAGCGGGTGGTCCTCGGAGGTGATGGTGCCGCGCATGATCGGCGAGCTGGAGAGCGGCTCGGTGGACGTGGAGCGGGCAGCCATCAGCGCGCTGCGGGCGGCGGGCCTGGACGCGCTGGAGGCCGTCCCAGCGCTGATGACGTACTTCGAGCGCACCGCCAACAAGAAGAACTCCGACGTCCAGAACTACGCCCGCAAGGAGGCCGCCTACGCCGCCGAGGAGCTGATGCGGCTCTCGCGGCGGCTGGTGGATGAGGAGGAGCGCAAGCTCCAGAAGGAAGCCGAGGCCCAGGAGGCCCAGCGACAGGCGGCCCAGATCCTGGAGCAGCAGGCCACCCCGGCCTCGAAGGAGCCCGGGTGGGAGGCGCTGCAGCGCACCATCGCGCTGCTCTCGGACTCGACGCAGGATCCCTCACCAGAGGTGCGGATCGCCTCGATCAACGCGCTGGTGAACCTGAACGCGCCATATCGGGAGGCCGCGCGGGTCATCCGCGCCCGACTCGACGATGAGGAGGAGCGGGTGCGGGTCGCCGCGGCGAACGCCCTGGGTCGGCTGCGCCCGCGCTAGCCCGTATACTGGCGGCCCTTGGAGGCTGCCCCGTGAATGAGATCCAATCCCTGTTCGGACTGCACCGCTGCGCGCTCGTGGGCATGGTCCACCTGAAGCCCCTCCCCGGCAGCCCCGGCTGGGGGGGCTCGATGTCGGCCGTCATCGACGCGGCCATGCGCGACGCGGAGGCGCTGATGATAGGCGGCTGCGACGCGGTCCTGGTGGAGAACATGGGCGACCTGCCCTACCTGAAGGGGCGGGTGTACCCGGAGACCGTGGCGGCGGCGGCGGCGGCGGTCTCCGCCGTGGTGGAGCTGGGCCTCCCGACGGGCGTTCAGCTCCTGGCGGGGGCCAACCGGGAGGCGCTGGGGGTCGCGGTCGCCTGCGGAGCGCGCTTCATCCGGGTGGAGGGCTTCGCCTACGCACACGTCGCGGACGAGGGCTGGATCGACGCCTGCGCGGGAGAGCTGACCCGGGCCCGGGCGGCGCTCGGCGCACCTGGCGCACCGGCTGAGGTCGCCATCTGGGCGGACGTTCAGAAGAAGCACTCCTCCCACGCGGTGACGGCGGATCTGAGCCTGGCGGCGCTGGCCCACGGCGCGGCGTTCTGCGGCGCGGACACGCTGATCGTGACCGGCTCATCGACGGGTCAGCCGACCGATCCGGAGGACGTGGCGTCGGCTGCCAGTGCGGGATTGCCGGTGGCTGTGGGGAGCGGGGTGTCTGATGTGGACGCGGGGCTCTTGTCCGCGGCGGCTGATGCGCTGATTGTCGGGTCGTTTATCAAGGAGGATGGGTTTTGGCGGAATCCTGTGGATGTGGGGCGGGTGAAGGCGGTCAGGATGGCTATGGCTTTGGCGGAGCAGGGGTGATGGGTTTGTCGGTTGTCGGTTGTCGGTTGTCGGTTGTCGGTTCGGCGGTTTGGTTGTCGGTTCGGCGGTTTGGTTGTCGGTTCGGCGGGTTCGGCGGGTTCGGCGGGTTCGGCTTTGTTTGACGGAGGTCGATGGGACTTGCGAGAGCGGTCTCGGCAGTCGCGGGCTCGTAGTTTGAGCGTCTCGTCGAGGCGCCGTCGTTCTGCCTGTTGTGTTGTTGGACTTCCCGACCCTTTGTGGGTGGCGCGGTGCCCCTGGGTAGATTCGACGTGTGCTCGCTG
>Ga0316204_10004940_pt1 | contig 22965 bp, 21 predicted proteins | sample 6monrhotite_MG_2_FD_205661 | JGI IMG/M metagenome (GOLD analysis project Ga0316204, IMG submission 205661) | Microbial mat bacterial communities from mineral coupon in-situ incubated in ocean water Damariscotta River, Maine, United States -... | ecosystem: Environmental > Aquatic > Marine >... | reverse complement strand
GGTTTTACAGAGTGGGTTTGCAGGACAGCAACACCTGGGCTCCGTCGAAAACCGTCCACGTGTTCGCAAGGTCTTGCCTCCTGATGTCGCCTTGCGGCGAGGCATCTGACGTCGCAACACCCTCTCGTGTGTGGCGCTGGGACGTCGCGTTCCTCAGAGGTACGTGCTCGCAGTTGGCGCGCGCCATTCGGCACGTGCTGGCAAAAGGTGAGGACTCATCGAGAGGGTGGGGATGCGGTGCGGACTGGCGGAAGCTGCGGGCTCACAGGGGGCTCGTCTCACGGCGAGCGTGGTTGGCGCCGCTCTGAGCTGCTCAGATATCTCGGTAGGGGTTCCCCAGCGTGATGACCTCGAAGAGCGTCGCATAGATCCAGGACCGCACATAGGGCACCAGCAGCTCGCGCTCCCCGGACTCAACCGAGAACATCTGGTCCAGTATCCGCTCACGATCGTAGCCATCTCCCAGCGTCTTCCGCGCCTCGGGCACCCGACAGCGCTCATCCCCGATCGCCGACATCACGAGGGCATCGAGGTGCTCGTAGCTGGGCTCAAAGGGCGCCGGTTCATGAAGAATGGCCCGACGAATGACCACATCCATCGCGGTCTCCGTCGCCGCGCCGCAGAGACTGAAGATCGGCACCCCGAGCTCCCCCAGGAGCGCGTACCCATCGGATCCAGCGCCGCCACGCAGCACGAACGTGACGCCATAGACCACGCGCTGCATCGCCTCCACATCCGCCTCGCTCACGGGCGCCCACTCCGACGCCCGAACGTCCCCCGCCGCCAGCGCCGCCTCGAAGGCCTCCCGCTCCAGGCTCAACATCTTCACGGCGATCATGCTTCCGAGCAGGCTCTCATCGGCATAGACGAGCCGCGCGAGGTGCCGCGTCTCCTCCAGCGCCGGCAGCACATCCCCCGCTCTCAGCCCCTCCCCCAGGCGCAGCCTCGCCAGGGTGACCAGCGGCAGGAGCTCCGGCAGCGGCGCGTCGAGGCCCAGCGGCATCGGGTTGGCGGCCACGAAGCGGCCGTAGGCGCCAGAGCTCGCGGCCTCCCAGTGGTCGTACGCCAGCAGCTCCGCCAGCAGCGAGAGCTCCCCCTCGGGCAGCGCCTCGTCCGTCACCAACCAGCCGGCGTTCACCGCGTCCCGAATCCCCGCATCCGCCCACCACGCGGCCTCGTCCGCCGGGGCGGCGCTGGTGGCGATGAAGGGGTTGAGCAGCGCGCCCGCGTCCCGCTCGGCGGGGCTCGGCGGGAACACGCCCAGGTCGTGGATGCGCCTGAGATCCTTCGCCATCAGCGCGAACTCCGCGTCGGTCAGATGATCGGCCTCGATGCGAGTCTGCCGGGTGTTCATCAGCGTGACCATGAGGAACACCCCGATGGCGAAGCTCACGGCGGCCATTGCGAAGAGGATTTTCAGGAATTTCAAGGGGCTCCTCATCGGTTCAGCCGCGCTCTCCGCACCGGGCGGCCGGGCATCGGCGAGAGGGGCATAGCCAACTCCGCTGGCACGGGCGCGGCAGAAGTCCGTTGACAGTCGCTCGAAGCCCGGGCTATCAAGCGGCCCTGTTCTTTGAGCGCGAACTGTTGCAGGTGCCCCACTCGTGTGGGGTGAAACGGGAAGTCGGTGAGATACCGACGCGGCCCCCGCCACTGTGACCGGGTACGCCTCGCCGCAAAAAAACCACTGAAGCACACGGCTTTGGGAAGGTGCGGCGAGGCGGATGATCCGGGAGCCAGGAGACCGGCCTGTGACAGCGACCCGCCGTTCTTCGGGGAAGAAGAACGGGGCCGGGCCCCCATGTCGGAGGCACTGGTCCATCCGACACCTGTGGAGCCCGCTCGTGCCTCACACCCTCACATGGCTGTACCTGTTCGCCGCGTCCGTCGCGGCGCAGGAGCCCCCTGCGTTCCCGGACTCTGAGAGTGAGGGCGTGGGCGAAGCTATCGTCGTCTCCGAGGAGCGCAGCGACGCCCCCGATCCCGGGGAGACCGCCGCCTCGGTGACCGTCATCCCCGTGGACGAGCGCCTGCCCGCGAGCGCTGACGTGGCCGAGGTCGTCGACAGCGCCTCGGGCACCACCGTCCAGCGCCTCGGGGGGCTCGGCGACTGGGCCGGCGTGAGCATCCGCGGCGCCAACGTGCGGCACACCCAGGTCTACCTCGACGGGGTGCCGCTGAACCCGGACGGCGCGACGTCGGTGAACCTCTCGGAGCTGCCGCTGCTGGCCTTCGATCGGGTCGAGATCTACCGGGGCAACGCCCCCGCCTCCTTCGCCGCGGCCCCCATCGGCGGCGTGGTCAACCTCGCGACCGGCGACCGCTCCGAGCCCGTGAGCGCGGCCTCGGTGTCCTACGGCTCCCTCCGCACCAGCCGCCTGACGGCCTTCGCCGCGCTGCCCCACGGCCCCCCCGAGTCCCCGAAGGGCGACACCTTCCTGGCCGCCGAGGGCTTCACCACCGAGGGCGACTACAGCTACTTCGCGGACAACGGCACCGAGTACAACCTGCTCGACGACCACATCCGCGATCGGGCCAACAACGACAAGCGCCAGCTCGCGGTGCACGGCCGCTGGCGACACGGGGACGATCAGCTCCGGCTCTCGCTGCTGGAGAGCTTCCTCGCCCGGGATGAGGGCGTCGCGGGCCACGTCAACAGCCCGACCTCCGAGGTGCGACTGGAGACCACCCGCAGCCTCAGCGTGGCCGACGTGGACGGCGCCGCGGGCGCAACGCGCTGGCGGGCGCGGAGCTGGGGCTTCGTTCGGCGGGAGATCCTGTCGGACCCGCTGGACGAGATGGGGCTCGCGAGCCAGCACAGCCAGAACCAGTTCGACGCGCTCGGTGGGCTGGCTCACGCCGCCTGGGCGCCCGCGCCGTGGATCGCCCCCTCCCTGACCGTCGCCGCCCGCCGGGACGGCTACAGCGCCCTCGACCTGGAGGCCGGCGAGAGCACGCTCGCGCTGAGCCGCCTGTCGCTGACCGCCGCCGTCGCCGCCGACCTCCAGCTCGCCGAAGAGCGGGTAGGCGTCAGCGCCGTGGTGCAGGGCCTGTGGCTCGACAGCCGCTCGCTGGACTTCGAGACCGCCCCCGATGAGCCGGCGCTCGACGTCGACGCCCGCACCCTCACCCACCTGAACCCCCGCCTGGGCGTGCTGGTCACCCCCTGGGAGCGGGTCGCCTTCAAGGCCAACGTGGGCCACTACCTGCGCCCGCCGGACCTCACCGAGCTGTTCGGCGATCAGGGCGCCATCATCGGCAACCCGGAGCTGCGCCCGGAGGAGGGCCTCCAGTGGGACGTCGGCGCGCGGCTCGCGCTGCCCGATGGGCGCATCACCGGCAGCCTGGACGCCGCTCACTTCTGGAACTGGACCACCGATCTCATCGCCTACATCCAGAACAGCCAGTTCACCCTGGTGCCCAAGAACCTCGAGAACACCTGGGTCCAGGGCCTGGAGGCCGCCGCCTCGCTGGACTGGTTCGGCTGGGTGGAGACCCAGTCCAATCTGACCCGCAACGTCTCGGTGAACCTCTCCACCGACCCCGCCTACGGCAACAACCAGCTCCCCCGCATCCCCACCTGGGAGCTCTACCAGCGCACCGCCCTCACCTGGGCCGACCGCGTCCGCGCCGGTCACACCTTCAGCTACACCGACGGCAACTACTGGGACCGCACCAACTGGTACCTGTCCCCGCCGCGAGCGATCCACGGCCTCTTCATCCGGGCGAAGCCCCGGGAGGGTGGCCCCTCGCTCGAGCTCGATGTCCTGAACCTGACGGACCGCACCGTGGAGCTGGTCCCCCGAAACCCCCTCGACACCGAAGACGACGCCCTCGTCGTCCAGCCCATCACCGACTTCGTCGGCTACCCCCTGCCCGGCCGCACCGTCATGGTCACGCTGCGGTGGGAGGTCCGCCCCGACTCAGGAGACACCCCATGAAGCCCCTCACCCTCCCCTCCCTGCTCGCGCTGGCGCTCGCCGTCGGCTGCGCCCCCAAGGCCGAGCTGGATGACAGCGGCGCGGTCGACACCGACACCACCGACACCACCGAGACCGACGCGGACACGGACGCGGACAGCGACTCGGACAGCGACGCCGACGCCGACGCGGACGCCGACGCCGACGCCGACGCGGACGCCGACGCCGACGCGGACGCAGACGCGGACGCCGATGCGGACACCGACACCGGCGACACCACACCCGCGGAGACCCAGACCACCGCGGTCATCGTCACCACGGACTACTCGGTGGGCTCCCTGGCCACGGTGGACCTGGACGACTGGGGCGTCTCCGACAACATCACCGACACCACGGGCGACCCCGTCGTGGTGGCCACCGGCGACAAGATCCTCCAGATCAACCGCTTCAACCACGACAACATCCGCATCTACGAGCCCGGCGACTGGAGCACGCCGCTGGTCGAGGTGGCGCTGGCCGATGGGGCCAACCCCCACGACGCGGAGATCTGCGGGGGCAACCTCTTCGTCTCTCAGTACAGCGAGGACTACATCGTCGTGCTGAACCCGGACACCGGGGTCGTCACCGGCGCGGTGGATCTCTCCGAGTACGCCGACTCGGACGGCGCGCCCGAGGCCTCCCGCATGGTGCAGATCGACGGCAAGCTCTACGTCGCCCTCCAGGTGCTGGACACCGACAACCGCTACCGCCCCGTCGGCGGCTACGTGGTGGAGATCGACTGCGCCAGCAAGGCGGTCACCAGCGACTGGGCCCCCGGCTTCCAGACGAGCATCTTCGCCTACCCCCCCGAGCCCACCAAGCTGGTCGTCTCGACCTACGAGTCCGCTCCCGCCGGCTCCGTCGGCGGCGCCTGGCTGCTGGACACCGCCGACGGCTCCCTCTCCGAGCTGCTCATCCCCGAGTCGGAGCTGGGCGGCCAGATCAGCGGCTTCGTGGCGCGCGGTGACGGCGCCGTCGCCTTGGTCTCCACCCCCGACTACGAGTACTCCTGGGGCTGCGTGGACCTGAGCGACTGGAGCTACAGCAAGGTGGAGGACATCGACTACACCCCCGGCCTCTTCGGCAACGACCGCGGCGAGGCCTGGTTCGCGGGCGCCAACAGCGGCCTGCGCATCGTCGACGCGGCGAGCTGCGAGGATCTCACCGGTGACAGCCCGATCGGCCTGACCCTCGGCGCCTTCAGCGTGGCGTTCTACTAGAATGATCCGCTGGCTGCCGCTGCTGCTGCTCCCGCTGGCGGGGTGCGTCGACGAGCCGGGGCCCGATCCCTGTGAGGAGATGTGCGTCGCCGCGGAGGCGCTCTACGGCGGCTGCCTCACGGACTGGGGGCTCGACTGGGCCGCCGCCGGCTACCAGGACGGCGACGACTTCCTGGACGCCTGCGACACCTGGGCCTGGGAGATGCGCCTGCTGGAGGAGGCCGCCGGGGAGTCCGGGGCCGTGGACGACACCTGCGAGGCGCGGGAGGCGTCGTTCGTCGACGGCCCCTGCGAGGCGTTCACGGACACCCCCTGGAGCGACTTCCCCTGGGTTCCGGAGGACACCGGCGCGACCGGGTGAGCGCCTGGAGAGCCGCCCCGGCTACTCCCAGCGAACGGCGCTGCGGGGGCCGGGCTTTCCCCGCACGCGCTTGAGCACCGCGAGGAAGGCGTCGCTGGCGGTCAGCTCCGCGGAGACCAGCGTGATCTCCTGATCGCCGCGCAGGGCGTTGGCGGTGTACTGCATAAACAGACCGTCCGGCAGCGAGATCGCCACGGTCACCGCGCGCAGATCCCAGAGCTCACCGGGGTCGGCGAGCTTGATGCGGAGCCCGAGGCCGTCGTAGTCCATGGCGCGGATGACGCCGCGCCAGTCTTCAAAGGCGAGGTCCAGGCTGGGGGGCTCCCCCGAGCCCAGTCGGGCGACCAGCGGCGAAGCAGCGGCGGCGACGTCCTCCCCCTCGATCATGCGCTGGATGTAGCGTCGGTCGTCGTCCAGCAGAGTGGCGGCGATGTCGAGCCAGGTCTGTCCGCAGCGGCGCACCACGCCGGCGCCCCGGACCTTGCGCTTGCCGGGCAGCCCGAACACCAGGATCACGTTCTCGCCGGGGGTCAGGTCCTGGACGCAGGGCAGCTTGCAGCCGACGCCGTCGGGCTCCAGGACGAAGTAGCGGCTGGGATCGGCCTTGTTGCTGAAGCGGGCCACCACCTTGGGGCGCTCCCCTTCGGTGACGGTGACCTGCACGGGCTGACCGGCCAGCGGCCGACCTCGCCCCACGACCTCCCGCAGCGCCTCGGCGGTCGCGCGCTTGTCCCGCCCGCGAGCGACCAGGAGGGAGTTCGAGGACGCGCTCGAGGCCGACTTCTCCTGGCGCGGCGCCTCGGGGGTCGGCGCCGAGGTGTTGGCGTTGGCCCAGGCCGGGTTGGCCTCGCGGACGGCGCGCATCAGAATCGGGAAGTCCTCGACCCGGGCGAGCTCCCAGCTCGCGGCGTGCAGGAAGCCCTGGCCCTGGCGCTTGGACTGGACGGCGATCGAGAGCTTGATCACGGCCTTGATGTCCACGACGTTGCCGCCGCCGCAGTCGACCCGGATCCGGTACTCCTCGCTCACATCCAGGCGGGTGTGACACCAGAAGTGCACCCGACGGTCATCCATCCATCGGGCCTCAGCCTCCTCAAGTCCCGCCGCTGCCACGGTCAGGGGGAGGAGGTGCTGCATCCGCAGCCGTATCCACTGGTCGATCTTCGAGGTGCTGTTCAACCTACTTCCAGGTTCCGTTGGAGGAACAGGTGAAGGTCTCGCCGATACCCAATGTCGCGTAGGTACCACAAGGCGAGATGAGATCCGAGCTGCTGTTATCGTCCTTGCCGGGGGTTCCCCAGTCAGAGTCGACGCTGACCGTGGTGACATCGCGGTCAAAGCGCATCGCCGCGTCGGCGATGTTGTTGGTGATGGTTGCGCTATCGAAGGTCACCGCGGCGTAGTCAGCGGAGGACAGTATGGCGCCGCCGTTGGTGCCGCTGTTGCTGTCGAAGATCGTGTCCGTGAAGCTCGCGAGGCAGTGCTCGCCCTGCAGCGAGAGCGCGCCGCCATCCCGACTGCTGTTCTTGGAGAAGAGCCCCCCATCCACCTCGATGGCGACCGTGCTCCGTGTGCTGGTGGCGATGGCGCCGCCCTCGTAGGTGCTGGTGTTGCCCACGAACTGCCCGCCGGTGATGAGCACGTCGTCGTGGGACGAGCCGGTGAGCTGAATGGCGCCGCCCGAGTAGTCGGCGGTGTTCTCCCTGAAGTCGGAGTCCTCGATGAGCAGCACCCCGTCGTCCCCGTCGCCGTACAGGATGGCGCCGCCGTAGTAGCCGGTGCTGTTCTCCACGAAGTTGGAGCCGATGACGGTCAGCGTGCCGCCGGTCTGAACGATCGCGCCGGCCTCCTGGACGCCATGGTTGCGAAAGAACACCGAGCAGTGCACGGAGAGGGTGCTGTCCGAGGCCCGGATCGCGCCGCCGCCCATGTTGTTGTTGCCGTTCTGGAAGGTCAGGTTGATCAGGTGGACCGCGCCGGACTCGCACAGCTCGTCGGCGGCGGCGCTGTCCACCGTGGGGTAGGTGCCGTCCCTGCAGATCGGGGCGTCCGCGCTGGTGTGTGGGACGCCTGGGCCAGCGGAGCCCGTGTCCGTGTCGGAGCCGGAGGTCTCGCCGGTGTCATCCCCCCCGTCCCCGCCGGTCACCCCCGTGTCGTCCGTCGCGCCGGTGTCCCCACCTGCTCCGGTGTCCCCGCCGTCGCCCGTGTTCGTGCCGGCGTCTCCTCCGGTGACGCCGGCATCGGTGCCGCCATCGGTGCCGCTGCCGTTGTCCCTGGTGACGTCTGTGACCTCACCTGTGTCGCCCTTCCCGTCCGCGGCGCAACCAGCCGCGCTCAAGGCTCCGAGCATGGCCGCGCTGATGAACGCAGCCCGGGTGTGACTCGTCGACATCCTCCATCCCCCACATACAGCTTGCTTCCAGTATGCGGCCTACTTCCATGTGCCATCCGGCAGGCAGGTGAAGCTCTCACCAGCCCCCAGCGAACTGTAGGTACCACAGGGAGAGCTCAGGTCCGCGCTGCTGTTGTCATCCTTGCCCGAGCTCCCCCAGTTGGAGTCGACGCTGATCGTGGTGGTGGCGCTGCTGGCCCCCACCGCGGCGCCGCCGCTGTTGTTGGTGACAGCGGACTCATCGAAGATGAGCTCGGCCTTGACGACGCGCGAGCCGACGCCGACCGCGGCGTAGCTGCTGCTGGCGCTGTTGCTGTCGAAGATCGTGTCCGTGAAGGTCGCGAGGTACTCGTTGGACCAGCCGCCGAGGTCGACCGCCCCCGAGCTCTGCGAGCTGTTGCCCGAGAAGAGCACTCCGTCGGTGTTGAGGGAGCCCGAGCCCCAGCTGCCCAAGGCGATGGCGCCGCCCTCGTAGAGGCTGCTGTTGTCCAGGAACTCCCCGCCGGTGATGAGCACGTCGTCGTGGGCCCAGGTGCCGACCTGGATGGCGCCGCCCGAGTAGCTGGAGGAGTTCTCCTTGAAGACGGAGTCCTGGACGACCAGCACCCCGTCGTCCCAGTCGCCGAACTGGATGGCGCCAGCCTCGTAGTCGGCGAAGTTGCCGATGAAGGTGGAGCCGATGACGGTCAGCGTGACGCCAGCCTGGGAGATGGCGCCGCCCTGGTAGCCCGCGATGTTGTCCTGGAGCACCGAGCAGTGGACGGACAGCGCGGCGTTGGAGGCGGAGATAGCGCCGCCATCGTAGCTATTGTACCCGTTCTGGAGGGTCAGGTTGGCCAGGATGAGCTCCCCGGAGTTCGTCGTGATCAGCCGGGCGGTGCCGCCGCCGTCCAGGATGACGTCCGCGGGGTCACCTGTCGCTCCCTCGATGACCAGGGTGCGGCTGCCGGTGTTCACCGTCTCGGTGTGGGTGCCGGCGCAGACATAGACCGTGCCGCCGGTGGTCGAGGCGCCGACAGCGGCGGCGATGGTGCTGTAGGCGGTGCCGCCGGTGAAGGCCGCGCCGGACTTGCACAGCTTGGCGGCGGTCGCGCTGTCTACTGTCGGGTAGGTGCCGTCAGTACAGATCGCCGCGTCTGTGCTGGAGGGTGGCTCGCCGGTGTCTTCGCCCTCGTCGAGATCTGTGTCAGCTGTGTCAGCTGTGTCAGCTGTGTCAGCTGTGTCAGCTGTGTCAGCTGTGTCGATGTCAAGCTCAGCAGTATCATCGCCGCCAGGCTCACCGGTGTCATCGCCGACACCGCCGGTGTCATCGCCGCCGGTGTCATCGCCGCCGGTGCCATCCTCGCCGGTGTCGTCGGGCGAGCCGGAGGTTCCCGTGTCGGTCGCGCCAGTGTCTTCGCCGATCCCGGTGACGCCGCTGTCTGTGGTGGTGTCTTCAGAAGTGTCCGCGGTCCCGTCATCACCGGGGAACGCGGCGGTGTCCGACACCTCGCTGGCGGTGTCGTCCTCCTCCTCGATGACACAGCCTGTGAGACAGAGAGTGCCGAGCAGGGTGGCACCGAGGAGCGCACTCCGAGCATGGTGACCAGGCAGGATGTTCATCGCCCCTCCAAAGTTTGTGTCGATTGTGCTTATTCTGCCATCAATCAGTCGCCTCAGCCACCAGCTCACGCGGCCGGATGAGGGTCTCGAGGGTCCAGTCGCCGCGCAGCGCCTCCGCCCAGGACTCGCCTTCGCCGATGAGCAGCGCGCTGTTGCCCGTGGTGACGAGGTCTGAGACGCCACAGAGCTGCGCGAGGGCCTCCTCCCAGCCCGGGTTGTGGCCCAGCGTCAGCACACAGCGCCAGTCTGACTCCCAGGCCAGACCGCTCTGCTGAAGCTCCCGCAGGCCCGCGTGGTAGAGGCCGCGCTCGAAGCGGACCGGCACCTCCGGGAGGGCGTCCGCCATGCGGGCCCAGGTCTCCCGGGTGCGCTGGGAGTCGCTGCTGACGACCGCGTCGGGGAGCCAGTCCAGCGCGACCAGCCGGCCGGCGACGCGCGGGGCGTCCCGGCGTCCGCGCTTGTTCAGCGGGCGCTCGTGATCAGCGAGTCCCTCGTGCTTCCAGGAGCTCTTGGCGTGTCGCATCAGAATCAAACGTCGCTGCATCGGGCCCTCCTGCCCGGAGGATACCTCGCGCGCGCTCGAGCGCGCCTGCGCTCGGGTCGCGGGCCTCGATCCGTCGCACCGCGGCGGCCAGCCCAGCCCCGGCCCCAGCTCCCAGCCAGAAGTCCAGCGCCACCGCCGCCTGATGCACCAGCATCGGCCAGCCGTTCAGCGCCCTCGCGCCCCGGGCCCTCGCCGTCGCGAGGAAGCGCGTCTCCCACGGCGTGTAGACCAGGTCCACGACCCTGTGCGTCGGGAGGATGGCCGCCTCCGGCAGCGGCGGCGCGGCGTCCACCCGCGGCGACATCCCCAGCGGGGTCGCCTGGACGATGAGCTGGCAGGCGTGGGCCGCGTCGATGAGCTCCGGGTTGTCCCAGCCGATGACCGCGTCCGCCAGCGTCGGCACCCAGCCCCGCCGGGCGGCCGGATCGCGGCTCACGACGATCACCCGCGCGCCGAGCGCCCGCAGCGACGCCCCCACGCCGCGCGCCGCGCCGCCCGCCCCCAGCATCAGCACGGACAGCGCGCCGTCAGCGACCAGCGCCGGCTCGAAGGCCGACAGCGCCCGCAGGAAGCCCGGGCCGTCGGTGTTGGCGCCCACCAGCCGCCCGTCGGCGCGCCGGGCCACCGCGTTGATCGAGCCGGCCGCGACCGCGACGCCCACGACCTCATCCACCGCCGCCAGCGCCTCCTCCTTGTAGGGGATGGTCACCCCCGCGGCCTGCCAGCGGCCCTGGCGCAGGCCGTCGAGGGCCGCGCCCAGCGACCCCGGCGGCACGTCCCGCAGCTGGAAGTCCACCGCCGGCCCGCCCGCGGCGGCCAGCGCCCGGAAGAGCTCCGGCGATCGGCTGTGTGAGACCGGGTGCCCGAACAGCACCGCGCGCAGATCTGGGTTCACTGGGTTCACGGTCTCAGCCCCCGCAAGAAGTCCGCCGGCGACTCGCCGCGATCCACCGCGTCGATGAGCGCGCTGCCCACGATGACGCCGTCGACGTGCGCGCCGAGCGCGGCCACCCGCGCGGCGTCCCGCACCCCGAAGCCCGCCATCACCGGCGACCGCGAGAGGGCCCGCACCCGATCCAGGTAGGCGCCGACGTCACCGCTGACTGAGCTGACTGAGCTGTCTGACCCGCCGGTCACCCCGGTCACGGTCACCGCGTAGACGAAGCCCCGGCTGGCCGCGCAGAGCCGCGCCAGCCGCTCCGGCGGGGTCACCGGCGTGACCAGCTGGACCACCCCGACCCCGGCCGCCTCGGCCAGCGCGCGCAGCCCCTCTCCCTCCTCCAGCGGCAGGTCCGGGATGATGAGCGCGCCCACGCCCACCTCCGCCGACCGCGCGACGAGCCGCTCCAGGCCGAACGCCAGCAGCGGGTTCAGGTAGCTCATCAGCAGCAGCGGGGCGGTCGGCCGGGGGCGCATGGCCTCCACGGCGTCCAGGATGCCCGCCAGGGTCGCGCCGGCCTCCAGCGCGGCGCGGCTGGAGCGCTGGATGGTGACACCGTCGGCCATCGGGTCCGAGAACGGCACGCCGATCTCCACGACGTCCGCGGCCTCACAGGCCTCACGCAGGAGCGCGGTGAAGCGCCCCATGTCCGGGTAGCCGCCGGTCAGAAACGCCGCCAGCGCCGGCCCCTCCGCCGCCCGCAGCGCGGCCTCGATCCTCTGGTAGCCCGTCATCACTTCGCCTCCTTCTGCTCACGCGCCAGCAGCGCCGGCAGGTCCTTGTCGCCGCGCCCCGAGAGGCACACCAGCACCCGGCTGCCCGGGTTCGACTGTGCGTACCGGAAGGCGCCGGCCAGCGCGTGGGCGCTCTCCAGCGCCGGGATGATGCCCTCCAGCTCACAGCACAGGTTCAGCGCGTCCAGCGCTGACGCGTCCGTGGCGCTCGTGTAGTCGACCCGGCCGATGGCGCGCAGGAGCGCGTGCTCCGGGCCCACGCCGGGGTAGTCCAGCCCGGCGGAGACCGACGAGGTCTCCTGGACCTGGCCGTCCCCATCCTGGAGCAGCATGGAGAGGCTCCCGTGCAGGACCCCCGGCCGCGCGACCGACGCGGAGAGGGTCGCGGCGTTCTCGCCCAGCGCGTCGCTGGTGCCGCCGGCCTCGACGCCGAGCAGCCGCACGGTCGAGTCCCCCAGGAAGGCGTGGTAGAGGCCCATGGCGTTGGAGCCGCCGCCCACGCAGGCGATGGCCACGTCCGGCAAGCCGCCGCAGCGCTCCATGAGCTGCACCCGGGCCTCGCGCCCGATGACGGCCTGGAGCTCCCGCACGAGCCACGGGTACGGGTGGGGGCCCACCACGCTGCCGAGCAGGTAGAAGGTGCCCTCCGGGTCCGAGACCCACCGCCGGATCGCCTCGTCGATGGCGGCGCGCAGCGTGCGATCGCCGCTCTCAACCGGCACCACCTCCGCGCCGAGCCGGCGCATGCGGTCGACGTTGGGGGCCTGCCGCGCCACGTCCACGCTGCCCATGTAGACCTGACAGGGCAGGCCCACCCGGGCGCAGGCGGCGGCGGTGGCGACGCCGTGCTGGCCCGCGCCGGTCTCGGCGATGACCCGCTCCGCGCCGAGCCGCTTCGCCAGCAGCGCCTGCCCCATGGCGTTGTTGATCTTGTGAGCGCCGGTGTGGGCGAGGTCTTCGCGCTTGAGGAAGAGGTCCGCGCCGAAGCGCTCGCTCAGGCGCCGGGCGTGGGTGAGCGGCGTGGGGCGGCCGATGAAGTCGCGGCCCTCGGCCCGGAGCTCGTCCAGGAAGGCCGCGTCGCTCAGGGCCTCGCGGGCCCCGGCCTCCAGCCGGTCCAGGGCGGGCACGAGGGTCTCGGGCACGAAGCGCCCGCCGAAGGGGCCGAAGCGCCCGCGGGCGTCGGGGTACTCGCCCGCCAGCAGCGCCTTCAGCGCGGCGCGGGGGTCGGGGATCTCAGCGTCGAACATGGGTCACCTCAAGGCTCGAGGGGGTCTCAGAAGGGGATGAAGCGGAGGAAACTGTGGCCGCGCGGGCTGCGCGGGCAAAGGCGCGCATCCGCGCGGGGTCTTTGTCGCCGGGGCCGCGCTCCACGCCGCTGCTCACGTCGACGCCGTACGGCGCCACGCGCCTCACCGCCTCGCGCACGTTCCCGGGCGTGAGCCCGCCCGCCAGCAGCACGCGCAGCCGATCCGTGAGGGCGGCGACGCGCCCCGGGTCAGGGCTCACGCCCCGGCCGCCCCGCCCCGCGGCCTCGACGACAGCCAGCGGTCGCGCGACCTCACGGGCATCCTCGAGCGCAGCCAGGAAGGCGCCCACATCGGCGGACAGCGTCGGCGTGTCGTGGAAGACCGGGAGCAGCCGGGGGCCGAAGGCGGCGATCAGCGCCGGGGTCGGCTCGACCTGGACGAGCGCCGGGCGGACGACGTCGCAGATCTGCTGGATGACGACCAGCGGGGTGTCGTGGAAGACCGCCACGCTGCGAGCCCGCGGCGCCCGCGCCTTCAACGCCCGGGCGATGTCGGCCGCGCGCTCGGGGCTCAGCCGACGCGGGGAGTCCACGAGCACCAGGCCCACCAGGTTCGCCCCGGCGTGAGCGGCGTCCAGCGCCATTTGAGCGGTGGTCACGCCGCAGATCTTCACGAGCACGGGGCCCCCTTCGCGGCGCGGCCGGCCTCGATGAAGTCAGCGGCCAGCGCCGCCGGGTCGTCCGAGCGCATGAGCGCGCTGCCCACGAGCGCCGCCGCGTAGCCACGCTCGGCCACCCGCGCCGCGTCCGAGGGGGCGTGGAGGCCGCTCTCGGCGACCGCGACCGCGCCTGTCGGCAGGCAGTCCGCCAGCGCCGTGAGCCGCCCGGCGTCCACCCGCAAGGTCGACAGGTCGCGGCTGTTCAGCCCCACCAGCACCTGCCCCGGCGCGGCGGCGATCACCCGGCCGCAGCGCGCGAGATCCGCGGCGTCGAAGGCCTCCAGCAGCACGAAGAGGCTCAGCTCGGCGGCCGCCGCCAGCATCTCCGAGAGCCGCGCGTCGTCCAGCATCCGGGCGATGAGCAGCGCGCCACCCGCCCCGGCGAGGCGGGCCTCGACCAGCTGGATCGGGTCCACCAGGAAGTCCTTCCGCATCACCGGCGCGGCGCTCGCCCCGGCGGCCGCGGCCAGATCCGCCAGCGAGCCGCCGAAGCGGGAGGGCTCGGTGAGCACCGACACCGCCGCGGCGCCGGCCCGGGCGTAGCGGGCCGCCGCGGCCGCCGCGAAGTCGGGGCCGCCGACGCGGGGCTCACCGACGCGGGGCTCAGCGATGAGCGCGCCCTCGGACGGCGAGGCCCGCTTGACCTCCGCGAACAGATCGAAGCCACGCAGCGTCAGCCGGGGCGGCGTCGGGGTCGCCTGGGCGCGGGCCAGCAGCGGCCCCAGCGGCCCCGCCGACGCCGCGCGGGCGGCGCTGGAGCGCGCCATCTCGTCGAGGAACCCGCTCACGCCGCACCTCCCAGTCGGGCCAGCGTGGTCGCGGCGCGGCCGTCATCGATCGCCGCCGACGCGGCCTCGGTGGCCTCCCGCCCGGAAGCCAGGCCCGCGATCTCCAGCGCAAGCGCGCAGCCAAGGACCAGGGCGTCCCGGGCCGGGCCGGTCCGCTCGCCCCGGAGCACGGCCGTCAGCGCGGCCGCGTTCTCCGCCGCGTCGCCGCCGGCCAGCGCCTCGGGCGCGCAGCGGGGGACGCCGTAGTCCAGCGGATCGATCGTCTCCTCGACGACGACGCCGGGGCGCACCGAGAGGCGCAGGAACGGCCCCACCGGCGTGGGCTCGTCCCAGCCCGGCGCGCCGTGCACCACATACGCCCGCTCCACGTCCAGCGCCGAGAGGGCCTCGGCCATCAGCCGCGCGGCGGCCGGACTGTACGCCCCCACCAGCATCAGCGAGGGCGCGGCCGGGTTCACCAGCGGGCCCAGCACGTTGAAGATGGTGCGCACCCCCATGGCCCGCCGGACCGGCGCCACCGCCTTCATCGCCGGGTGGTAGTGCGGCGCGAAGAGGAAGGTGAAGCCCGAGGCCGTGAGCGCCGCGTCCGCGCCCTCCCGGGAGAGCGTCAGCCCCAGCGCCTCCAGCACGTCCGCGCTGCCCGAGCGGCTGGAGACCGCCCGGTTGCCGTGCTTCACCACCGTGAGCCCGGCGGCGGCGGCCAGGAGCGCGGCGCCGGTGGAGAGGTTCAAGCTGCCGGAGCCGTCGCCGCCGGTGCCGACGATGTCCACGTAGGGCCCGGGGCGGGTCAGCCCGGGATCCAGCGCCCGCTTCCGCAGCGCCCGGGCGAAGCCCCGCACCTCCTGCGGGCGCTCGCCGCGCGCCCGCAGCGCGGCCAGCAGGGCCCCGGCCAGCGCCGGGTGCACTGCCTCCTCGGCCAGCGCGCCCATCAGGGCCTCGGCCTCCTCCACGCTCAGGCCGCCGCCGCGCAGCACCCGCTCCAGGCTCATCGAGAAGGACCGGGCCATCACACCACCTCCAGGAAGTTCTTCAGCAGCCGATCGCCGGCGGGGGTCAGCATGCTCTCGGGGTGGAACTGCACCCCGAAGGCCGGCAGCGCCGCGTGGCGCACGCCCATCAGCTCCCCCTCGGGGGTCCAGGCCACCGGCAGCAGCGACCCCGGCAGCGCGCCCTCATCGACCACGAGCGAGTGGTAGCGCCCCGCCTGGAAGCCCTGCGGCAGCCCGACGTAGAGGCCCTCGCCGTCGTGATTCACCGGCGACGCCTCGCCGTGCGCCAGCCGCTCGGCCCGCACCACCGCCCCGCCCAGCGCGGCGGCCAGCGCCTGATGTCCGAGGCAGACGCCCAGGAGCGGCACCCGCGCGCCGCTCTCCAGCAGCGCCCGGATCAGCGGAACCGCGACGCCCGCGTCCTCGGGGCGGCCGGGGCCCGGCGACACCACGAGGTGCGTGAAGCCGCCGTCCAGGGCCTCGTCCACCGTGATGGCGTCGTTGCGGACCACCTCGACCGCGGCACCGGCGCACATCAGCGCCTGGGCGAGGTTGTAGGTGAAGGAGTCGTAGTTATCGAGCAGCAGGACGTTCACTGTCCCTCCTCCCGAGCCAGGGTGAGCGCGGCCTCCAGCGCGGCGGCCTTGGCGCGGATCTCGGCGAGCTCGCGCTCGGGCACGCTGCCGGCGACGATCCCCGCCCCCGCCTGCCACGCCACCCGCCCGTCGCGGAACATCAGCGTGCGGATGGCCAGCGCCTGGTCCATGCCGCCGCGCTTGTCGAAGTAGCCGACGGTCCCGGAGTACACGCCCCGATCGACCGGCTCCAGCTCGTCGATGAGCTGCATCGCCCGCACCTTGGGCGCGCCGGAGACCGTGCCCGCCGGGAAGCTCGCGGCGTAGAGGTCGAAGGCGTCCGCCCCCTCGCGCAGCTCCCCGCGCACGCCGCTCACGATGTGCATCACGTGGCTGTAGCGCTCGACCACCCGGTAGGGCGCGACCGCGACGGTCCCCGGCGCCGCGACCCGGCCCACGTCGTTGCGGGCCAGATCGACCAGCATCACGTGCTCGGCGGCCTCCTTGGGATCCGCCAGCAGCTCCGCCTCCAGCGCGCGGTCCTCCGCGGGGGTCGCGCCGCGAGGGCGGGTGCCCGCGATGGGCTTCAGGTGCGCCGTCCGGCCGTCGAGCCGCACCAGCGCCTCGGGCGAGCTGCCCACGATCTGCGTGCCGCACACGTCCAGGTAGTAGAGGTAGGGCGAGGGGTTCAGCCGGCGGAGGGCCCGGTAGACGTCGAAGGGCGCGAGCTCACACTCTGCCTCGTAGCGGATGGAGAGCACCGTCTGGAAGATGTCCCCGGCGGCGATGTGCTCCTGGGCGCGCTCGACGGCGGCGAGGAAGGCCGCGTCCCCGAAGCTCGCCCGGGTCGGGCCGTGAGCGCGGGCGCCAGGGGCCAGGGCGCCAGCGGCGCGGGGCCCGGGTGTCGGGGCGGGGGCGGCCAGGATGTCGGCCAGCTCGCGGGACATGGCCCGGCGCTCCGCCTCCGAGCCCGCGTGCAGGAGGGCCGCGCGCCGGGTGAGGTTGTCGAACACCAGCACGGAGCACGGCGCGACGAAGCCCGCGATGGGCTGGCCAGGCGCTGTCTCTGCACTATCCACGCTGTCCGCGCTGTCCGCGCCCCGCCTGCCCCGGAGCCGCTCAAAGCGCCGCGCGAGGTCGTAGCCGCCGAAGCCGACGAGCCCTCCGGAGAACTTGAAGGGGCCGTCCGTGAGCGTCGGCGTCCGGGCCAGCACGTCGCGCAGGGCGTCCAGCAGCTCGGGGCCGGTCTGCGGTGTCGCCAGCAGCTCGCCGTCCATGGTGAGGCCGGCCGCGTCCAGCCGGATCTCGGCGGCGTCGCCGAAGCCGAGGAAGGAGTAGCGCCCCACCAGCTCGCCGCCGATCACGCTCTCCAGCAGGAAGCGGGGGCGCATGGGCGCCAGCTTCTCGAAGGCAGTGACCGGCGTGTCGCGGTCCGCGGGGATGTCGAAGAGTTCGTTCAAGGGAGGCCTCCGGTGCCCTGGTTTTCCGGAGGCTCAAACGAGAAGACCCGCCTCCGGAGTTACCGAGGCGGGTCTGCTGGGTACGCGAACGCGGACGTCTACGGCAGCTCCACCTCGTGGATCCACCAACGCCAACCGCTGAGGGTCTGGGGCACGATGCTGGAGCCGAGGTGAGTCATTCCGTCCAAATCCGTTACCTCCGAACCGTACCGCCCCTGTCCGGAGACCGCAACCCCATGATCACCCGCAGCGACTTCAAGCCGGCGTGGTGGCTGCCGGGCCCCCACCTCCAGACCCTCTGGGTGGGCATGGTCCGCCGGACGCCCGCGATCACCGTGCGCCGCGAGCGGCTGGAGCTGCCCGACGGGGACTTCGTGGACCTCGCCTGGACGACCGGCCCCGACACCGGGCAGCCGCTCGTCTGCGTCTTTCACGGCCTGGAGGGCTCCCTGGACTCCCCCTACGCGTCGGGCACCCTGGGTGTCGCCGAGTCCCTCGGACTGCGCGGCGTGCTGATGCACTTCCGAGGCTGCAGCGGCGAACCCAACCGGCTGCCCCGGGCCTACCACTCCGGCGACACCGACGACATCCGCTTCTTCCTGAAGACCGTGCGCGAGCGCGAGCCCGGGACGACCCTCGGCGCCGTGGGCTTCTCCCTCGGCGGCAACGCGCTGCTCAAGTACCTTGGCGAGGAGGGCGAAGGGAGCCCCATCGCCGCGGCGGCGGCCGTGAGCGCGCCGCTCCAGCTCGCCGCCTGCGCCGACCGCATGAGCCGCGGCTTCTCCAGGGTCTACCAGTGGCACCTGCTGCGCAGCCTGAAGGCCACCGCCAGCGAGAAGGCCCGGCTCCTGCGCGACAGCCCCATCGATCCCGCGACGATCCCCGCCATGAACTCCTTCTGGGCCTTCGACGACGGCGTCACCGCCCCCCTGCACGGCTTCGAGGGCGCCGCCGACTACTACGAGCGCTCCAGCAGCCGCCAGTTCCTGCCGCGGGTGCGAACGGAGACCCTCATCCTCCACTCAGAGGACGATCCCTTCATGACCCCCGACGTCCTGCCGAGCGCCTCGGAGCTGCCCCCGGGCGTTCGGTTGGAGCTGAGCGCGGGCGGCGGCCACGTGGGGTTCGTCGGCGGCCGCACGCCGTTCAAGGGCAGCTACTGGCTGGAGGATCGCCTCCAGCGCTGGTTCGTCGAGAAGCTCGTGGAGCCAGCCTGAGTCAGCTCGCGCAGTCGATGCAGAGCGTGGCGGAGGGCAGCGCGTTCATGCGCCCCGCGGTGATGTCATCACCGCAGCCGGTGCAGACCCCGTAGGTGCCGGCGTCCAGCCGCAGGAGCGCGCCGCGAAGCGCCGCCACTTCAGCCCGGCCGTGCTCTCCGAGCGCCTCCAGCACCTCGTCGTTCTCCATCATCTGAGCCCGGTCCGACCAGTCCTGCGGCACCTCCCGATCCGTGTTGTGCAGGTGAGCGTCGATCTTGCCGTAGCGCGCGAGCATCGAGTCCAGATCCTTCATCAGCTTCTGTCGAACAACGGCGCGGTCCATGATCAGTTCTCCGGGTTGAAGCATTTCCACCACCTGTTGTGGGATTTGCCCCACTTTTGGTCGTTGAGGCACTCCACAGGGAGGATTGACCCAGAAGATTGCAAGGTCCGCGCCAATTCCGAGCCCCGGCGATGCCGGTCCCTCCTGTCAGCAGATCCTCAGCGGTGGCGGGCGATCAGCGCCTCCATGCGGTCCAGCCCGAGGCGAACGGACGCGATGTCCGGGCCAAAGGAGAGGCGCACGAAGGACTTCAGCCGGCTGGGGATGTGGCTGCGGCGCTGGCCGGGGTTCACGTCGAAGAACTCGCCGGGCACGCAGATGACCTTCTCCTCCAGCGCGGCCCGGAAGAAGTCCATGCCGTCCCGCAGAGCCGGCGGCAGCCCGTCCAGGTTGGCGAAGCAGTAGAAGGCGCCCTCGGGGGGACCGCAGACGCTCATGCCCATGGCCTCAATGCGCTCCAGCACCATCGTGCGCTTGACGCGGAAGACGCGCTGAATCGCCGCCGCCTCCCGGTCGGCGACCTCCGGCTCCAGGAGCGGCAGGGCCGCGCGCTGCAGCGGGTGGCTCGCGCCGCCGTCCAGGAAGGAGCCCGCTGACGCGATGCGCTCGATGACGGTCTTGGGGCCCACGGTCCAGGAGAGCCGCCACCCGGGGTAGCGCCAGTTCTTGGTGAGCCCGTCGATCACCACGACCGGATCGCGGTTCACGTCCTCGACGTGGGCGCAGGCGCTGGCGGTCGCGCCCTCGGGCCCGGGGTAGACGTAGTGGGAGTAGAACTCGTCCACGATGAGCGCGCAGCCGAGCCGCCGACAGGCCTCCACCCAGCGCCGCATCTCCTCGCCCTGGACCAGCCGCCCGGTGGGGTTGCAGGGGTTGGACAGCAAGAGCGCCCCCAGCCCGGCGCCCACGATCAGCTCCCGAAAGCGCTCCGGAGAGAGCCGGAAGTCGTCCTCCTGCCGCAGCACGATGGGGATGGGGATGAAGGCCCGGAAGACGTCCAGCAGCTCCTCGTAGGCCGTGTAGTCCGGCAGCAGGTGCCCCAGGTGCACGCGCCCCAGCGCCGTGACGATGCGGGTCAGGCCGGCTCTTCCGCCGGGGGAGATGGCGACGTTCTCGGCGGTGTACTGAGAGGCCAGCCCCCGCCGATACCGGTGGTTGTAGAGGGCGGCCACCGCCTCGCGCAGCTCCGAGAGCCCCGCCACGGGAGCGTACTCGTGCATCGCGGTGTCCAGCCTGATGCCCTCGATGCGCTCCGCCGCGCCGGGCAGCGGGCCGGTCTGGGGCGCGCCCTGGCCGAGGTTGGCCCACTCGGGGTTGCCGTAGGAGAAGCCGCGCTCGGCGGCCTCGGCCATGACGAAGATGACCCCGGTGCGGGGCACGGGGCGGAAGATTCGGTCGCTGGGATCGCTCATCCGGGGTTTATAGCTCAGGGGGCGTATTGCTCTCATCCGGGAACAGCGCCTTCATGCGCTCGACCTCGGGCAGCAGCCGATCCCAGTGGGCCTGGATGTCGGGATCGCCGACGGTGAAGAGATCGTTGGCCTCGGTGGGATCCGCCTCGAAGTCGTAGTACTCCAGCTCGCCGGTCCAGGAGTACAGGAGGCGCTTGCCGCCGATATCCAGCGACTGCCGCACGAGCCCCGCCGCGTAGGACAGCGCGAAGCGCTCTTCGGGCTCGGCGTCGTCGCCGATGCGCGCGCCGGTCATGTCCGGCCCCGGCGCGTAGCCCATGGCGGCCATGATGGTGGGGGCGAGATCCTCGTGGGTCGTGGGGCCGTCCCACACGCCCGCCTCGAGGTTCGAGGCCCAGAAGAAGGCCGCCGACGCGGTCTCCTCGACGTTCAGCGTCTGGCCGTGGGTGAAGGCGCCGTGCTCGAAGAACTGCTCGCCGTGGTCCGTCCAGAACACCACCAGGGTGTCGTCCAGCGCCCCCGCAGCCTCCAGCTGCCCCCACAGCGCGGCCATCTGGTCGTCGAAGTAGGACACCTCGCCGCCGTAGAGCACGCGGATGTGCCGGGCGATGAGGTCCAGCTCCGCCTGGGGCAGCGTGGTGTACTCGTTGTACAGCTCGGTGGAGCTGCCGACGTTGTCCAGATCGTAGTCGATGGGCGGCAGCGCATCGAGCCCATCCCGGTACGCCTCCGGCGGGTCGTAGGGGTTGTGGGGGTCGAAGTAGTGGACGTGGAGCATCCAGGGCTCGCCGCCCTCTCGCACCTCGTCCAGCGCCTCCAGCGCGGTGACGCTGACCTGCTCGGCGGGCGGCGCGTCGGTCAGCAGGCGGATGGTGTCGTAGAAGGTCGCCTGGTTGTAGGAGGCGCCGCCCAGGAAGCTGTTGGTGGAGACCAGCGAGGTCCGGTAGCCCGCGTCCGAGAGGTGGTTGGCCAGGGTCGTGATGCCGTCAGGCACGGCGCCGGGCGGGTCACCCACGCCGGCGAAGCCCCGGGAGGGCACCCAGCCCATGTCCAGGTTGTCCTGGCCCGTGATGACGCAGAGCACGCTGGAGTAGGTCCAGTTGGAGCAGCTCCGGTGGTCGCCGAGCACCACGCCCTCCCCCATGCGCGCGGCCAGGAAGGGGGTGAAGTCCGAGCCCAGCGGATCGTAGGGGGAGAAGTAGTCCTTGCGGGTGGTGTCCACCGAGATCATCAGGACGTTGGTGGGCGGGCCGCCCTCGAAGCGCAGCAGCCCCTCGGCGGGCGCCTCGGTGTCGACCCCGCCGGTTGTCCCGCTGTCGTCGGTCCCCGAGGTGTCATCGGTGCCGTCCGAGTCGGTGCTGTCCGTGGTGGGGGCGGTGTCATCGACCGCCCCCGTCGAGCCGTCCTCGCCGTCCTTGCCGGAGCAGGCGAGCATCGAAGCGCTGATAGAAACACTGAGCGTCAACGTCAGGATCACGCGAGGTGACATGCAGATTCCTCCAGGGTCGGCACCATATCCCGTCGCCAGCGAGGGCCGCTGAACGTTAGATCTCTGTGATGACCGACACTCCAGAAACCGATCACATCCGCCAGATCGCGGCGCTGCTGGCCCGCGCCGAGAGCGCCCTCTTCATCACCGGCGCCGGCCTCTCCGCCGACTCCGGGCTGCCGACCTACCGGGGCATCGGCGGGCTCTACGAGGATCAGGACACCGAGGAGGGCCTGCCCATCGAGGTGATGCTCTCAGGCTCGATGATGCGGCGGGCTCCCGAGAAGACCTGGAAGCACATCCACCAGATCGAGCGCGCCTGCCGGGGGGCCTCCCCCAACGCGGCCCACGACTTCATCACCTGGCTCTCCGCGCGCATCCCGCGGACGGTCGTGCTGACCCAGAACGTCGACGGGCTGCACGACGCCGCCCGCAACCCCACGGTGATCGCCATCCACGGCGACATCCACGACCTGCGCTGCACGCGCTGTAGCTGGGCGGAGCGGGTGCCGGACTACGCGGCGCTCGCGGCCGCGCCGCGCTGCCCGAAGTGCGACGCCGCCATCCGACCGGAGGTGGTGCTGTTCGGGGAGATGCTGCCGAGCCGGGCGGTCTCCCGGCTGGAGGTGCAGCTCCAGCGGGGCTTCGACATCGTGTTCTCGGTGGGCACCACCAGCGTGTTCCCCTACATCGCCTTCCCGGTCGCGGACGCCCGGCGCCGGGGGGTGCCCACCGTGGAGGTGAACCCCGGGGAGTCGGAGGTCTCGGGCATCGTGGATCTGCGGATCCAGGCAGGAGCGGCGGCGACCTTCGAGGCCGTGAAGGCCGCGATGCTCGGGTAATGACGCGGACGCCCCGCGAGCCACGCTACAGGGTCGCTCATGCATAATGAGCCTTCCATCCACAGTGCTCAAACCAAGCACAAACATTCTCGATGGAGATTGTCGCTGATGCTCTCACCATGGCTTGGATCAGTGCCTGCTTGGTTCGAGC